>Ga0193717_1000011_pt1 | contig 304054 bp, 275 predicted proteins | sample U2c2metaG_FD_145900 | JGI IMG/M metagenome (GOLD analysis project Ga0193717, IMG submission 145900) | Soil microbial communities from a riparian zone of the East river system, Colorado, United States - U2c2 | ecosystem: Environmental > Terrestrial > Soil > Riparian zone | place: USA: East...
GAACATGCTTTACGACATGATTGCTTACTCTGTCAACAAAGGATTTTCGAGGATTATTTTTGCTAGAACCGCTTTGGAAATCAAGAGCTCCGTTGGCGCAAAACCCGTAAAGATGTCCGGATTCATCAAGCACAATTACCCTTTTTTAAATCTGTTCATGTCGAAATTCTTCAATTACTTCGAACCGCAAACCATTTGGCAGGAACGCAATCCGTTTAAGGATTAGGGAATGGCGACTTTCATCTGGCGGTGCAGGATGAAAATATCGAGTTCTGATTCTTCGCCCACATATTCGCCATCGATCTGAAAATGCACCGGAACGCTGGTCGTGATTTTTGCCTTATCGGTGGAAATGATTTCGACATCTTCCGAATCCAGGGGCATGTTTCCGGTAATTATTTTTCCAAAAACGACCACATCGAGATTTTTGAGTATCACGATTTCAAATTTGCCATCGTTCATTTTCCCATTCGGATTGATCGTTACGCCCGTTCCGTATTTTTGCGAATTGGCGATTACAATCATGCGGGCATCGCATTCAATAATTCGGTTATTCACCTCGATGGTCGCCCCAAAAGGCGGATCCTGTTCGCTTAATGTGGTGATGGCCTGAAGCGCATAGCCCAACATGCCGCGGGTTTCACTGCTTTCGTAATTTTTAACGAGCTGTGCATTCAGGCCCAGGTCGCTCAAATGCAGGCTTTTTTTGCCGTTGATGCAGATCATGTCCATTTCCATGTAATTGCTGTGAAACGCGACGGTCAGGCTCTCCTCGAGATTGGCGGGCAGGTTCAGGTCGACCGAAAGCCCGTTTGCCGAACCCGCCGGAAGGATTCCCAAAATAACATCCTGCTTTTCGAGCGCTTCGGCCACCATTTTTATCGTACCGTCGCCGCCGGCAACTAAGATTCGTTCCGGTTTATGGGTTGCATAGAGTGATTTTATTTTCGGGCAATCGTCATTGCCGGAAGTTTCGTACAGGATAAATTTGAGGTTTTCCTTTTTGGCAAATGCCTGTGCGGCAGAAACGAAAACCTCTTTGTCGACATCTCCCGAAATCGGATTGACAATCATGATGATATTCTTTTTCACGGTTTTGTTCCTTTTATTCCCTAAATTTAGGTAAATTAGAATCTCCATACAAAAGTATTTAACATTCCATGAAGCCAATTTTGAAACTGTACCGCGGTTATGCCAACGAAGCCGAATTGATTGTCATGGGCCATGTTTTTCGGCCGACGACGCAGGAAGAATATGATTTTCAGAAAAAAAGGTTTGTGAATGCGCGCTCTGTGATTCGGATGTTCCGCATCAAGACGCAATCCAATGCCGACGTATACCTCGAACTGAACGGTGAAAAGATCCACACCAAAACATTAGATGACGGTTATTTCAAATTTTCGATTCCGCTTCTGAAGGAATTCGGTTATGGCTGGATAGATTACCATGTGAGCATTATCCACAACAAAGAAGAAATTATCGCGAAGGGCAGTTTTATCAGGCCTTATGAAGGCAATCTGGGTTTCATTTCGGATATTGACGATACCTTTTTGGTTTCGCATACGCGGAATCCGTTTAAAAAACTGTACATCTTGTTGTTCCGGAATGTGAACGACCGCAAGATTTTTGAAGGCGTCGTGCCGCATTACCAAGCGCTAAGTACGGCTGGGCGAAATAACAAGGAAGAGCAGAATGCCTTTTTTTATGTTTCGAGCAGCGAATGGAACCTGTACCGTTTCATTATCGATTTCACCGAACTGCACGATTTACCACGCGCCGTTTTATTGCTGAAAGACATCAAGACCAGCCTGACCGATTTTTTCATTACCGGCCGTGGCGACCACAACCACAAGTTTGAGAAGATCAAGCACGTGCTCGAATTCTACCCACATTTGAATTATACCTTGCTTGGCGACGATTCGCAGGCCGATCCGTTTTTGTATGAAGCGATCTGCAAAATCTTTCCGGTGAACGTAAAAGCGGTTTACATCCGGCAGACGGGAAGCCAGAAGAAAGAAAAAACGATTGCAGCTTTGGAGAATATGGAAAGCCTGAACGTGGCGACCTGCTATTTTACAGATAGCAGCGAAGCGATTGCGCACTCGAAGAAGATTGGGCTGATTACCTGATTATCTTTCCGGAAACGACAATCTAGCCCTGATAGCAATGGAAATCCTTTGCTTGCTTTCTTTAAGCAGGCAAAGATTGTAATGGATAGCGGGATTGGCTTCAAAATAAAAAAACCATTAATTGCTTAATGGTTTAGAGTATTTACGCATTCTCAATCTCTTCCTGCACGATTTCCCAATCCAAAAGCAATTGGTCCAACTCGGCCTTTTTCTTATTGTAGGCCATGAAAAAATGTGCGTCTTCGATGTGTTTGTCGTAATTGGAAGCGAGCTGCTTGTCGTCGTTCTGGATGTCGCGTTCGAGCTGCTTGATCTGGCTTTCGATTTTGCTGAGGCGGTTTTGCATCGCCTTGCCTTTCTTCTGGTCTTCGTAGGAAAGTTTGTTGCTGGTGGTTGGCGCTTCCTTTTTTATGGCGTCTTTTTTCTCGACTTCGCGCATGTTTTCAAGGTTGCGCTGTTCGAGGAAATAATTGATGTCGCCCAGATATTCCTTAATTTTCTGGTCTTTGAATTCGTAAACGAGATTCGACATGCCCTGGAGGAAATCCCTATCGTGCGAAACGAGCAATAATGTGCCTTCGTATTTTTGCAAGGCCGCTTTGAGTACGTTTTTGGATTTGATATCGAGGTGATTCGTCGGCTCATCCATTACAAGCACGTTGATTGGCTGTAATAATAATTTGCAAAGCGCCAGACGGTTTCTTTCTCCTCCCGAAAGGACTTTTACCTTTTTCTCCACATCATCGCCGCGGAACAGGAATGAGCCGAGCATGTCGCGCACTTTCGAACGGTTGGTGTCGGTTGCGGCATCTTCCATGGTTTGCAATAACGTAATTTCTCCATCAAGATATTCCGCCTGATTCTGGGCGAAATAGCCGACCTGTACGTTGTGACCGAGCTTGATGTTGCCCTGGAATTCGAATTCGTGTACGATGGCCTTGATGAAAGTCGATTTTCCCTGGCCATTTTGTCCGACGAAAGCGATCTTGCTGCCGCGTTCGACCAAAAGGTTTATGTCTTTGAGGATGGTATTGTCATCATATTTTTTGGTGACATGTTCGGCTTCGATAACTACTTTTCCGGGTACTTTTGAAACCGGAAACGAAATGTTCATGACCGAATTGTCGTCTTCATCGACTTCGATGCGTTCGACCTTATCGAGTTTTTTGATGAGCGATTGTGCCATCGATGCTTTAGAGGCTTTGGCGCGGAACTTCTCGATGAGTTTTTCGGTCTCTTCGATTTTCTTCTGTTGGTTCTTTTGCGTGGCGAGCTGCTTTTCGCGGATTTCGTGGCGCAGTTCCAAATATTGGGAATACGGTTTGTTGAAATCGTAGGCTTTTCCGAGCGAAATTTCGATGGTTCGGTTGGTCACATTGTCGAGGAACATCTTATCGTGGGAAACGATCACGACAACTCCGGGAAAATTCCGCAGGAAACCTTCGAGCCAGATAATCGATTCGATATCGAGGTGATTCGTAGGCTCATCCAAAAGCAAAATATCATTGGATTGCAACAACAGTTTGGCGAGCTCGATTCGCATGCGCCAACCGCCCGAGAAAGTCTCGGTCTGGTTGTTGAATACTTCGCGCTTGAACCCAAGTCCGAGCAGGATCTTTTCGGTATCGCCTACATAATTGTAACCGCCGAGCAGTTCAAAACGGTGTGTATAATCGGAAAGATCTTCAATGATCTGGGAATATTCTTCGCTTTCGTAGTCGGTTCTTGTTATGAGTTGGTGGTTGATTTCTTCCAATTTCTTTTCGACTTCCTTAATATCTGTAAATGCCTGGTATGCTTCTTCCAAAACGGTACGTCCCTGTTCAAAATCGATATCCTGGCGCAGGAAACCCATGCGCACTTCTTTTTCGGAAGCGATATTTCCGGAATCCGGGGCAAAATCTTTAGCGAGGATTTTGAGCATGGTCGATTTTCCGGCGCCGTTTTTTCCGACCAGACCGACGCGGTCACCAGCGCCCAACCGGAAAGTCACTTCTTCAAATAAATAAGTGCCTCCGAAGGAAACCGATAAATTGTGTATGTTAAGCATTTATTGTGATTTTATCTTTAAATGTGTTGTAAATTCGCACCTCCAAATCAGGAGTTTAAATTTTTTGCAAATGTTAAAAAAAGGATCCAAATTAAATAGCATTTTAACAGGAACTTGTCCGAGATGCCAGAAAGAAAGCATGTATTTCGATCAAAATCCGCTGCATTTGAGCAAGACATTGAAAATGCACGACCGTTGCAGCCATTGCGGGTTGAAATATATGCTTGAACCTTCTTTTTTTTACGGTGCGATGTATGTGAGTTACGGATTGAACGTTGCGGTTGGAATTGCCGCATTTATTGTTTCTTTTGTATTGTTCGGAAGTTCGGTCAAAACCGCATTCATCTCCATTTTTGCCGCACTGATTTTACTGATGCCGTTCGTTCTAAGATGGTCGCGCAACATTTATATCAATATGTTTGTCTCTTACGATAAAAACGCCGCAAAATAGCTTATTGCTTCTTATCGAACCTTTTGATGTCGAATTCCCTTTCGATTGGTGTTCCCGATTCTATATTTTCAAATAATATTTTTGCCAAATAGGGGCCGAGCATGACGCCGCGGGTCCCGAGTCCGTTGAAGATGTGGATATTTTTGAAATCAGGATGCGTCCCAAGAAGCGGCTTTCTGTCTTTTACCGTTGGACGCACACCAGCAAGATGTTCGATAATTTCAAAATCACAATTGAGGATTTCCTTTATCTTTTCGACCAGTTCGGCTTTCCCTGCTTCGGTTGTCGTGTTTGTTTTATCTTCCCAGTTATAGGTTGCGCCCACTTTAAAAAGGCTATCTCCCAAAGGCAGGATGAACACGTTCGTATTGACGATAACATCCAGCGCGAGATTGGGCGCTTTGATGATGAAGAGCTCGCCTTTGGTTCCGTCTAATGGCAAATGTCTGAAGAAAGGATTGGCGTGCATTCCGAAACCTTCAGCGAAGATGAGCTGTTTGGCTTGGAAATCCTTATATTGGATAAAACCTTCTTTGATTTCGACAGCTGTGTAATCGAAAAAAGTGTCTTCAAAAAAATCGTTTGCAAACAGGTATCGTTTATATTGCTTCAAAAGCAAAGCGGTATCGACATAGCCAGTTTGCAGCACTTCACCATAGTCGAATGGCGAATCAATACCTTTGTATTTTGTTGTAATTAAAGTTGTGGAAAGAAATGGTGAAAGTCCGGGTTTGTCTGAAGCAATGAACCAATTGTTTTGCTCTTCGACAGAGAAGAATTTCCGGAGTACCGGAAGGTTGAAATTGAGTTTTACGCCGAGTTTCTGTTCTGTATTTTTGTAAAATTCATCAAGCGTGAGTAACTGTTCCTGCGCATGCTGCAGTTTACTGAAACGTTTAAGAATAACGGGATTGTACAATCCGCCGGCAATCTTTGACGAGTTTTGCGAATCGTTGTCGAATACCAAAATGGATTTCCCGTTTTGCAAAGCGGTTTCCGCGAAAGCGATTCCGGCCAGACCGGATCCTACAATGATATAATCTGTCATGGTGCAAAAATAAAAAACTCCCACTGTAATAGCGGGAGTTTTGTATAATAAATGTGATTCTTAGTAGTTCCACATATCCTGTTCAAAATCGCGGATCTTGTCTTTAACCCTTTCCGATTCCAAAAGCTGCATCTGTGAGTTCTCTTTCATATATTCGGCAATTTCACGGTCGCCATAAACATTTTCCTCCTTATAGATGACTGCATTGAATCTTCGTGAGTTCAGCAAATGGTCGAACGTAATCGGCATGGCCGAGTTTCGATCGTTAAAAGCCGACGCATCATGCAAAATATCCCTGACTGCCGGAAAGTAAATCCAGAACAGTTCGATGTAATCCGGTGCTTCAGCACCAATTTCTTTCGCTTCAGGAGACACAGGGCAGATTCCTAAGAGCCTGTATTTGAGTTCACTTTGACGTTTGTCAAAATACCAGTATCCTTTAATCTTATAATCCGAGATATCTATAGCACCCAATTCCTTTTTGTTGATGTACTGTGGGTCAAGAATTTTCTTCCCAGATTTGTAATCCGAAAGATAGTTGTTCATTTCTTCTTTACCCGCATTCGTAGTATCAACATAAGTGAATGAAGTACTCATGTCTTTCAATGTCTTTTTGGTGTTGAAATAGCTGTCGGAATACACCTCAGTGATTTTTCCGTCTTTAATCCCTTTCAATAAGACATCAAACAATGATCTTCTTTCTTTACCGATATTGGCTGTGTCGATAGGATAATACATCGGGAAGTTGATTCTTTCATCCAAATCGATGATTTCCCAGGTTGTTTTTCCCATAAGGACATCCCTGTCATGCACATAACCATATGGCAATGGCTTATCATTGTCGGAAATCAATTGTGCCGCCGTTTTTTTCCCGATTTCATCAGGAGTCTTTGCGTTGAGCAAATTCGATTGCGCAAATGAAGAAAAGCTTCCTATGACAAGTGCAATAGCGATTAAAAAATTTTTGTACTTCATCTTTGTATAATTATAAATTGTCTAGTCTAAGTAGGATAACGGTCTAACTTAAATTATTATTGTATTTCGTAAATAACCGGAGCCGTTCTTGAAAGGAAAATATCAGATCCTTCCAATTTGGTTTTGATGTCAGAAATTGTAATCTGATCACCTCTGCCAGCTTTTTGCAATGCGGCAGCACATTGTGCATTTACCCTGTCACCGCTAACTACAACTGTAGCCTGGCCGGTAACTTTCAGACTGAATCCTGTTACCCTTAATTTAACATCAAAGTCGAAATCAAGCATTTTTGCAGAAATCTGCGATACCTGAAGACGTGATTTGGCACCTTTGACAACACCATACTCACCCCCAACACAACCGGTTGGAGCAGGAATACTTTTGATTCTGAATACTTTTTTATCAGATACTTTTGTTCCGTCAGGAAGTGTACCTGTAACGCTGATTACTGCTTCAGTTCCTTGCCCAGGGCTCATTTTGTATGCACCAGGTTTCCCGGCTGAACTTAATCCAGATCCGCTTGCAGAAACTTTATCAGCAGAGATACCTGCGAAAGAAACCGTCATTGGATTGACAACACCTCTGTATACAACGTTCATTTTATCAGCTGAAATTGTAGCCGAATTCGGTTTTGGAACCACAACGTAGTTTCCTTTGATTGGCAAGCTTACTACTTTATTATTTTCGTCGAAATTGAAAGAACCTGTAATCTCATGTTCTCCAACATTGCCTGCTCCGAAAGAGAAATTGGCCTGACCGGCTGTAGCTTTAACACTGGTTCCATTTACAATAACTGATTTTGCAACCAGATCCGGATCAAATTTACCAAGGATAATTTTCCCGGTTACTGCTTCTCCCTGGAAGAAAGCCGTTTTATCCGGAACAACGATTGGTTGGTATTTTGTTAAAGAGGCTGCAGCAACAAGATCTGACTGGAACATCCCTGTCATTACGTCACTTTCCGTTGCTTTGATATCCGCCTGAAGTTGAGTCAGTTTGGTTACAGAAGCGATTAATGGGAAGTGGTGGTAGTTATAATCCAACCAAGGTAACTTTGCACCCGCTTTTTCAGAATAAACAGCATCTGTAGCAAATCTTTTTTCGATTTTTTTCATTTCAGATTCTGCAATAGAGCTTCCTCCGATTGCTTTGATCTTACCTGCATAACCTTGTATGTGCGCTAAAAATTCTTTTGCTTTTGCTGATTCTCTGTCTCCAGTATAGAACATGTTGTCAATCTCATCACTTTTATCCATTTGTTCACATGGATAATTACCCTCTTTGTCTTTAGGGAATTTTTTGGTGATGGTGGTTTTAATGCCTTCCAGATAATCTACAAATTCTTTAGAAACCGCTCTTATCTTTTCGACTTTAAGTTTCTTAGCACCATAAATACCTTCTTGTTCAGAGGCTTTTTGGGCTAACTGTTGAAAAGAAGAAGCGTTTCTGGTGTCTGCTATTGCATTAGAGCTTTCAATTTTAGTATTCAAAATTCCAAAAGCCGATAAGACTTCTTTGGACATATTTAAAGCCAACATCGCGATGAAAACCAGGTACATCAGGTTAATCATCTTCTGTCTAGGGGTTAATTTTCCTCCTGCCATTTTTTCTAATTAGTTAGTTAAGTTGATATTATTAAAAATAGTCAGAAATTATCCTCTGTTACCCATTGCAGAAAGCATTCCACCATAAACATTGTTCAATGAAGACAAGTTCGATGTTAATGACTGCATTTGATCTTTTAATTTTAAATTGTTTTCAGCAACTTCATTGTTGATTTGTGCATTTCTTGAAGCGCTTTCCAATTGGATTTTGTACAAGCTGTTCAAAGATTCCATTTGTGCAGCAGCCATGTTCATTTCTTCGCTGTATTTTTTGGTAGAAGCAATAGCGTCAACTGTTGGAGCGATTCCTTTTGCAGCACCTTCGAAGTTTCTGATGCTGTTTCCTAAACTTGACATCAACTCTCCGTCAATTTTAGCTTCTTTCAACATATTGTCTAATTTTTGAGAAAGCAAACCTTGAGCTTCTTTTGGGTCTTCTTTCTTTTTAGCGATGCCGCCTGCAAGTTCCGGATAAACCAAAGTCCAGTCGATATCGTCATCTACCGGTTCGAAAGCCGATAAACCAAAGATTAAAGCTTCAGTAACAAGTCCTATAGTCAACATCAGGTTTCCAGTAATAAAACCAAATTCAATGTGTGTAATTTTAAATAATGCTCCGATAATAACAACCGCCGCTCCCATACCGTAAGCGAAATTCATTGCTTTTTTGCTTAATAATGCCATAATAATAATTTTTAGTTAGTTAAGTTAATATATAAAATTGGTTAAATTTTTATCTTTTTGATTTGCCGGTAACAGTCGTTCCCATGTAATCCTGAACCGTCCTGAAACCGATATAGCTTCTTGCCGTGTCAGCATATTCGAAGTCACGGGTACTTACCTGAAGGAAATACGCCACATCTTTCCAAGACCCGCCTCTTACAACTTTACGCATGTTCTTAGTATCACCTACATTTGGATTCATTGTAGACACATATTCATAAGCTGATGCATCATACGATGAATCAGTCCATTCAGAAACGTTCCCTGCCATGTTGTAAAGATTGTATCCGTTTGGCTCATATGATTTGGCTTCTACTGTATACAAAGCCTGGTCTGCCGCATAATCTCCCCTGTTTGGTTTGAAGTTGGCAAGGAAACAACCCCTGTCATTTTTAGTATAAGGACCACCCCAAGGGTAAGCTCCGGATTCTAAACCACCTCTCGCAGAGTATTCCCATTCTGCCTCGGTTGGCAGCCTGAAGGAATTGATCAAATCTCTTCCTTTTTTCTTTTTGATGTAAGTGTTTTTCTTTAATGTTCTCCAGGCGCAGAATGCTTTGGCCTGTTTCCAGTTTACACCTACTACAGGATATTCCCCGTAGGCCTGGTGCCATAAGTAATCGTTATGCATCGGCTCATTATAAGAATAGGCAAAATCTTTAATCCATACTGTCGTATCAGGGTAAACCTTAACCTGTTCTGTCTTAATAAAGGTACTTCTTTTTCCTACTTTAGCTTTAGCAGCAGCCTGAATGTCCATCCAGGAATAACGGAATTTCAATTTATTGACATCTATTGTTCTTAAGCCATTGAAAGATTCAGCTACCGGAAGATACATACTATCCATTACCTCAGTATAATATTCGTCAGGATATTTAGAAGTATCCTTAATCAACTTCACTTTATGATTTAGTTTTCTTCCAGCATACGGATCATCTTCAGTACCAACACTATAGTAGTTTTCATACATGTATTTATCGTATGGCGTCATTTTAGCAGGATCGGCATCGTTGAAAGCAAAGTCGCCAATGCTTCCGCCTTTCCCACCTTTACCTTTAGCTGCTCCGCCTCCGGCCGCACCGCCGCCACCAACTTCATCAGCAAGAATAGCCAGGCGCACTCTCATGGTAGAATCTTTTACCCATTCTACGAATTCTCTGTACTTGCTGTTCGTGATTTCAGTCTCATCCATATAGAAAGACCTAACTGTAACAGTTTTTGTTGGCGCGTCCTGTACATTAGGAATATCATCATCGGATTTACCCATGATAAAAGATCCACCAGGAACCAATGTCATTCCGTAAGGCTTTTCCGGATGCCATTTTTTTCCTTTTACTCCGACCAATTCGCCTTTGTCACTAGACCCGCCACAGCCAACCAAGAGAGCCGAAATTACTGTAAATGCAATGAATTTCTTCATATAAATTTGGGTTATGTATGTATTCATATTTTTAAGGGCGTAAACCTATTTATTATTTTTCAAAAAAGCAATTATTTGTCGTAAAATTTATTTTACAGACCAAAATTAAAATTAAATACGATATAAAAAAAATGTTTTATCGATAAAGTGCAAAAAACACCGATAAAGTGCTTAAAATTATATGTTTTATAATATTATTCTTATTAAACGTTGTTGATAAATTTTATTCAAACTGCATTTAATCCCTGGAATTTTGTTTTTAATCGACAGGATTCAGACAATATTCTTACGTTGGGCCTTCCACCATCTTTCCGGAACTTCCTGGTTACAGGCGGCAAGATACTCCTCATATGAACATGGTAATAACGTGCTTTTTTTCAATTTATTATTGGCCGTTGAAATAAATGGAATTTCTATCCACCAGCGGTCTGTTTTGTTACTTTTATAGAAAACCAACTCTTCCTCCTCGAGCGGAATTATATACTTCAGATAGTTTTCTTTGCTTCCGTAAGGGTATTCGTTCGACCTGTAATGGAAACCTTCAATAAAATACCAGATAACTTCTGCAATCAAAACCGATTCTTGCCTGGAATTTTCATGGTTGAATATCCCAAATAGTGAAACCTTATCACTGATTCCGGCGTATCTGGACAAAGCACAGATTTCTTTACCGTTAAAACCATTAGGCGTAAATGTAATAAAATTTCCTGAGTCAGACGATTTTACAGATGTTAAATCAACACAGACGATATCCGCATCCCTGAAAACCGGTTCGGCAATCGAAATATTATTAGAAATGTCCCCAAGACGGTAGGCATCAAAGAACAGTTTTTCGATTAAATCGATTTCTTCCTGCGAATTGTAATAAGTCTGATAACCTATGTTGCTGTAATTGAATAGGTTATTTGGTTCGTCAATCACAATCTTCGTAAGATAGGAAGATTCCGAAATCGCATCACTGTCTTTCCCGAAATCAAACCTGCTGTCAACCGATACCAAATTAACCATCTGCTCGAGGTTATCGTAAGCGCGGTAAAGCGAATAAGTCAGGTCCTGTGAACCTCCGATCACTATCGGGATGATACTCTTCTTCAAAAGCTCGGCAATCACTTTCTGCAAAGCAAAATAGGTGTCCTCAAGCGAGTTCCCCGGAAGTATGTCTCCGAGATCGGCTATAGAAACATGCCAGTTCCCCGGAAAAAGGGTATACAACTCTTCGCGGATATGCGACAAGTCGACCGCCTCGGTTTTTTTAGCCCCGCGGTTCTCCATGGCGCCAATAATGGCAATCTTTACCTGGGTCAAATCGGGAAAATCCTTTTCGGTATGAAAAACCACTTTGCTCCCCAGATGCTGCGATGACAGTCCTTCAACAAAGGAAATGGTTTCTGCATCTACGGGTACGAGAAAATCCAATCCCATATCTTATTTCTTTTTTGCTGTTGTTTTCTTTGCCGGCGCTTTTTTAGCAGGTGCTTTCTTTGCCGGCGTTTTCTTGGCGATCATCTCTTTCACCTCATCGAGGGTCAGTTTTGACGCATCAATATCTTTATTGAGCTCGATCTTAATCTTTCCTTTCGTAATTACCGAACGTCCCCAACGGGCTTTCTCAACCAAAATACCTTCGTCTTCCCAATTGTGGAGTACTTTGTCAATGTCTTTCTGCAGTTTTTCCTCAATCAGCGTTTCAATATCCGATTGTGACAAATTATCGAAATTGTATTTTTTGCTCACGTTGATAAACAATCCGTTCCATTTGATAAACGGCCCGAAACGGCCCACACCTTTCTGTACGGCTTCATTCTTATAATGGGCAATCGGCGCGTCGGCCTTGGCTTTTTCGTCTATGAGTTCCTGCGCACGAACCATCGTAACATCTAATGGCTCCTCGCCTCTTGGCAATGAGATGAACATCGTCCCGAAACGCACATAAGGTCCGAAACGGCCATTGCTCACTTCGACTTCTTCTCCTTTATAAGTGCCTAAATTTTTCGGAAGCAGGAACAAATTCAACGCTTCCTCCAAAGTAATATTCCCAATATTCTGCTCCGTCCTTAAACTCGCGAATTGTTTGTTCTCGTCTTCCGGGCTTCCGATTTGCGCCATCGGGCCGAATTTCCCCAGACGCACACTCACCGGTTTTCCCGATTTAGGATCGGTTCCTAAAATCCTTTCGCCACTTTCGCGTTCCGCATTGGCTTCAACTTCCTTCACATTTGGGTGGAAATGACTGTAGAATTCCTGCATCATTTTCGCCCAATTCACGTTGCCTTCTGCGATTTCATCAAAATCCTGCTCCACTTTTGCGGTGAAATTGTAATCCAATATATTTTCAAAATTCTTTACAAGGAAATCGGTCACGATGGTTCCGATATCGGTCGGGACTAGTTTTCCCTTATCCGAACCGGTATTTTCTTTCAATAGCTTCTCTCCGACTTTCCCGGATTCCAATGTCAATTGCGTGTAGTTTCTTTCCTGGCCTTCCAGATTTCCTTTCTCAACATAATTCCTGTTGATGATCGTGGAAATCGTCGGGGCGTATGTTGACGGACGTCCGATACCGAGCTCTTCGAGTTTCTTCACCAAAGAAGCTTCCGTATAACGCGCCGCAGCCCTGGTATACCGTTCTGTTGCGGTGATGTAATTGTTCTGTAATTTTTCCTGAACTCTTAACGCCGGCAGCATACCTTCCTGTTCTTCTTCATCGTCATCATGCCCTTCGAGATAAACTTTCAGAAAGCCTTCAAATAACAGGACTTCGCCTGTCGCCGTAAACAATTCGCCATGATTATTTGCTTCGATTTTCACATTCGTCCTTTCCAGTTCGGCGTCGCTCATTTGCGAGGCCAGCGTCCGTTTCCAGATCAGGTCGTATAATCTTGCCTGATCGCGGTCGATATTTACGGTATGTCTTCCCATATCCGTCGGGCGGATCGCTTCGTGCGCTTCCTGTGCGCCTTTGCTTTTGGTAGTGAAAGTTCTTGGTTTTGAAAATTCCTTTCCGTACGATTTGATGATTTCAGCCTGCGCGGCGTTCATCGCTTCTCCCGAAAGGTTCACGCTGTCGGTTCTCATGTATGTGATGAGTCCGGCTTCGTATAGTCTTTGCGCCAGTTGCATCGTAATCCCGACCGGCAGGTACAATTTACGGGCGGCTTCCTGTTGCAACGTTGAAGTTGTAAAAGGTGCCGCAGGTGATTTTTTGGTCGGCTTGGTTTCAAGATCCGATACCTTATATATAGAACCGATATTTTTCGCAAGAAAATCCTCAGCCTCTTTTTTCGTATTGAAGTTTTTCGGCAAACGGGCTTTGAAAGTTTTCCCGGCTTCATTGGCGAATTCCGCCACAACCGAATAGGAAGCGACCGGTTTAAAATCCTGGATTTCGCGCTCGCGCTCCACAATTAACCGAACCGCAACCGATTGCACGCGTCCGGCAGACAATCCGCCTTTGATTTTCCGCCACAATACCGGAGACAATTCATAACCCACCAAACGGTCCAGAACCCTTCTCGCCTGCTGCGCATTGACGAGATTGTAATCGATTTCCCTTGGGTTCTCGATGGCTTTTAATATGGCCGATTTGGTGATTTCATGGAAAACAATCCTTTTTGTTTTTTTCGGGTCGAGTTTCAGTTCCTCGGCCAAGTGCCATGAAATGGCTTCCCCTTCACGGTCCTCATCACTTGCGAGCCAGACCATCTCGGCATTTTTGGAAAGTGTCCTGAGTTTAGCGACAAGTGCTTTTTTGTCCGGCGAAACTTCATATTTGGGTTTGAAGCCGTTCTCGACATCGACGCCGATTTCCTTCGAAGGCAAGTCGGCGATATGCCCGTAACTCGACTCCACCTGATAATCGCTGCCCAGGAATTTCTCTATTGTTTTTGCCTTTGCGGGCGACTCCACTATCACTAAATTCTTTGCCATGTTGCTTCTGAGTTTGGGGCAAAAGTATGGGATTTTTTTAAATATCGATTTTTTTTATTTTTCCGAAAATGTTTGGATGTTTGAATTTCCGGTATTCCGAAAGGTAAATTGGATGCGAATTGCCTGGCACCGATTACCTCACAAAATAATAATTTAAATTTTGTGTTCGGTCAATTCGCTTCGCTCGGGTACAATGAAAATCCTTTTTATGAGTTGCAAACGAATAAAAAGATTGGAATGAATAGCGGGATTATGCTTCTCATAAAATTTATTAAACATCAACTGCCATCTTGTCAGAAATTATCAAATAAATGTATCTTTGCAGTCACTTTCGTGAAATTTACTATGGAGAAGATTATTGAGGAAAGCAAACAGGGCGAAAGCCTTGTGCTCGAACAGAAACCCGAAAACAAAAAGAAGCTTTTTATTGAGAGCTATGGCTGTGCGATGAACTTTTCGGACAGCGAGGTTGTCGCATCGATTTTGGCCGAAGGCGGATACAATACCACAAATATCCTTGAGGAAGCCGATCTGGTTTTGGTGAATACCTGCTCGATTCGCGATAAAGCGGAACAGACCGTGCGCAAAAGACTCGAAAAATACAACGCCGTCAAACGCACCGTAAATCCGAAAATGAAAGTCGGCGTCCTGGGCTGCATGGCCGAAAGGTTAAAAAGCCAGTTCCTCGAACAGGAAAAAATCGTCGATCTCGTCGTAGGTCCGGACGCTTATAAGGACTTGCCGAATTTACTACAGGAAGTCGAAGCCGGAAACGACGCCATCAATGTCATTTTATCGAAAGAAGAAACCTACGGAGACATTTCGCCCGTGCGCCTGATGAGCAACGGCATAACCGCTTTTGTATCGATCACGCGCGGCTGCGACAACATGTGTACGTTTTGCGTCGTGCCTTTTACACGCGGACGCGAACGAAGCCGGGAACCGCAGAGCATCATGGATGAGATTTCTGATCTGTGGAATCGCGGCTTTAAGGAAATCACTTTATTGGGACAAAACGTCGATAGTTATCTTTGGTATGGCGGCGGACTCAAGAAAGATTTCATCAACGCTTCAGAAATGGCACAGGCGACCGCGGTTGGTTTTGACCAATTGCTTGAAATGGTCGCGGTTGCGTTTCCGAAGATGCGCATCCGTTTCTCGACGTCGAATCCGCAGGATATGCATGAAACCGTTTTGCACGTGATTGCGAAATACCCGAACATCTGCAAGCACATCCATTTGCCTGTGCAATCGGGAAGCGACAGGATTTTGAAGGCGATGAACCGTTTGCATACACGCGAAGAATATATCACACTCATTAATAATATAAGGAATATCATTCCGGATGTAGAAATCACGCAGGATATGATTTCGGGATTTCCGACAGAAACGGAAGAAGATCACGCCGATACGCTCAGTTTAATGGAATATGTCAAATACAATTTCGGCTATATGTATGCCTATTCCGAAAGGCCGGGGACTTTGGCCGGAAGAAAAATGGAAGACGATGTTCCCGAAGCGACGAAATTGCGCCGCCTGCAGGAAATTGTCGATTTGCAACGCAAACACAGCGGCATCCGCACGAATTCCTATTTGGGAAAAACGGTGGAAGTTCTAATCGAAAAGGTTTCCAAAAAATCTGAAAATGATTTATCGGGCAGAAACCCACAGAGCCTGATGGTGGTTTTTCCAAGGGAAAATTACAAGGTCGGTGAATTCGTGAATGTTGAAATTACGAGTTGCACCAGTGGCACTTTGATTGGAAAAGCAGTCGGATATTCGGAAATGAATTAAGATTCGCCACGAATTACACGAATTATCACGAATTTTATAAAAGCCAAAGAATTAAAATATACGCCATATGGAATTATACAAAAAAGAAGAATATTACAAAATTGTCGGCATTTGCATGGAAGTGCATAAAGTTTTAGGTGGCGGCTTATCAGAAATAGTTTATAAAGATGCTCTGGAGTTCGAGTTTAGAAACAATAATATTCCTTATGAAAGGGAAAAAGCATATTTAGTAAATTACAAAGGTTTTACACTTGCACATCATTACTATGCAGATTTTGTTGTTTACGACGAAATTATTTTAGAAGTAAAAGCAATCAAAGACATTCTAAATGAACATGTTTCACAAACGATAAATTACATGAAACTTTCAGGAAGTCAAATTGGCATAATTTCAAATTTTAATATTAAGTCATTGGTCCATAAAAGAATAGTTTTGTAATTTACAATCATCTGAAATTCGTGCCCAATTCGTGTAATTCGTGGCAAATAAATATATCATGGAAAACGTACAAGCCATCAAACAACGCTTTGAAATTATCGGAAACGACCCGAAACTCAACCGCGCCATCGAAAAAGCGATCCAGGTCGCGCCGACGGACATTTCTGTTTTGGTCGTTGGCGAAAGTGGTGTCGGAAAGGAAAGCATCCCAAAAATCATCCATTCGCTTTCGCACCGGAAACATGGGAAATATATTGCCGTAAACTGCGGCGCGATTCCCGAAGGAACCATCGACAGTGAATTATTCGGACACGAGAAAGGCGCTTTTACGGGTGCAACCGGAACGCGTGAAGGCTATTTTGAAGTGGCCAGCGGCGGAACTATTTTCCTCGATGAAGTGGGCGAATTGCCTTTGACGACGCAGGTTCGTTTGCTGCGCGTACTTGAAAATGGCGAATTTATCAAGGTCGGTTCTTCTCAGGTCCAGAAAACGAATGTTCGGATCGTGGCGGCGACGAATGTGAATTTATTCGATGCGATCGAAAAGGGGAAATTCCGTGAAGACTTATATTATAGATTAAGCACCGTCGATATTGTGCTGCCACCGCTGCGCGACCGTAAAGACGATATCCACTTATTGTTCCGCAAGTTTGCCGCCGATTTTGCACACAAATACAAAATGCCGCCATTGAAACTCGATGATAATGCGGTTCAGATGCTGCAGAAATTTCGTTGGAGCGGGAATATCCGACAGCTGCGCAACGTTGCCGAACAGGTTTCCGTTCTCGAAACCAATCGTGATATTTCGGCAAATATCCTGCAATCTTACCTTCCGAATGAAGGCACGAATCTGCCATCGGTGATTCCGGGCAAGAAAAGCGAAAGTGATTTCAGCACCGAAAGGGATATTTTATACCGCGTGCTTTTTGATATGAAAAGCGATCTGAACGACCTCAAGAAACTGACTTTAGAGCTGATGAAAAACGGCGCCTCGAAAGTACAGGAAACCAATCCGAACCTGATCCAGAAAATCTACGGGGCGCACCAGAACGACAGCGAAATCGACTTTGAGGAACAGCATGAAACGGCACTGATTCCGGTTCCGAAACAAAATCTTCCCGAAACCATCCACCAGCAGGATGACGATTATTCGTTTGCGGAAACCATCGAGGAAGAGGAAACTTTACGCCTGGAGCAGAAGGAAATCGAGATGATCAAGAAATCGCTCGAAAAGAACAAAGGCAAACGCAAAGCCGCCGCAGATGAACTCGGCATTTCGGAAAGGACCTTGTACAGAAAAATCAAACAGTTCGATTTATAGCCAAATCAATTAATAAAAAAGATACTTTTGTATTTTACATTTCCAATGAAGCATTTCAGATACCTTATTATATTAGCCGTGGCTTTTGCCTTCAATAGCTGCTCGGTCTACAACTTTACCGGAACCGGAAAAATCGACGCCAAAACCTTTCAGGTGAATTATTTCCTCAACAATTCGCCGTTGGTGGAACCCGGAATCGACCGGACTTTTACCTTGAAATTACAGGATCTGATCCAGAACCAAACCAATCTGAACCTGGTCAGTACCGGCGGCGACCTGACGTATGAAGGTGAAATCGTAGATTACCGCATCAGCCCGATGACCGCGACCGCCGACCAAAGGGCCGCGCAAAACCGGCTCACGATCAGGATTAATGTCCGATTTACAAATAAAAATAAGGAAGCCGATGATTTTGAAAAGCCCTTTTCGTTTTTCTATGATTATCCGGCGACCGAACAATTAATCGGTTCGCGTTTAACGACGGCACTTGACGAAATTTTTGAACGGATTACCCAGGATATTTTCAACGAATCGCTTGCCAAATGGTAAATTTTGAATTGGCGCTATTTATCCGTTAATTTGCTTTTCCGAAAACGAAAAAAACCAATAACGAATATTATATTTTGAACATCAGCGAATATACATATCTGATCAACAAGCCCGATGCTGTCAATGAGAAGCAGACGGTAATATTGGAAAAAATCGTACAGGAATTCCCTTACTTCCAGAGTGCGCGCGCGTTATACCTCAAAGGGCTTTACAACCAGAACAGCTTCAAGTACAATTATGTATTAAAAGTCACTGCAGCACATACGGCCGACCGCAGCGTATTGTTCGATTTCATCACTTCGGAAACATTTACGTCGATCAACAAAGAGTTGTATGAGCAGAAGCTTTCGGAAATCTCCGACATCAGCGTCAAGGAAAGCGAAGTGATTGAGCCAAAGTTGGAAAAACGCGAAAATACCGTCGAGCAATCGATTTTGTCATTGATCAAAGAGGCAGAGCCGAAAGAAGTCGTTTTTGAAGCCGTAACAGAAGTTACTCCTGAGCCGGAAATTGTCACTGAACCCGAAGATGTTATTTCCGAAACGGTCGAAACTTTATCCGAAATTGAGATTCCGGCAGAAATCGCCTATGAATTTGTCCCGGTTGAAACGGTTGAGGCTGTGGAAACGCCACCAACTGCTCCCGAAGAAACCATAGAACAGACAACAGCAGAACAGAAACTCGAAATCGGAAAACCGCTCGAGTTCTCCATCACCGAAAAGCACTCGTTCCAGGAATGGCTGCAGCTTTCGAAAATCCAGCCGATCGTGCGTGAAACGGAAAATATACCATCTGAAGCCGCAACTGCCGAAGCTCCTGAAGAAACAGACACAGAATCCGATTCGGGGAAACAAAAAAAAAACGAATTGATTAACCGGTTTATCGAGACCAATCCGAAAATTCCGCCTGTCAAACACGATGCGCCGCTTCCGACAAATATAATCGTAGAGCCCAGTAATGCTGACAATTCGTACCTGATGACTGAAACTTTGGCACGTGTTTATCTCGAACAGAAAAAATACCACAAGGCAATTCAGGCATATCAAATTTTAATTTTGAAATATCCGGAAAAAAGTAGTTTCTTTGCAGACCGAATTTTAGATATCAAAAATTTACAACAAAATAATAAACAATAGTAATGAGCACATTTTCAATTTTTTTGGTTTTAATCACAATCGTTTGTTTCCTGCTGATTGTAGTAATTATGGTTCAGAATCCTAAAGGCGGCGGCTTGTCTTCTTCATTAGGCGGATCCCAGATGATGGGCGGCGTCCAGAAAACTACCGACTTTTTAGATAAAAGTACCTGGGCACTCGGAACAATCCTGATCGCATTGATCCTGATGTCGAGCTTGAGCTTTACAGGAGCGCTAAACGATAACAATTCGAAAATCATAGACGAAGTCAACACGGAAACGGCGCCAAAAACCGCAACTCCTGGTGCGACGACACCTGCAAAAACAGATGCGACAACGCCAGCGGCTCCGGCAAAAACAGAACCGGCTGCCACTATGCCAGCGGTACCTGCAAAAAAATAATTTGCCCGAAATAATATCAGATGCCAGCCTCAAACGCTGGCATTTTTTGTAAGCTGTAAATTTGGCAGACCGCCGTCAAGTGGCATAATTTCTGACAAATGCGAATCCGATAAAATTAATTTCAATATAAAAAACAATCCATATGGCTTTAAACATCAAACCACTTTCAGACCGCGTTTTAATTGAGCCTGTCGCAGCCGAAACACAAACTGCCTCAGGTATTTTTATTCCTGACACTGCCAAAGAAAAACCACAGAAAGGAACTGTCGTTGCCGTCGGTAACGGAACCAAAGACCACAATATGACCGTAAAGGTTGGCGATTCTGTCCTCTACGGAAAATACGCAGGGACCGAGCTGAAACTGGAAGGCAAAGACTACCTGATCATGAGGGAAGACGATATTCTCGCAATCATCTAATCAAAACAATAACATAACAACACTATTCAAAAAATGGCAAAAGATATAAAATTCGACATTGAAGCGCGCGACGGACTCAAACGTGGCGTTGACGCTTTGGCAAATGCAGTAAAAGTAACCCTTGGACCAAAAGGACGCAACGTAATCATCGGAAAATCTTTCGGTGCGCCGAACGTGACCAAAGACGGCGTGACCGTTGCAAAAGAAATCGAACTCAAAGATCCATTGGAAAATATGGGCGCGCAGATGGTGAAGGAAGTCGCTTCAAAAACCAACGACCTTGCCGGAGACGGAACCACGACTGCAACCGTCTTAGCACAAGCAATCGTAAAAGAAGGTCTTAAAAACGTAGCGGCTGGAGCGAATCCGATGGATTTGAAACGCGGTATCGACAAAGCTGTCGAGGCGATCGTAGGCGATTTGACCAAACAAGCCAAAGTGGTCGGAAGCGATTCTGAAAAAATCAAACAGATCGCATCAATCTCTGCAAACAATGACGATGTTATCGGTGAATTGATCGCGATGGCTTTCGCCAAAGTGGGAAAAGAAGGCGTTATCACAGTTGAGGAAGCCAAAGGAACCGACACTTACGTGGACGTTGTGGAAGGCATGCAATTCGATCGCGGTTACCTTTCGCCTTACTTCGTGACTAATCCTGAAAAGATGGAAGCAGAGCTCGAAAACCCGTACATCCTTTTATACGACAAAAAAGTATCTTCCCTCAAAGAATTGCTTCCGGTTTTAGAGCCGGTGGCGCAGTCGGGAAAACCATTATTGATTATCGCCGAAGATGTAGACGGTGAAGCACTGTCGACTTTGGTCGTAAATAAATTGCGCGGCGCTCTCAAAATCGCTGCCGTAAAAGCACCTGGTTTTGGCGACAGGAGAAAAGCCATGCTTGAAGATATCGCAATCCTGACTGGCGGAACCGTAATCTCTGAAGAAAGAGGCTACACGCTGGAAGCTGCAACTTTAGACATGCTTGGAACTGCCAAACGCGTTTCAATCGACAAAGACAATACAACGGTTGTGAGCGGAGCCGGCGATCCCGATATGATTAAAAACCGTGTGAACCAGATCAAAGGGCAGATGGAAACAACAACCTCTGATTATGATAAAGAAAAACTCCAGGAACGTCTGGCCAAACTGGCTGGCGGTGTGGCCGTACTATACGTGGGTGCCGCTTCTGAAGTGGAAATGAAAGAGAAAAAAGACCGCGTAGACGACGCACTTCACGCAACGCGCGCCGCTGTGGAAGAAGGAATCGTTGCCGGTGGCGGCGTAGCCTTATTACGCGCAAAAAGCGCCTTAACAGGTCTGAAGGCCGACAATGCCGATGAAGCAACCGGAATCCAGATTATTTCGCGTGCGATCGAATCTCCATTGCGGACGATTGTCGAGAATGCCGGACTTGAAGGTTCGGTAGTTGTTGCGAAAGTTGCCGAAGGTAAAGGTGATTTTGGTTACAATGCCAAAACCGACGAATATGTCGACATGCTCAAAGCCGGAATCATCGATCCTAAAAAAGTGACACGCGTGGCGCTCGAAAATGCCGCTTCTGTTGCCGGAATGATACTGACCACCGAATGTGCTTTGGTAGAAATCAAAGAAGAAAATGCCGGCAGCGGAATGCCAATGGGCGGCGGTATGCCGGGAATGATGTAATCTGAAATTGAGATTACAGATTGCAGATTTCCTTATAAATAAAAATCCCGTTCATAACCTGAACGGGATTTTTTATTTGAGATAAGTTGTCCCAAACTATTGGCTATTCTTCTTCCTTATGTTCCGGCTCATGATGGATCACCGGAAGCTTTTTGGCAAACTTTAAAATGACTGGCGAAAGCGTCAGCACAACCAATCCGATAATAATAATTTCGATATGGTTTTTGAGGTCGATTTGGTATTTTTCAAGCAGGAATCCGTATAGGTAATGCCCCGAAAAGATCAAACTGAACGACCAAAGGAAGGAACTCAATATATTGTAGAACATGAATTTCTTTTTGTCCATCGTTACGATTCCGGCTACGATTGGCGCAAATGTCCGGATGATCGGAAGGAAACGCGCAAAAATGATTGCCCTGCCACCATGTCTTTCAAAGAAAATCTTAGACTGGATCAGGTATTTTTTCTTAAACCAGAAACTGTCTTCCTTATTGTACAGGTAATTGCCACTTTTGGAACCGAACCAGTAGCCAACCATGTTTCCGACGATTCCCGCAAGCGCAACCAAAGTCGACAATACAACCACATTGAGGAAATCAGGCCCGATAAAAACCACATTCTCTATCAGCTCGCGGTTGTAGATTCCCGCAAGGAAAAGCAAGCTGTCACCCGGTAAAAAGAACCCTGCGAAGAGTCCGGTTTCGGCAAACACAATGAATAAAACTATATAAAGGCCAATCTTGACACCATTGATGTCAAAGTGGATGTAAAAAAGCGGGTCAATCAAATTCTTCCAGTCGAAATCACTCATTCGTTTGTTTTTAGGCTTCTGATAATTTTGAGGCGTGAAAGTATGAATAATTTACCTCAACCACAATTTATTGCTGCACTTTTAGGTTTTATTAACGGTTTTAAAATATTGCCAAAAGCATCAAAACCGCCATGACGATCATGATGCTGTTTTCGATAAAAGTCGCCTTGGTCATTGGCAATTTTAAGGCGGTTCCGAGGCAGGCGCATTGTATCGATTTCTTGTCGAGCAGCACTTTCGTAACGCCAATCGTCGTAATGCCCAGAATCACAATGGTCGAGATCAGTGCAATCTCAATTTGGAACCGCAGCAGGAACAGCAATCCCAAAATCGTTTCGATAAATGGATAAACCGTTGCATAAACCGGCACTTTTTTCGCCAGTGGATCATACATCCGGAACGAATCCGGAAATCCTTTCAGATCGAGCATCTTGAAGAAGCTGAATACAATATAAAACAATCCCATAAAATCGAGCATAAAACCTTCCGCCGACCACGGGTTCCTGTTGAGCAAAACCGCCGCAACGGTAATATATCCTATAATCAGGAACAAAGGATATAATTGCCTCCACTCTGATTTTTCTTCCGCTTCAATTGGCATTTGCAAACTGTCGTTCTTCTCGTAAATCTTGTATTTTTCGCCCAACGCATTCTGAAACGCAGCAGTGGAAATATGGGTTTTCATTACAATTTCAGCTTCTGATTTTTCCAGGCTTACAGTTACTTTAACAACGCCCGGAATTCTGCCGAGCTTGTCTTCTACTCCAATTCTGCACCCGTTACAGGTCATTCCCGTTACAGTATAAGTATGTATCATGGTTTTGCCCTTTCGTATTGACAGCAAGAATGCAAATTGTTGTAGGCTTCATCTGTCGCTTTATAAATATCGGTATCGTGCCCGACTTTCGCAATCGCCTGTTTGACATCGGCCACGGAAGTTTTCTCTTCGTTCAGGATCACATTGAGCTTGTGGCTTTCTATATCCCAAACCGCCATTTTCACGCCCGAAACAGAATAGGCCGCTTTCTCAATGCGCTTTTTGCACTGCTCGCAATTGCCGTTGACCTCAAAAGTGTACTTCGCATTCTTGTTCTTTTTTTCCTGCGCTTGCGCCGAAATCCCGACAAAAGCCATCATGATTATTATTATTATATTTTTCATTTTGTAAATTTTAAATTAGTTATTTGATTTTAAACCGAAGTCCGGCGTAATACATCTGCCCAAAAACCGGCGCATAAACCACCGAAGCATCGAATTGATTCCCAAACGGATTTTCGCTTCCCAAAATTGCCTTTTCCTGTTTGTAATTGCCGATGTTCTCGCCGCCGATATAGACTTCAAAAGTAGGCGAAAATGCCTTTGCAACCTGCGCGTTCATCAATGAAAATGCATTCGAATATTCCGGAAACTGATCTGCTGCCATATTTGTCACGGTAAACGGAAGCCTTTGTTTTCCCATCCAGTTGTAGGTGTAATCGAATTTCCACTGCTGCCCTTTGTCACTTAAATGGGTCTCAAACCCGAGATTGGCAAAAAAGCGATGCTTCGCCTGAAGCGGCCTTTCGTAATTTCCGCTCAGATATTGGGTCTGGATGTCGTAGTATTTGTAAGCCGTCCTCAAATTCAGGTGCTTTACAATCTCGTAGTTGAAATCGACTTGCAAGCTATTTGCGAATGATTTTCCGTCAAGGTTATACAACAAAACCTGTTGCGGACTCTGATACAAATCGACCACCGCCTGATTTTGGAAATCGGTCCTGTACAGGTCGAATCCCGCATCGGCATTCTGTCCGAAAATCCTAAATTGCTGGTTAAAACTAACACCGTAATTCCAGGCGATCTCCGCATCGAGTCCGTAGATTTTTCCGCTGGTATTGAGAATATCAAATGTTCTGGAACTGGCAAAAAGATTCTGGTTTTCGGCAAAAATATTGGCCGAACGCTTGCCTCTTCCTGCCGAAGCGCGAATCACCGCTTTCTCCCACGGATTGTAGCGCAAATGCAATCTTGGCGTTACAAAAGTCCCAAGGCGGTTGTGGCTGTCGATACGCATTCCGGCAATCAGGCTGAAATTACTGTTGTTGTCATACGTATACTCGAAAAACGCGCCGACGGAATTGTCAATGCGGTCGAAATTGCGGTTGATATTGGGAACGCCGACGAATTCATCATAACTGTCATACGTGAAATTCAGTCCCGTCGCAAACTTATGCATCGTGTTGTTGATGATCGAATTGAAAATGAGGTTCGAATAATAACTCTGCTGGCGAATGTCGTATCGGTTCAGTCCGAAATAGGAATCCTGGCTGTGGCTGTTGAACGCATTCTGGAAACCGATGCTCTTGTAAGGCGCTTCGGGAAAAACATAACCGATTTTGGTGGCCAGATCGAAACGTTCGGTGTTGATTTCGGAGCCCCAGTGATTGGTCGTGAATTTGTCTTTGCCCTTATCGAAAGCCACTTCACCCGATTGTTTCTCATCATTCATATACCGCAAATTGATAAAGCTCACCCAGCCTTTTTTGGCGTCGTAATACTGCCAGCGGTTTAGCATATTGATTTGTTTTCCCAACGGATTGTCGAGAAAACCATCATCGTTCATGTCGTTTTTGGCAATTCTCGTATTGGTGTGAAGGAACAAACTCGTCGCCCATTTATCGGAAAGTTTTTTGCTGAAATGAACGTTGCCTTCAAACCGCGAATCACTCGAACCGTAAACGTTTAGGAAAAATGGGATGTCGTTCATCGGCTTGATCAGTTCGGTGTTGATCTGTCCCGAAATGCTTTCGTAGCCATTCACGACCGAACCCGCGCCCTTAGTTACCTGAATGCTTTCGACCCAGGTTCCTGGCGTAAACGACAAGCCATAAGCCTGCGAAGCGCCGCGGACCGACGGAATATTCTCTTCGGTAATCATCAGGTACGGACTCGTTAATCCGAGCATTTTGATCTGTTTTGTTCCCGTGAGCGCATCCGAAAAGTTGACATCAATTGACGGATTCGTTTCGAAACTCTCGGCCAGATTGCAGCAGGCGGCCTTGAGCAATTCCTTGCCCGACATGACCGAAGTGTTTGCCGTAACGGTTAAAGATCGTTTAATTGTTTTGCGCGACGCTTCCACTTTTACCGCCTTGAGGGAATCGGATTTGGTTTCCTCCTGCGCGTTTGTAAAGATTGGAAACAACAGCAAAAGTGCTGGAATGTATTTGTGCATAATTTGATTTTAAAATTTGAAATCGGATTTTGGACCATCAGAAAGCGGTCCGTTCGAAAACAAAATTAAAATCAGGCGTAAAAAAGGCGTTGCGAAAAGAGTTCGTAAAGCGGCGGCGCGTGCGCATCGCAATAATAAGAAGCGGTTTGTTCGTTTGTGATTTTAACTGTCGGAATAAAAACAACCGGTTTCCAGTTTGCAATTACGAACGGCGCATCAATCTGAAAAGAAAAAACCTTGAAGGTAATGTCTGATTTCTCCTTAACCTTGATGACTTTGTCCTTGCAGCAGCTTTTGCCTTCCTCGGCTTTTGCAGCGCAGCAGGATTTTTGTTTGGGTAAGGATTTGACGTCGGAAAGATTTTCAACACCGTAAGCCGCTGAAATCCCTGAAATTTCCCCACCGCAATAATGCACGTTGAAAGCCAGTCCGACATTGGAGACCAATATCAGCAAAGCCAAAAACAAACTTGTGCATTTTGAAATTTTCATACCGCAAAATTATCCAAAAAAGAATGGAATGGTGTTTAAGAAACGTTATTTTTTGACATCCGGCTCTGGTAGTAAAAAGCGGGCACGAATAAAAGCACGAACAGCGGCTGTATCAAAAACCTTCTGACATAGAAGATAATGAAGTTGTTCTCATTGCCCGAAAACGTGATCAATGCGAAGAATCCGGTGATCAGGATCACATAAAAAATCACATAAAGGATTCCAGAAAATTTCGTCAGCGCCACATCTTTAAACAAAACATAAATAATCGCGAGCGAAATGAAAGTATTGAGGAAATAACGTGAACTCAGACTAAAAAACAATTTGATGCCCTTGTATTCCGGAAAAGTCAGGTTCAGGTAATCGCCTTCAAAATAATATGCAAACGGATCGTAAAACAAAGCATGCTCATAAATCCTGACCAATGCCAATAACAGCACGAGTAGCATTACCACGCAGACTTTGAGCTTATTTTTGAGCAGGTTTTTCAGCATACAGAGAAAATTTATTGACCCAGATTACCCACAGAATAAACACGACTCCGTAAATAAACAGCGGAAAGATTACGCCGTGCAGCAATTCTTCCTGATCGGGAAATTGATACAGTGCAAAAGCCAGGACTGCAATGCGAATCACATTTAAAACATGGATCAGCAAACTTCCGCCAAAGATAAACAAGACCGTCGCTTTCCATTTTCCCGAAAACGCCACGACAAACGCCACAAAAAGGATAATCACACTCAGCGCATTGCAGCCTTCGACGATGCGCGCAACAAATTTGTGGTTGTAGAACAGTTTCATGCTCGACTGGCTTTGGTGCGCCTGGACCGAAACATTATCGGTAAAAACGCCCATCAGGCCTTTCGTTTGCGCCGCGACCGATTTTGTAAAACCGTCGACCTCAAAGGCAGCCTTGTCGTATTGTCCCAGATAACTTTGGTAAACCAAGGTCAGCACTGCATAAGTCAGCAGGAACTTTCCGAGGAAAATCAGGAACGGCCTGTATTTTACAAAGTATTCTTTCAAGATCCGATTTTTAACAAATTTATATAATTTTAAGTTCTGCCGATGGATTACTTTTACAGAATAAAATCTGACACCATGACTTTCGAAGAATTAATGCCCAAAGTTCAGGATATCCTGCACCACAGCAAGCAATTGCGCGACGATAAATTATTGGAGATCTGCCACCTTTTGCGCGACAACATCGATTATTACGACTGGGTCGGGTTCTATTTCCGCAATGGCGACAAGGAAGAATTACTGCTCGGGCCTTATGCCGGCGAACCGACTGACCATACCGTAATTCCGTTCGGGAAAGGCATTTGCGGCCAAGTGGCGGTTTCCAACCAGAACTTCGTGGTTGCCGATGTTTCCGCACAGGACAATTATATTGCATGCAGCATTACGGTAAAATCCGAAGTGGTCGTGCCGCTTTTTGTCAATGGCGCCAATATCGGCCAGATTGATATTGATTCGCATGTCATCGATGCGTTTGACAGTGCCGACGAACGTTTTTTAGAGTTTGTTAATGCGGAGATTGCTAAATTGTTTTAGGAGCTGATTCCCGCTATTCACTACAATCTTTTATTCCTTGCACTCATAAAAGGATTTCCGTTGCTATCGGGGCTATCGCTGCCGCGAGGGCCATCTTTTGTCTGGCAACAAAAGAAGCAAAAATGCCGCGCAAGATCGCTCGGCGACCTGCTATTTTCTCGTTTCGGAAATGAAATGAACTCGCCTGCGGCTCAAACAGCATTTCATTTCTACGAAACTTCGAAAAGCAGGTTCCCGCCTGCGCAATCTAATGCGCCCCTCACGAAGAAAATTCTCTTCACTGAACGGACACTCATCTCGCTTAGAACGTAAGAACGTCATCAATAAAAAGAACGTTCTCGGGAAGATTTTTGGCGCTTCGCAGACCCGAGCCTAAAGGGCGAACTGTACGGAGCGTAGCAGAGTAAAAGTCGAAAATAAAATATTAAATTCCTTGAGCGAAGCTAGGCATCAAATCATAATCGTAGAAAACAACGAAGAGGTGCCAGCGAGCGTACCTGGAGTCGACCCGCCGTGGCGGGGAGCGGCTTGGTACGCGGAGCAAACATCAAGGTAGTTTTTGAGTTTGGAATCTGGAAGCCTTGATTTTTTGTTTCTTTTGCATCAAGGCAAAAGAAAAATGCGTTAACGATGGCAGCGGTTATCCTTTTTATCCCGCAGGGTAAAAAGATAAAAGCGAACAGCGCGCCCATCGCAACGGAAATTTCAATCAAATGCAAAAATCTCCGCGGCGGGAACGCCCACCCGAGGCCAAAAGCCGAACTGAGCGAAGCTAAAATAATTTCACAAATTCGACAAACGACATTCAAAACGTTTGCATTTCCAAAAAATAAATTTACCTTTGCAACCGAATTAGGAAAAACTTAATTCATACATAATAATCATTTAAATAATATTAGCATGTACTTAACTAAAGAAGTAAAGGAACAAATTTTTGCAAAACACGGAGGTGCTGCAACCAACACAGGTTCTGCTGAAGGACAAATCGCATTATTCACACACAGAATCACGCATTTGACCGAGCACCTGAAAAAAAATCGTCACGACTACAACACCGAGCGTTCACTCGTTTTGTTAGTAGGTAAAAGAAGGAGCCTTCTTGACTACCTCAAGAAAACCGAGATCAACAGATACCGTGAGATTATCAAAGAATTGAATATCAGAAAATAATTCAATAAAAAAGAGGTGCGGTTGCGCCTCTTTTTGTTTTTACGCATAGCAGAAAAAAAGTTTGGTTTTTCATTGGGTTTTAGAAAACAACTACACTACAACAACAACTACAACACAACTAAAACCCATTGTTTAACTAGAGAATTAAAATTTTATGATTCCACAATTATTTGTAGAAAGCATCGATTTAGGTGATGGCAGAAGCATCACAATCGAGACAGGGCGTCTGGCCAAACAAGCTGACGGTTCTGTAGTAGTAAGAATTGGAAAAACTGTTATTTTAGGAACAGTGGTTTCCTCAAGAAAAGCAACTCCGGGAATTGATTTTTTACCGTTAACGGTAGATTACCGCGAGAAATTTGCAGCAGCAGGTCGTTTCCCTGGTGGTTTCTTCAAAAGAGAAGCGCGTCCGAGCGATAACGAAGTATTGACAATGAGATTGGTTGACCGTGTTTTGCGTCCGCTTTTCCCAAGTGATTATCACGCAGAAGTTCAGGTGATGATCCAGTTGATGTCTCATGACGACGACATTATGCCGGATGCATTGGCAGGATTGGCAGCTTCGGCAGCTTTGGCCTTGTCTGACATACCTTTTGAAACATTGATTTCTGAAGCAAGAGTTGGCCGTATCGACGGAAAATTCATCATCAATCCATCACGCGCGCAATTGGAATTATCCGATATCGACATGATGATTGGCGCTTCAACCGATTCTATCGCGATGGTAGAAGGAGAAATGAAAGAAATTTCAGAAGCTGAAATGGTTGAGGCGATCAAATTCGCACACGAACACATCAAAAACCAGATTGCTGCGCAAGAGCGTTTGCAGGCGGCTTTTGGAAAAAAAGAAGTGCGTACGTATGATCAGGAAAAATCCGATGACGCGATTCACGCTAAAGTGAAAGCTGCGGCTTATGATAAAATTTATGCCATTGCAAGCAAAGGTTCTGCCAAACAAGAGCGTTCTGCTGCATTTGACGTTGTAAAAGAAGAAGTGAAAGCTTTGTTTACCGAAGAAGAATTGGCTGAAAACGGCGATTTGGTCGGAAAATATTTCTATAAAGTCAATAAAGAAGCCGTCCGTAACGTAACCTTAGATTTAGGAACACGTCTTGACGGAAGAAAAACCACAGAAATCCGCCCAATCTGGTGTGAAGTGGATTATTTGCCATCGGTTCACGGTTCTGCATTGTTCACCCGTGGAGAAACCCAAGCTTTGGCAACAGCCACTTTGGGAACTTCGAGAGAAGCCAACCAAATTGATTCGCCATCAGAACAAGGAGAAGAAAAATTCTACCTTCACTATAATTTCCCACCATTTTCTACCGGAGAAGCGCGTCCGTTAAGAGGTACTTCACGTAGAGAAGTTGGTCACGGAAACCTGGCACAACGTGCGTTGAAAAACATGATCCCAGCTGAAAATCCATACACGATCAGGGTTGTTTCCGAAGTATTGGAATCAAACGGTTCGTCTTCTATGGCAACGGTTTGCGCCGGAACTTTGGCTTTGATGGATGCCGGTGTTCAGATGATCCGCCCGGTTTCAGGAATCGCAATGGGATTGATTACCGATGGTGATCGTTTCGCAGTATTGTCTGACATCTTAGGTGACGAAGATCATTTGGGTGATATGGACTTTAAAGTCACCGGAACATCAGAAGGAATTACCGCATGTCAAATGGACATCAAGATCGACGGATTGAAATACGAAATCATGGAGCAGGCTTTGGCCCAAGCCCGTGAAGGTCGTTTACACATTCTTGGAAAACTGATTGAAACTTTGGCTACGCCAAGAACTGATGTTAAAGCCCACGCCCCGAAAATCATCATGAGAACCATTCCTGGTGCTTTCATTGGTGCGCTGATCGGACCTGGAGGAAAAGTCATCCAGGAACTTCAAAAAGCAACCGGAACGACTATCGTGATCAACGAAGTAAACGAAGAAGGTGTAGTCGAAATCCTTGGAACAGATCCGGACGGAATCGCAGCAGTATTGGCGAAAATCGACTCTTTGATTTTCAAACCGGTAGTTGGCGAAACCTATGACGTAAAAGTGATTAAAATGCTTGACTTCGGTGCTGTGGTAGAATATCTGAATGCGCCTGGCGCTGAAGTATTGCTTCACGTATCTGAACTGGCTTGGGAACGTACAGAAAATGTTTCTGACGTGGTCAATATGGGCGATGAATTCCAGGTGAAGTACCTCGGAATCGATCCTAAAACCAGAAAAGAGAAGGTGTCAAGGAAAGCTTTGTTGCCAAGACCTCCAAGAGACGAAAATGCTCCAAGGGAAGATCGCGGTCCGCGTCCGGAAAGACGTGACGACCGTGGCCCAAGAAGAGACGATCGCCGTGATGACAGAGGCCCACGCCCTGAAAGACGCGACGAAAACAGAGCGCCACGTTCTGAAAGCAATGATGACAACAAAGAGACTCCGCAAGAGTAATCTTTCATCAAATATAAAAAAGCCCGGTTTATTCAATTAAACCGGGTTTTTTGTTTTTAAAACCCAAAATTTTCTGTTCAACCAGGTTTAGCTTTGATATATTAAAAGTTATAGCAATGTTAAAAAAATCAGTTGCCTCAATATTTGTAAGTTTTGTTTTATCTTTAAAAAATAAACAAACGGCCTTTTCACACGCAACCAAACCGACCAATAAGCCTCTTAACAAAATGAAGTTTAAGCTCCTTAAAATACAATTACCCTTTTTTCTCCTTGCATTTGCAGGGATTTTTGGCACCTATGCACAAGGTAATTCCCTTTATGATGCGTTTGATGAAGCCGTCGGGAAAAACAATCTCGGAATCAACAACGGCACCATCCACCTCAACAATCTGCGATCCTTTGATGTCACGCACCGGTATTACGCCACAGATAAATATACATTAGGCGGAGTGAATTATGACGGGCAATTCTACGCCGGGATTTCACTTAAATACGACATCCTGAAAGACATTGTCATTGCCAAAATTGACAATAAGAACAGTAATCTCGGTATTAACCTGATCACTGCCAAAACGGAATTTTTCGAAATGAATGGGAAAAAATTCGTCAACCTCAATTTTAACAGCATCAATGTTCCAAAATTTATAAATGGATTTTACGAAGAGGACCGCATCAACAACCAAATAGCGCTTTATACCAAACACCATAAAGATGCGATAGAAGTGCTGACAAACAATGGTGTTTTTTATAAATTTCCATTGACAAATGAATTTGTAGTTGACTATAAAAGTCAATATTTCAGATGCAACACCCGGTCAGATGTTGCGGAAGTATTTCCGGATTTGAAAAAAGAAATCGACAGTTTTTACAATCAGAATACCGCACTCGAAAAAGAAAACGAAAGACTTTTCCTGAAAAACCTGCTGAAATCCCTCAGCAATTCCCTTCCAAACGAAACCAATTAACATGAGAAAGCTTTTATTTTTGCTGCTGTTCTCTTTCAGCCAATCACTTTTTTGCCAGGAAACCAATGACCGCATCTCCGTCGCATATAGCAATGTAAGCCGGAAAACCGCTATCGAACAGATAGAGAAAGCGTCGGGCTATCAGTTTTATTTTGATGCGAACTGGCTCAAGGCCGACAACAGTCTCCTTTCCGGAAATTACACCAATGCACCGTTAAAGCAAATCCTGGAATCGGTTTTTGAAAATACGACGATCAATTTCTTTGTCGATGGAAAGAAAATCATCCTGACCAACAACAGCATCATTTACGACAAGCTTCCTGAGAATTATTTCGGTACCGATGCCGGCTCTTCGGACAATCCCGATTCAGAAAAACCCGTTTTTTACCAGCAATTCGATTCGATAAACGATACCAACCCGCGCAAAAATCCCGCGATTACACTTATCGGAAAAGAATCGGCAGCAGCGGAACAAAAGATGTACACGCTTTCGGGTTTTATCAAAAACGAAAAGACGGGCGAAAAACTCTCCAACATCAATGTGCGCGTTAAAGACAAAAAAATCAGCACCGTCACCGATAATGAGGGTTTCTTTTCGATGCAGTTGCCTTCGGGCATGAATGTAATCGAAACCGAATCGATCGGGCATAGGAAATTCACGCGCAAAATCATGGTTTACAGCAATGGTAAACTCGATGTCGACCTGACCGATAAAGTCAACCAGCTCGCCGAAGTGAACGTCAAAAGCAAGAAAACCCAAAACATCCGCACCGCGGTTACGGGCGTAACAACCATCGACGCCGAAGGCATCAAAAACATCCCGCTTATTTTTGGCGAAAGGGATATTTTAAGGGTTGCGATCGCCATTCCGGGAATCAAGACAGCGGGCGAAGGCTCGGCGGGGTTTAATGTACGCGGCGGGAAAGAAGACCAGAACCTGTTTCTTCTGGACAATGCGTTGTTGTACAATCCATCGCATTTCTTTGGATTTTTCTCGGCGCTCAATCCATACACGACCAAGAAAGTCGACATTTATAAAGGCAGCATTCCGGCAGAATTTGGCGGAAGATTGTCTTCCGTATTCGACATCACTACAAAAAACGGCAGCTATGAAAAGTTCAACGGCGAGGCCGGAATCGGACCCGTAACGAGCAACATCATGTTGAGCACGCCTATCGTAAAAGGCAAATCGAGCGTGATTGTTGGCGGAAGAGCGACCTATTCCGATTGGGTCCTGAAATCGCTCGACGAGGAACAGCTCAAGAACAGCCGGGCGGCATTTTATGACGGGATTGTAAAATACAGCCATAAATTCAACAAGAACAATGCGCTCGAGACGACGATTTATTACAGCCATGACGCCTTCAGCATTTCGTCAGATTCGCTCTATAAATACAGCAACAGGTTGCTTTCGCTAAAATACGACCACACTTTTAACGATAAGAATAAAGGCTCATTAATTATTACCAACAGTGAGTATAAGTTCAATATCGATTACAATTCAGAAAACCTGAATTCGTTCGATTTCGGATACAAGATCAATGAAAGCCAGGTGCAGCTCAAGCTCAATTACCAGTTTAGCGACAAGCATAAGTTCAGTTACGGGCTTTCGAGCAAATACTACGGCATCCGCCCGGGTTACCTGGATCCGAAAAACCCCGAATCGCTGCTGGTTCCTATAAATATCGACAAGGAAAAAGGGCTCGAATCGGCTGCCTATATCGCCGACAGCTATAAAGTGAGTGAGAAATTGCTTATTGATGTTGGTCTCAGGTATTCCTGGTTTGCGGCGCTCGGCGAATCGAACCAGCGCATTTATGAACAAGGCGTTCCATTAAATGATGCGACGGTTACCGAAATCAAAAATTACAAAAACAACGAAATCATCAAATCCTACGGCGGTTTCGAACCGAGGATTGCCGCGCGGTATTTTCTTACTGAAGATTTTTCGGTAAAGGCCGGTTATGATAAAACGTACCAGTACATCCATCTGTTGTCGAGCAATACGACGCAGTCGCCAACCGATACGTGGAAGCTTTCCGACCTCAATGTAAAACCGCAGAACGCCCAGCAATTCTCACTCGGATTCTATAAAAACCTTCAGGATGACGTTTGGGAACTGAGCGTCGAAGGCTATTATAAAAAGATGAAAAATATCCTTGATTATAAGGTGGCCGCCGAATTACTGCTCAACGAAAACATAGAAACCGAATTATTGCAGGGCGAAGGGAAAGCCTACGGAATCGAATTTCTCGTTAAGAAAAACATCGGAAATCTCAACGGCTGGATCGGATACACCTATTCGCGCACGATGATCAAACTCGACAGCCAGTTTAATGAGGAAAAGGTGAATAACGGAAAATTCTTTGCCGCCAATTTCGACAAGCCACATGATGTGAGCGTTGTTTTGAACTACAAATTCACCAAACGCTATAGCTTTTCTACTAATTTTGTATACCAGACGGGCCGGCCGATTACGTATCCGATTGGAAAATATGTTTATGGAAATGCCGAATATACTTTGTACAGCGACCGGAATAAATTCCGCATCCCGGATTATTACCGACTCGATGTCGGCGTAAATATCGAAGGGAATCATAAGATTAAGAAATTCGCACACAGTTTCTGGAACATTTCCGTTTATAATGTTTTGGGAAGGAACAATCCGTATTCGATTTATTTCGTTACAGATGAAGGCCGGGTTAAGGCCTATAAGACGTCCATTTTTTCGATTCCGGTTCCGACGGTGACTTATAATTTCAAATTTTAGCATGATGAAAAAGCCGATAAACACAATCGTTTTGCTGCTTTGCCTCTATTTTGCGACAAGCAGCTGTACCGAGCAGTATGCCATACAAACCAATACTTTTGAAGAAGCACTTGTTGTTGAGGCAACGCTGACCAATGAGCTGAAGACCCAGAAAATAAATATTTCCAGGACGTATAAATTTGAGGAAAATGCGCCGAAATTAGAAGTCGGAGCGACAATTTTTGTCAATGACGACAGCGGAAATACTTATAATTTCGAGGAAAACAACGGCATTTATTATTCAACCGAACCCTTTCAGGCTATTCCCGGGAAAGCCTATACGCTTCATATTACGACCAGCGATGGAAAATCCTATAGTTCGGCTACTGAAGTAATGACAACGGTCAACGGGATAGAAAATGTGGTTCCGGTTGTAGATTTTAAAGATGGGGAACGCGGCGTTTCGCTCAAGGTAAGCAGTTTTGATCCGGCGAACACTTCAAAATATTATCGGTATGAATATGAAGAAACCTATAAAATCATTGCCCCAAACTGGAATTCTTTCCGTGCGATTACCGTTCCTGGAGAAAATCCCGGAGATCATGACGAAATCAGCCTGGTGCCGCGCGGCCCAATGGAAATCCGGACTTGTTATTCTACCGTTTTCTCGAATGATATCATCCAGACTTCCACGGCTGATTTAAATGAAGACCGTGTCGATTTTCCGATCCGTTTTATTGGTGTTAAAGATCCGATAATCATCAACCGATACAGCATCCTTGTGAAACAATATGTGCAAAGCCTGGCCGCTTATACCTTTTATAAAACCCTGAACGAATTATCGGGCTCCGAAAGCATTTTATCACAGAACCAGCCCGGTTTCTTTTATGGAAATTTAAAATCCGACGACAATCCGAATGAAAAAGTAATCGGATTCTTCGAAGTCGCTTCTGTTTCTTCCAAAAGGATATTCTTCAATTTTACGGATGTTTTCCCAAACGATCCGCTGCCGCCTTATTTTGTTGATTGTACTAAAAAAGAATTCAAATTCTGCTTCACGCCAGGCGTTACCGAGTGTAAAGGCAATGCATTGCTGTCGGCAATCAGTGGAAATCAATTGCTTTATTATTATAGCGTGAATGACTTGTATTATATGGTCGTCCCATACTGCGGCGATTGCTCGCTATTTTCTTCTAACATAGTCCCGCCATTTTGGGAATAAAAATCAAATCATGAGAAAACTGTTTTTTAAAATAACAATCCTAGCCTCTTTATGCGTCTTGACTGGCTGTACGGAGCAATATGCGTTGCAGACCGATACTTTCGAAGATGCCATTGTAGTTGAGGCGACGATTACCAATGAACTGAAAAATCAGGAAATTAAGATTTCAAGGACCTACAAACTCGAGGAAAACGGACCCCAATTCGAATCGGGCGCGACAGTCAATGTCACCGATGATTCCGGCAATCAATATGATTTTGAAGAAAATGCAGGTACTTATATCTCGCAGATTCCGTTTCAGGCAATTCCGGGGAGATCTTATCAATTGAACATTATCACAAACAAAGGCATATCCTATACTTCTTCCCCCGAAATATTGACGCCTGTAAATCCCATCATAGATGTTGTCCCAAGTGTCCAGGTCCGCGACGGAATCAGGGGCGTCGAAATCAATGTCAGCAGTTATGATCCGACGGCTTCCTCGAAATATTACCGCTATAAATATGAAGAAACCTATAAAATCATTGCACCAAAATGGAGTCCGTCTCAGGCCGTTGTAAGCGGAGAGGCTGGGAATTATGAGATCGATCTTGTTCCGCATGAGGGCGAAACCCGAACCTGTTATTCGACGAAAAATTCAACCGACATCATTTTAACGAATACCAGCGGACTCAGTGAAGACCGGGTTTATTATCCGATCCGTTTCATCAGCAATAAAAATTATATTATTACGCACCGATATAGCATTTTGGTCACGCAATACATCCAAAACCTGGCTTCGTATACTTATTACAAAACGCTTCGGGAAACGTCTGGTTCGGGCAGTATTTTGTCGCAGAACCAGCCCGGTTTCTTTTATGGAAACCTGAAATCCGAAAACCCGAATGAAAAAGTCATTGGTTTTTTTGAAGTGTCTTCCGTTTCTTCCAAAAGAATGTTTTTTAATTATGTCGATTTGTTTCCGGGAGAAAATGCGCCGCCATATTTCACCAAATGCGACATCCAGACGTTCGGATTCTGCTTTGATTACGCGCTTCCCGAATGCGACGGCTACAACCTGATTTCGGCCATACAAACCAACAGCCTGCTTTATTATTCGGGTGCGAATGATACCTACAACATGGTAATTCCGCCATGTGGCGACTGCACCACTTTTTCTTCTAACATAAAACCTTCATTTTGGACAGACTAAAATACATATTAATCCTAACCATGCTCATCGCAGGCAATCCGTTTGCCTTCGCGCAGAAAAGCACCGCGCCCGAAGCTTATAAAACCACTACAATATCAACAGGCGAGTCGATTTTCATTCATGCCAATGCGACCACTTTGGTTACAGGGGAAACCTTGCACTGCAAATTGTATTGCCTCAATCCGGTCGACAGAACCGCGAGTACGATCAGTAAAATTGCCTATGTCGAACTCATTGGGCAGGATAAGAAAAGCGTACTCAAAAGCAAGCTTTATCTCGAAAATGGCGCTGCGCCCGGGGATTTCTTCATCCCGACGACGCTCAAAACAGGAAGTTACAAACTCATCGCCTATACCAAATGGATGCTCGACAATTCGGCTTCCAATTTTTTTGAGATGGACATCAGTGTGATCAATCCGTTCCAGCCTTTGGAAAAGAGCAACGCGGCTGAAGCGAAAGAAGAAAACACCAATTTGGCGAATAATGCCGGGAATTCAAAAAACCTGTCGGTCGAAACCGATAAAAAGACCTATTCCAAACGCGAAAAAGTCGACCTGAAAATAAGAAACACAATCCCAATCAAAGGGAATTTCTCGCTTTCGGTTCGAAAAACAGACGACTTGCCGTCTAACAATAGTCCCGACGCGATGCAATTTTCACCCAATCGCGCCTGGACGCCGAATGCAACGGCAGCACTTCCGGAACTTCGCGGCGAATTGATTTCGGGGACTATCGTTTCAAAAAAAGGTGCGAAGGACCTGGGCAATAAAACCGTTGCGCTTTCGATTCCGGGAAAATCCTTTGCCTTTAAATTGGTAAAAACCAACCGCGCCGGAAAATTCATGTTCCTTCTTGATAAAAATCCATCCGCATCGGCAGCTGTCATTCAGGTAATGGAAGAAAACCGCAATGATTACAGCATCCTGTTGGATGAAGGCATAACTGCAGATTTATCAGCTTTACAATTCAGGCCAGAACTTCAATTATCCCCGGTTTATAAGACGACAATAGAGCAACGATCCATTGCCAACCAAATTGAAAATGCCTATTACGAAAGAAAAAAAGACAGCCTTAGCGCCAATCCGGCAACGGAACCGTTTTTTCATCCATTGGAAAAGCAATATGTGCTTGACGATTATACGCGGTTCCCGACGTTGAGGGAAACCATCACGGAAGTTGTGCTTGAGATGTATTCTAAGAAAAACGGCAGCAAATATTCGATCCATTTGCGAAACAACACCATGGATCCGGAAGTCTACGGAATGCCACTGGTTCTGGTCGACGGGCTTTTGGTCCAGGATACGAATGAGATTTACGATTACGGCGCCAACAATATTTATAAAGTGAGCCTGATCAACGAACCTTATGTTTATGGGCCGCGGACATTTAGTGGCGTGGCTAATTTTACCACCATCAACAATGATTATGAGACAAAGGCGACTGGGGATTTTATCAAAAAAGTCGAGATCCCGAGGCCTTCGGTCAGAAAGCAATATTTCAATCCGCAATACACTTCCGCCGACACCAACAGCCGAATTCCCGATTATCGTCAACAACTTCTGTGGCAGCCTGAAATCACTTTGCGAAACAATGACAATACGTTGTCATTTTATACTTCAGACATTTCAGGGAAGTTCGAGATCGTATTGGAAGGGTTTTCTGAGAATGGCGATCCGGTTTCCATAAAAGATTTCATTGAAGTGAAATAAATTTCAATCCGGAAGCAACCTTTTTATTTTTCCCGGACTTAGGAATAAACACCTGAATCTTTAAAAATGAAAAATATTAAAGGCTTCGCCATCGCGCTTCTGTTTATCGCATTTTTCAGTAATTGCAGTTCGGATGACGATGCCGGCCTGCCACCGCAAGCACCGAAAACATGGCAAAACGCCAAAGATTCAGTGCCGCCAATCATTGACCCTTTCCAAAGGCTTAACATTTTTGTTTACGCAGGGCCAACTTTTAGTGGATACATTTCAAAAAAATCGCCGTTAGACAAAAAGCTCAATTTCAACCAGACCTCGTCGGAAACCGAAATCACTTATGGCGCACTGGTAAGTTATGGCGCTACTGAAAGATGGAGCCTGCGTTTCGGTCTGGGCATCGCCAACCTGCGTTTTGTGACAAAAAGCGCCGACGTGAACACGACAAATTACTATAATATCAGCTATACGAAAAACATTTCCAACCACGATATTTATACGCAGGCAGATTCTCCTGAAAGGATGGATATCATCCAGGATATTTCGTATACCGAAATCCCGCTCGAGCTCAAATACATTGTCAGTAAACGAAAAATTGGCTTCAATGCCTTTGGCGGCCTGAGTTATATGTTTTTGAATGCAAACAGCGTTTCGGTAAAAACAGAAAACGGCCGACGGTTCGATATCGGCGAAACGGCAAATTTGGCGAGCAATACCTTTACGATCAATCTCGGCGTCGGGCTTGATTACAAATTACCAAAAGGGTCAAGTTTAATGTAGAGCCGCTTTTCAGGTACCATCTGATCGATTATAAAAGCGGTGGTGCAAGGCCTTATTCTATGGCGGTGCTCGCAGGATTTCAGTTTTCGTTAAAATAAGCATCGTAAAAAGCCCGGCTCAAAACCGGCCTTTTTTATTATAAGGATATTTCCCAATTGATGCTTTAAAATTATTTTCGGGTTTTTGTAACTTTTATCTGTTTCCTTACGTACAAGTCAAGTACGCTTTAAAAAAAAGGAGACAAAAACATGAGACAACTTAAAATCACCAAGCAGGTAACCAACAGGGAAACTGCATCTTTAGACAAGTACTTACAAGAAATAGGAAAAGTTGACCTTATTACCGCCGATGAAGAAGTAGAATTGGCACAAAAGATCAAAGCCGGCGATCAGAAGGCTTTAGAGAAACTCACAAAAGCAAATTTACGTTTCGTTGTTTCCGTAGCAAAACAATACCAGAACCAGGGACTTACACTTCCAGATTTGATCAATGAAGGAAATTTAGGCCTCATCAAAGCCGCACAGCGTTTCGACGAAACGCGTGGTTTCAAATTCATTTCATACGCCGTTTGGTGGATTCGTCAATCGATTCTGCAGGCTTTGGCCGAACAATCGCGTATCGTTCGCCTTCCTTTGAACAAAATCGGTTCGATTAATAAAATCAATAAAATGTACGCCTTATTGGAACAATCCAACGAGCGTCCGCCTTCCGCAGAGGAAATTGCAAAAGAGCTCGACATGACCGTCAATGACGTAAAAGAGAGCATGAAAAACTCGGGCCGCCACCTTTCGATGGATGCGCCGCTTGTTGAAGGGGAAGATTCCAACCTTTACGACGTTTTGCGTTCAGGCGAATCTCCAAACCCGGATCGCGAGTTAATCCATGAATCTTTGCGCACCGAAATCGAGCGTTCGTTAGAGACTTTAACACCAAGGGAAGCAGACGTCGTTCGTCTGTACTTCGGATTGGGCGACCAGCATCCGATGACTCTGGAGGAAATCGGTGAAACTTTCGACCTGACCCGTGAACGCGTTCGCCAAATCAAAGAAAAAGCCATCCGCAGGTTGAAACACACCTCAAGAAGCAAGATATTGAAAACCTATTTAGGTTAAAATTCGTAATTTTTAGGTACAAATTCTAAAAATTGCTTATGTTTGAAACCTGAACAAGTATGATTATTACATTTCTGGTACAGAAATTGAAATATAACCGCAACAACAGTCTGATTAACTGTTCGTTTTTTGATTGATGATTGAAACTCCGGCTGATTACCGGAGTTTTGTTTTTTATAAAACTTCGCTATTCAACATTGAGCGTTCGTTATTCAACATTCTTTTTTAATAGTTTTATTATGGCGTGCCCTGCGGTCAGGCTTTCCGCTGCAATCTTTTTTCGTCCCTCAAAAAGGATTTTCGCTGCAATCCTTCACGCTATCGGGTAACTTCAAAATTCGTTGTCCATCATTCAAAATTCAAAATTCAAAAAACTTATATTTGCAAAAACTTTCAATGTCGAATTTTGAATGCTCAATATTGAATGTTAAAATAAACAACACAACTACAATGAACAACACCCTAATTGCACCCTCAGTACTCGCAGCCGATTTTGCCAACCTGCAACGCGACATCGAAATGATCAACAACAGCCAGGCCGACTGGTTTCATATCGATATCATGGACGGCGTTTTCGTGCCAAATATCTCTTTCGGGATGCCCGTTCTCGAGGCCATTTCCAGACATGCCAAAAAAACCATCGACGTGCACCTCATGATTGTCGATCCCGATCGTTATATCAGGACTTTCGCCGATTTGGGCGCCAACACCCTGACCGTGCATTACGAAGCCTGTACGCACCTGCACAGGACGCTTCAGGCCATAAAAGCAGAAGGAATGAAAGCCGGAGTCGCATTGAACCCGCATACGAATGTAAACGTACTTGAAGATGTAATCAACGATATCGACTTGGTTTGCATGATGAGCGTCAATCCGGGTTTTGGCGGACAATCTTTTATCGAACACACTTATAAGAAAATCAGGCAACTCAAAGAAATCATCACCAGAAACGGCGCATCCACACTTATCGAAATCGACGGTGGCGTAACCAGCAAAAATGCGGTACAGTTGGTTGAAGCCGGAGCTGATGTCCTGGTCGCAGGGAACTTTGTCTTCAAAGCAGAAAACCCCGCACAAACGATCGCCGATTTAAAGGAGCTGGTAACCGTTTAAAAATCATCAAACATCGATTTTTGTGCTTCCTGCTTAGCAGGGATTGTCAGCGAAAGCCCCAATCTTTCATTGAGCTTTCTGATGAAATGATCGGCCAGCAATGGCGATTCCAATTCGATATTCTGGTGTACGAAAAAATACAGTTTCTGTAAACCTTCGGCACGCCACTTTTCGATACGTGCAACCCATTCGTCAAGCCGTTCAACATCTGACGGATGATTCGCACCCACATACCTGATAAATGCCACCGGACTCGTAAGCCGCATATGCAGCATATCGCGTCGTCCGGCAGTATCCACAATAATATTGGCCATGCCATGCTGTTCCAGTAAATTGCAAAATTTGTTTTGGATTTCGGGGTTGCTGAACCATTCGGCGTTGCGCACTTCCACGCCAAGCGGAATGCCTTTCGGGAATTCTGTCAGAACCGTCTGCAACCGGCCAAAATCCTTTGGCCCGAAATTATCGTGCAACTGCAGGAAAGCCATGCCGAGCTTGTCTTCAAAATTGCTGATTGCATTGCAGAAATTTTCGACCGGTTCTTTTACGGCAATCAATCGCTTGAAATGGCTAATCGTATTGGTCAGTTTTGGAAAGAACTTAAAACCTTCTGGAGTCTTATTCTTCCAGGTTTCAATCTGCTGCCAGCTGGGCATACCGTAAAATGTAGCGTTGAGTTCGATCGAATTGAATTGCGTCGCATAATACCTAAGTTCGTCTTTCGTCCCGCGCGGATAAAAGCCCTTAAGTTCCGTCCGGTTCCATTTGGCACAGCCGACATAAGCCTCGAATGGCGCTGAAGACAGATGCTTTTCTAATATTTTTTTGGTTTCCGGAGCGTCTTCAGGAAGGCTGAAATTGATGAGGCCGGGATCTGATACTTTTCCAAATTGCATGTGCTTTCTTTTTACAGCAAGTTAAGGATAACTTTTGAAAACGAAATGCTAGATATGCCTGTGATTGAGCATCAGGCTTACCTTTTTGTACAATTCGGGGAATTTCTGCCGAAACAGCTGCGGCGTCTCGAAATAATGCTCGATAATCACTGCCAGGAATTCATGCTGATTCGTGTAGGCGTAATTTCTGAAATAGTCTGAATTTAAAAGTCTCTGCCTGTTGTTTGTATGGGTGACGTCCAATTTTATTTTCCGGTACATCCTGCTGAAATTGATCGCACTCATATCCTGATACTTCGATCCGTGATAATGCAATACATGTGAAAACTCATGGATGCCAACATTCAGGTTGTCGTTGCTGGTTTCATAACCGTCCAGGAAATCTTCCCAGGAAAATACGACCGCTTTCACCCTTGGATTGAATTCGCCTTTATGGTATTCCTGTGTAATGGAAGAAAGGTATCGTCCCGGATAAATAATGACCTTATCGATGACTTCGAATAAATATTTGCGCATGCCGAAAGTCAGCATGGTGGAAGTGGCCGCAACGAGCACTCTTACTTGATCGGTTACAACGAAACCGTCTTTTCCAATAAATGGATAAGTATCGATAAAACGCGCTACCCTGTGCCGGAAATAGACTTTCTTTTGATCGGTAAGCGAATTGTAATAAGAGAATTCGTGGCGCAGGATGTATTCCTGATCCGGTGTCAGTGTTTTTATGCTCGGGTAAAAATGGACGTAGAACGGGCGTTTGAATATCGCTGCGTAAAATTCCTCCAGCGCATTCAATATAAATCCGAAAAACAGGAACAGGGCAACCAGAAACAGGAAAAGCGCTACAATACCAAATAAGATTCCCATAGTTGAATTCCTTTACGCCCAAAGCTAAAATAAAAAAAGCAAAAACGGATGCTTTTGCTTTTCATTTGTGACCGCGAGAAGACTCGAACTTCCATCATCAGAACCGGAATCTGACATTCTATCCATTGAACTACGCAGCCAATATTGTTTTTACGACAACAGCTTCTTAACGATTGTAGAAATGGTTTTCCCTTCAGCGGTTCCGCCCAATTGTGCGCTTGCAAGTCCCATTACTTTGCCCATCGATGCGATTCCCGATGCGCCGGTTTCTGTGATGATTTTGGCGATGACTGCTTCCACTTCTGCTTCGCTCAATTGTGCCGGAAGGAATTTTTCGATGACGGCAATCTGCGCCAATTCTGGTTCTGCAAGATCCGGACGGTTTTGCTCGGTAAAAATCCTGGCACTTTCTTTACGCGTTTTGACAAGACGCTGCAACAATTTGATTTCCTCGTCTTCGGTGATGTCTTCCTTAGAGCCTGTGGCCGTTTGCGCGAGAAGCAGTTCGGATTTTATAGAACGCAATGCATCGAGTGCGGTAGTGTCTTTGGCTCTCATGGCGGTTTTGATTTCCTCCATGATATTTGCTGATAAACTCATATTTTGAATCATTAGATTGTTAGGTTTCAGGCGATAGTCCGGCCCCGGATGGAAGCGGAAAGCCTTTTGACTGAAAATGCACTTTTTTCTTAAACCGAAAAAGCGACCGCAGGAAGCTGTTTTGGTTTTTTAGAAAAAGGCATTTTCGGGGAAAAGCTTGCAGCGCACAGCCGAAAATTGGCCCGAATTAACCGAGCGCAAATTTAGAGAAATAAACTGGCAATTGCAACAGATTGCTTCGTTCCCCGCAATAACAAAAAAAATAACCCGAAAACATTAAAGTTCCCGGGTTATTTCGGCTTGAGTTTGAGTTAGCTAATCTACGTTGTCATGCAGGAAAGAATTGTTCGAGCGCAACTGAATATCGTCGTTGCTGTCGGTTCCTAATGATGTACGCGATTGGTTATTGTTGGCTGGCGTTCCCGAAATATCGATTCCGCTGCGTTTGTAAGCTGGTTCTTTTTCGAATTCATCCACACGCGATGGATTGTTGTGGAATTTATAGTTGAATTCTTTCAGTTTTCTTCTTCTTTCGTCGGCGCGGAATTTCAATGTTTCCTCAATCGACATTTCCATCGGCGACACTTCTTCGAAAGCCGGCGAAAAGGCTGATGGTGTTTCCACTTTCTTTACCGTGATGTCCATTTCCGGAGCGATTGGCTCGGCAACGGCTTTGGTCTCAATTGGCTTGGAACTCATCAGGTCGTTTTCGATTTCCATATATTCCTCGAGCGAATATTTGATGATTCCGTTCTCGTTCAATTCGGTCATCGGAACCACTTGCACAGGCTGGTTTACGACGATATCTTTCGTTTCTGCAGTCAGTTCGAAAAGGATTTTGTTTTCGTCGATGAACGGCTCGGTCACTTCTGGTTTTGCAATCGGCAGGTCGAAAGAGAAAGTCAGCGGCTCTTCAACGACAGCATCAACCACTTTGATTTCCTTTACATCATTTACAACCGGAGCCACGACAAAATCGAATGATTTTTCAGGTGAAACGATTTCAAATGTCACATCCAGATTCTTGATGAATTCGGAAATAACGATGAGCTCGTTCGCGTCTAAAACAGGTTCTTCGGTTTCATTTGCAATTTGTTTCGCCTGTTCGCTAACGGGCGCAATGGCAACAGGCGCTTCTTCTTCAATCAGTTCGAAAACAATCTTCTCTTCTGAATTGGAAACCGGAGTTTCGGTATTCATATTAAAAGATTCCATGCTTTTTTTGGTCAGGTCGTGTGTGAATTTTTGTTCACCGTCTAACGAATGGATGATCTTTTTAGGCTCGGTATTTACGATTTCATTCTGTTGTTCAACGTTAAATCCCGTTGCGATAATGGTTACGGCAATCGAATCTCCCAAAGTCTCATCTTCACCGACACCCATAATGATGTTTGCGTTGTGGCCGGCCTCGTTTTGGATGTGGTCGTTGATTTCCCCGATTTCGTCAATCGTAATTTCATTGGAACCTGAAACGATAAGCAACAATACGTTTTTAGCACCTGAAATTTTGTTGTCATTCAATAAAGGGGAATCCAAAGCGGAAATGATGGCTTCTTTTGCGCGGTTGTCACCGATAGCAGTCGCAGAACCCATGATTGCGGTTCCGCTGTTTGACAATACGGTTTTCGCGTCTTTTAAGTCGATATTCTGTGTGTAGTGGTGCGTAATGACTTCGGCGATTCCGCGGGACACGGTAGCCAAAACTTCATCCGCTTTAGAGAAACCGGCCTTAAAGCCAAGGTTTCCATAAACTTCACGCAGTTTATTGTTGTTGATTACGATCAGCGAATCCACTTGCTTTCTCAATTTTTCAACGCCGAGCAAAGCCTGGTCCTGGCGCACTTTCCCTTCAAACTGGAATGGGATCGTAACAATACCGACCGTTAAAATGTCGCGTTCTTTCGCCAATTGTGCAATTACAGGAGCCGCACCGGTTCCGGTTCCGCCACCCATTCCGGCAGTGATGAAAACCATTTTGGTGTTCGAATCGAGCATTTTCTCGATATCGGCGATGCTCTCGATAGCCGATTGCTGGCCCACTTCAGGGTTTGCGCCTGCGCCGAGTCCTTCCGTAAGGTTAACGCCCAATTGGATTTTATTTGGCACCGCACTATTGCTCAGGGCCTGTGAATCGGTGTTGCAAACGATAAAGTCTACTCCTTTGATGCCCTGCTTAAACATATGGTTGATTGCATTGCTTCCGCCGCCGCCAACACCTATTACTTTAATCACATTTGATTGGTTTTTTGGTAAATCAAATGAAATACTTCCAAAATCTGAGTTGCTTGTCATAATATTTGGTTTTTGATATTCTTATTTATTTTGAGGCCGGGCCTATTCTGCGTTATCTAAAAAATCCTTTATCTTGTCTACATACTTATCGAAAAACGATCTTCTGATCTTGGTTTCAGTAGACTCCTGTTTGTTGGGCTCGGTTTCGTAAGCGTGGACTGGCTCGGGTTCGCGCTTTTCTTCAATTTCGTGTTTTGCTTCGGTCGCTTTCTCTTCATAGTGATAGTCCTTTTGGAAAGTCACTTTTTCAGGAACAACCATTGTTTCCAATTTAACGGCGCTTTGCGTTTTGTTCTGGATGCTGTTCATCACCAATCCGACCGCTGTTGCGTATAACGGACTTGAAATTTCCTCATCCGAATTTCCGGCGAGGTGCTCATTCGGATAACCGATGCGCGTATCCATTCCGGTGATGTATTCCACCAATTGCTTGATGTGTTTCAGATTGGCGCCGCCTCCGGTCAATACGATTCCTGCAATTAATTTCTTGCGCGGATCTTCGTGTCCGTAAGCTTTGATTTCTGCAAAAACCTGTTCAACAATCTCCACAACACGGGCGTGGATTATTTTTGATAGGTTTTTCAACGAAATTTCCTTTGGCTCTCTTCCTCTTAAACCCGGAATTGAAACAATCTCGTTGTCTTTATTTTCACCCGGCCATGCCGACCCGAATTTCACTTTTAAAAGCTCGGCCTGTTTTTCGATAATCGAACAGCCTTCCTTAATATCATCGGTAATCACATTTCCTCCGAAAGGAATCACCGCCGTATGGCGAATGATGCCGTCTTTGAAAATCGCCAAATCGGTTGTTCCGCCGCCGATATCAATCAACGCCACACCGGCTTCTTTTTCTTCCTGGCTCAAAACCGCGTCGGCTGAAGCCAATGGCTCCAATGTCAAACCGGAAAGTTCAATTCCCGAACTCTGGATGCAACGCCCGACATTCCGGATCGAAGATGCCTGTCCAACCACGACATGGAAACTGCTTTCGAGGCGTCCGCCGTACATTCCGATCGGTTCCTTAATGTCCGATTGCCCGTCGATCTTGAATTCCTGCGGCAATACATGGATGATTTCCTCACCCGGAAGCATCGCCAGTTTATGAACCTGGTTGATCAGTAAATCAATGTCTTTCCCGCCAATCACTTCTTCTGCATTGCTGCGGCTGATGTAATCGGAGTGCTGGATGCTGCGGATGTGTTGCCCCGCAATCCCGACAACGACGTCCTTAATCTTGTAACCTGAGTTGTTTTCCGCTTCAGCAATCGCTTGTTGGATAGAATGGATCGTCTGGGTAATGTTGTTCACCACGCCACGCGCCACGCCAAGGCTCTTCGATTTTCCGACACCCAGGATTTCCAGTTTGCCGTACTCATTCTTCTTGCCAATCATCGCGACAATTTTTGTTGTCCCAATGTCTAAACCTACTGCAATGTTCTCTTTTTCCATAACCTTTTATTTAGTGCACACTACCTGTTGCGTAAACTTCAGATTGATATTTTTATACTTGTACAACGAACTGTCCGCAACTGCTTTCTGAAAAAATGCCTTATAGTTGTTGAATTTGCGCTCGATGTTGATCGTTTTGCCAAAATCAATTGCGTAATCAAAATCCCTGTTGACCATTTTTAAGCTGCCATTAGGCAAAATCTGTATGCCAATGATATTTTTTCTCAAAAATTCATCGTCGTAAACAAATCGCAACAACTTGTCTAATTCGTCCTTATTTTCTTTGTTAATTTCCCCCGAAATGATTGGAACCCTTGCGGTAAATTCTTCCGATAACGGCATTGCACTTCCCTGATAGTCAATGTAAAATGAGCCGCTTTCGTCGAATACTCTGGCTATTGGCGTTTTTTGTTTTACCACAGCTTTGAGGACACCATCGATGCTGACAAAAACCTCCGATTTCTCAATCATCGGGTTGCCGTTTATCGATTTTTCCAACTTGTTCAAATCTAATTTATCTTTTTCAATGCCTGTTGCATCTTTTTTATTTTCTATTAACAATTTATTAACCGTTTCGCGTTGGATAAACGGGTCGTTGTCGTCGGTGAAAACGACTTCTGATTTGACCAGTTTTCGATGCTCATTCCGCTGTGAAGTGAAGGAATACAGGAATATTACTAACGCAAACATGAGCAGCAATCTGATATTTGTCCAGTTAAATATTTTCATCTTTGTATCGCTTTTTATTTTTTAATTTTCTTTACTCGATTTGCCGGTTTAAATAAAAATTTTCCTGCAAATTTTATAGGCTCAAACGGCGCTATTTTGCCTTCAGTGCTTCTTTTATCGATTTGACCATTTCACCGATATCACCCGCTCCGATCGTGACGATTATTTTCTTATCGCTTGCCAGAATTTTCGGAATTAATTGCGCTTTGGAAACCAGTTCTTTATTTTCATTTGTCATTTTATCCATCAGCCATTGCGAAGTAACGCCCTCCATCGGAAGTTCCCTTGCCGGATAAATGTCCATCAGGATCACTTCATCGAACTGCGACAGGCTTTTTGCAAAATCATCGGCAAAATCCTTGGTTCTCGAAAACAGATGCGGCTGGAAAATCGCAAGGACTTTCTGGTCCGGATACAATTCGGAAACCGCCTGATGCACCGCGTTGATTTCCGTCGGATGGTGTGCATAATCATCGATATAAACCAAATCGTCCGATTTAATCTGATACGAAAAGCGGCGCTTGATTCCCTGGAATGACATTAATGCTTTAGCAATGTCTGTGGTTGGGGTACCATAAGTTTTGGCCATTGCTAAAGCCATTAACGCATTGGTCAGATTATGGGTCCCAGGCAATCCGAAACGCAAGTCTTTTATCGTTTCCGTTGGCGTCTGCACATCGAAAACATATTGTGAATTTTCAATCCTGATGTTGAACGCTTTGTAATCCGCATCCTGATTCACGGCAACGGTAATTCCGTCAAGCGGAAGCCCATTCGCCACAAATAATTTGGTTTTATCTTCTACCTTATCGGCAAATTCACGGAACGAATCCTCGATCGCCGCCGCATCGCCATAAATGTCCAAATGGTCCGCATCCATCGACGTCACACAGGCGATGTCCGGGTGCAGGTGCAAAAACGAACGGTCAAACTCATCTGCTTCCACAACGGTTATGGTTTTTCCGCTCCCGATTAAATTCGAATTGTAATTTTCGACGATTCCGCCCAGGAAAGCCGTCACATCGGCACCGCTTTCATATAAGATATGTCCGAGGATACTTGAAGTTGTCGTTTTCCCATGCGTTCCCGCAACTGCAAAACAGAATGTGTCTTTCGTAATCAACCCAAGCACCGCCGCGCGTTTCATCACGAGGAATTGCCTTTCGAGAAAATAATTCCATTCGGAGTGCGCAATCGGAACTGCAGGCGTGATAACCACGAGCGTATTCTCTATATAATAGTCTTTCGGGATCAAATCGATGCGGTCTTCGAAATGGATCGCGATGCCGCTTTCAATCAATTCGTCCGTTAACGTCGTCGCGGTTTTATCATAACCCGAAACGTTCTTGCCGATATTCTTGAAATAACGGGCAAGCGCACTCATTCCGATGCCTCCGATGCCGATGAAATAGACGTTATGGATTTGATTTAGATTCATAGTTGCTGAATACCTGAGCCTCTGCGCTATTTGATTAATTTTATTATTTCTTCTGCGATGTCTTTGGTCGCATTGACTTTTGCCAGTTTTTTGATGTTTTCGGACAAGCTCTTTTGCAGATTTTCATCGGAAACCATTTTATTGAAAATTGAGGTGAACTTGGTGTCGAGTTCACTTTCCTTCATCAATATCGCGCCGCCTTTGTCTACGATGGCCTGTGCATTTTTGGTCTGATGGTCTTCGGCTACGTTTGGCGACGGAATGAAAATCGTGGGTTTCCCGACGATACACAGCTCCGAAACCGAAGAAGCGCCGGCGCGTGAAATCACGACATCCGCTGCAGCGTAAACCAAATCCATGCGGTCAATGAAGGCCAAAACCTGGACATTTTCCTTTTCGCCAAAATGACTGTATTCGTCGAAATACAATTTGCCGCATTGCCAGATGACCTGAACATTCTGCGAACTGAAATCGACCAGCTCTTTTGCAATCAATTGGTTGACCCTTCTGGCGCCGAGGCTTCCACCGAGAACCAAAAGCGTTTTCTTATCCGGGTCGAGTTTGAAATATTCCAAAGCTTCTGCCCTTTTGCTTTCGATATCTATCAGATCCTGTCGCACCGGATTTCCAGTCAGGATCATTTTATTCTTTGGGAAAAACCGTTCGAGGTTTTCATAGGCAACACAGATTTTATTCGCCCTTGACGACAATAATTTATTGGTGATTCCGGGATAGGAATTCTGCTCCTGTATTAGGGTCGGAATTCCTGCAATCGAAGCCACCTGCAATAACGGGCCGCTCGCAAAACCGCCGGTTCCGATAACGACGTCGGGTTTAAATTCGCCAATAATTCTTCTTGCTTTCAGTAAACTTGTAATCAATTTTACCGGAAACAAAGTGTTGTCGAAAGTCAGCCTTCTCTGTAAACCTGCAATCCACAGACCGCGGATTTTATAGCCGGCCTGCGGGACTTTCTGCATTTCCATTTTGTCTTTGGCACCAACGAAAAGGAATTCGGCTTCGGGGAAACGCAACTTCAATTCATTTGCGATTGCAATCGCCGGGTAGATATGTCCACCGGTTCCGCCACCGCTTAGTATGAATTTTAGTTTTTTCATTTTATTTTTTGAACACGGATTTTTACGGATTTACGCAGATTGCCGCGGATTTTATGTCTTGTTTCTTTTCTCTTTCGACTTTCGACTAATTTATTATTTACCGAGAACTGCGTTCATCGGGTTGGTTTTGTCTTCTATGGAATAGCCGTGGGACTTTGCGAGTTCTTGTTCGCGCAGTTCCGCTTCGGCGGCTTCTTCCCTTAAAATCTGTGCGTCTATCATTTTCCTGAGGGTTTCTTCGCGTTGTTCTTTTTCCTGTTTTTCGGCGGCGACTTCTTCCTCTTTCTTCGTGACGCCGATGATGATTCCGAGTGCGATGCAGGTCATCCATATCGAACTTCCGCCCGAACTTATCAATGGTAAGGTTTGTCCCGTGACCGGAAGCAATTCAACCGCAACTGCCATATTGATCAATGCCTGGAATACGATGGGAAATCCGAGGCCAACGACAACCAATTTTCCGAAAAGCGAATTGGCTTTGTGCGCCGCAACGATGAATCGGAAAAACAGCAGCATGTAAAGTCCCAAAATGGCAATTCCGCCAATCAGGCCGTACTCTTCAACGATGATGGCGTAGATAAAATCGGAAGAGGATTGGGGCAAAAAGTTTTTCTGTACGCTTTTTCCGGGTCCGAGTCCCTGGATTCCGCCCGAAGCGATTGCGATCTTGGCTTTTTCGATCTGGTAATCGTCTTCGTCAGGCTTGTCTGTCGTGAAATTTTCGAGTCGGGCTTCCCAAGTGTGCACGCGATTGAAGAATTTTGCATCAGGGAACGCTTTGCTGAGCAGGATGAAAAGCATTAAGGTTCCGATTCCGGCCGCGATGATAATCCCGATATATTTCAATGGATACTTTCCGATGAAAACCAGCATCAGCACCATCGCAAACATCAAAGCCGCGGTGGAAAAATTCGCCGGAAGGATAAACATCAGCGTTACAAAAACCGGCGTCCAAAGTTCCCAAAGCGAATTCTTGAATGTCAGTGGCGTTTCACGTTTCTTGGAAAGATATCTCGCGACGAAAATCATCAATACTATAAATGCCAGCGTGGAAGTCTGGAATGTGATTCCGATGAACGGCACCTGAATCCAGCGGCTCGCGTTGGCTCCGGCGATTACGGTTCCTTTCACCAAAGTATAGCCCAATAAAAGCCAGACCACCGGAAGCGCGACTTTTGAAATCGCACGGAAATAATGATACGGCACTTTATGGATCCAATAGATAATTCCGAGTCCGATGCAGATATGGACGAGATGTTTAAGCAGATAACCCAACGTATTCCCGGTTCCGTGGCCCATGTAGGCGAGGTTTGAACTGGCACTAAAAACCGGCATAAAGGAAAACAGCGCGAGCAGGGCCACGAATGTCCAGATCACTTTGTCTCCTTTGAGGTTGTTTAGTATTTGTTTCATTTTTCTTTTTTTAGAGAAAAGAGTCAAGATGTAAGAATCAAGACTATATCGCAACTTGACTCTTGGCTCTTGCTTCTACTATAAATTCTGCACTGCCTGTTTGAACTGTTTTCCCCTGTCTTCGTAATTTTCGAACAAATCGAAACTCGCGCAGGCCGGCGAAAGCAAAACCGTATCGCCTTTTTCGGTCATTCGCTGTGACATGCGGACGGCATCGTTCATGTTGTCGACTTCGATCATCACGTCTACGACGGCGCCGAAAGCATCGATAATTTTCTTGTTGTCCACTCCGAGGCAGATAATCCCTTTGACTTTTTCGCGCACCAGTGACATCAGTTCGCTGTAATCGTTTCCTTTATCGACACCGCCGACAATCCAGACCGTTGGCGTGGTCATGCTGTCGAGTGCAAAAAATGTTGCATTGACATTGGTCGCTTTGGAGTCGTTGATGTATTGCACATTTTGGATCTTAAGGACTTTCTCCAAACGGTGCTCAACGCCCTGGAAATTGGAAAGACTTTCACGAATCGTCGCTTTCCTGATCTGCATCAGTTTGGCCACAGACGTTGCTGCCATCGCATTTTTCATATTATGCTTTCCTTCTAGCGCAATATATTCCGTTTCCATGATGAACTCTTCTTCGTTGATGTTTACTTCCATTTTGTTGTCTTTTAGGTATGCTCCTTTTTCGAATGTTTGTGTGATCGAAAAAGGAATGAGTTGGGCTTTAATCTTATTTTGTCCGAGCCATGTCTTGATGGCTTCGTCGTCTGCGTCATATATTAAAAAATCGTCCTTGGTCTGGTTTAGCGTAATCCTGAACTTCGAGTCGATGTAATTCTCATATTTGTAATCGTACCGGTCTAAATGGTCCGGGCTGATGTTGGTAATGATGGCGATGTCGGGCCGGTATTTTACAATTCCGTCGAGTTGAAAACTGCTCAACTCCAATACATACACATCATATTTGTCTTCGGCGACCTGCCAGGCAAAGCTTTTTCCGATGTTTCCGCCGAGCCCTACGTTCAATCCCGCTGATTTTAATAAATGATAGGTCAGCATTGTTGTCGTTGTCTTGCCGTTGCTTCCGGTAATCCCGATCGTTTTTGCCTTGGTGTATTGTGCGGCAAACTCGATTTCGGAAATGATTGGAATCCCTTTTTCTGCGAGCTTCTTTACGATATCGGATTTATCAGGAATCCCCGGGCTTTTCATCACCACATCGGCATTCAGGATTTTCTTTTCGGTATGCGCTTCATCTTCCCATTTGATGCCGTTAATCGTGAGCACTTCCCTGTAATTGTTTTTTATCTTTCCGAAATCGGATACAAAAACGTCGTATCCTTTTTTCTTACCGAGTATGGCCGTACCAACTCCACTTTCGCCTCCGCCAAGAATTACGAGTCTTTGCATTTACCTCAGTTTTAAGGTTACGATTGATAGAATGGCGAGTATGATTCCGACAATCCAGAAGCGCGTTACGATTTTACTTTCGTGATAGCCTTTCTTCTGATAATGATGGTGCAATGGCGACATCAGGAAAATCCTGCGGCCTTCGCCGAAACGCTTCTTGGTGTATTTGAAATAGGAAACCTGCATGACGACCGAGAAATTTTCGACGAGGAAAATTCCGCACAGCAATGGAATCATCAGCTCTTTTCGGACGGCGATCGCTAAAACCGCGATAATTCCGCCAATCGTTAAACTCCCGGTATCGCCCATGAATACGGCCGCGGGATACGAATTGTACCAGAGAAACCCGATGAGCGCCCCGGCGAAAGAAGCGATAAACACGGTCATTTCACCCGAATTCGGAATGTACATGATGTTGAGATAGCTCGAAAAAATGATGTTCCCCGAAACGAATGTGAAAATCCCGAGCGCGACCACTGAAATCGCCGATGTTCCGGCAGCGAGCCCGTCGATTCCGTCTGTTAAATTGGCTCCGTTTGAAACCGCGGTGATGATGAAAATGACGAACGGGATAAAAATTACCCATGCCCATTTTTCATAGCCATCGCCGGTCCATGCCAGTAATTCGGCATAATCGAATTCATTGTTTTTGAAAAACGGGATGGTTGTCGCGGTCGACTTTTCTTCAATTGGCGCCTGGTAAATGACATTTTCCGTTTGTTTGAAATTGATGGTTGACGCCGATTCTTTCCGTAAAGTCACATTCGGATTCAGGTACAAAACCGAACCGACGATCAATCCCAATCCGACTTGCCCAATAACTTTGAAAATGCCTTTTAAGCCTTGTTTGTCCTTTTTGAAAATCTTAATATAATCGTCGATAAAGCCGATGGTGCCCATCCAAAGCGTCGTAACGATCAGCAAAATGATATAGATGTTGTTGAGTTTGGTGAGCAATAAAACCGGAATCAACGTCGCGATAATGATGATGAGTCCACCCATCGTCGGGGTTCCCGCTTTTTCATTCTGTCCGGCCAGTCCGAGTTCGCGTACGGTTTCCCCAACCTGCTGCCTTCTCAAAAAAGCGATGATCTTCTTTCCATAAATAGTCGAGATCAGCAACGACAGAATCACCGCCAACCCCGAACGGAACGTGATGTACTGGAAAACTCCCGTTCCCGGCACATTGAGCGTTTTATACAGATATTCAAAAAAATAGTACAGCATATTTTTCTATTTATGGAGTTGCTCTAATAATTCTTTTACCATTTTCATATCGTCGAAATCGTGGCGGACACCTTTGATTTCCTGATAGGTTTCGTGCCCTTTTCCTGCAATGAGGATAATATCGTTTGGATTTGCGAGCTGGCAGGCGGTTTTGATGGCCTGCTTCCTGTCGGAAATCGAGATCGTTTTTTTATAGTTCTGCGGTTCGACACCGGCTTCCATTTCTGCTATGATTGCGTCCGGGTCTTCGCTTCTCGGATTATCCGAAGTGATGATCAGTTTATCACTCAATGTCGACGCGATGTTGGCCATCATCGGACGTTTCGTCTTGTCGCGATCTCCGCCGCAGCCAACAACAGTAATTAATTGCTCGTTTTTCGTACGGATGTCGTTGATGGTTTTGAGGACGTTTTCCAATGCATCCGGCGTATGTGCGTAATCCACAATGGCCGTAATTTTTTCGGCGGAAATGATGAACTGGAATCTTCCCGAAACGCTTTCCAACTCCGACAGCAATCTTAAAACTTCGAAATTATCGAGTCCCAATTCGACCGCAGTTCCATAAATCGCGAGTAAATTATAGGCATTGAATGTTCCGATCAATCGCACCCAAACCTCATTGTCGTTGATTTTGAGCAATAAGCCCGACAGTTGGTTTTCGAGGATAGTTGCTTTATAATCCGAATACGTTTTTAAGGCATAAGTCAGTTTTCTCGCGCCTGTATTCTGAAGCATCACCAATCCGTTCTTGTCGTCAATATTTACTAATGCAAAGGCAGATTTCGGCAAATTGTCGAAAAATGATTTCTTCACATCGCGGTATTCGGCAAAAGTCGGATGGTAATCCAAATGGTCGTGCGACAGATTGCTGAAAACGCCGCCGGCAAACAATAATGCCTCTGTGCGTTTTTGGTGGATTCCGTGCGAGCTCACTTCCATAAAGCAATATTCCACGCCAACGTCATTCATCTCTTTCAGATAATGATTGATGGTAATGGAATCGGGCGTGGTGTGTGTCGCTTTGTATTCGATATCATCGACGAGGATTTTTACGGTCGAAAGCAATCCGACCTTAAAGCCTGCTTTTTTGAACAATTGATAAAGCAGCGAGGCGATGGTGGTTTTTCCGTTTGTTCCCGTAATGCCGACCAATTTTAAATTGTGCGACGGGTTTCCGAAATAATTCGCCGCCATGAACGCCAGCGCCTTGTTCGTGTCTTTTACCTGGATGTAAGTGATTCCGTCAACAATATGCTCAGGAAAAGTATCGCATACAATAGCGGTCGCTCCGAGTGAAATCGCTTTTTCGATAAAATCGTGCCCGTCAGAAATCGAACCGCGGATCGCAACAAAAACATCATTACCGGCAATTTTCCTCGAATCGAATTCGGGTTTGCCGATAGCAATATCCGTTGCGCCTTTTACGGCTTCAATCGCTACTTTATATAATATGTCTTTTAGAAGGATCACGATAATTCTAATATGATGGTTGCGTTTTTATCTATATTTTGTCCCGGCAGGATCGATTGCTTCTTCACTTTTCCGACGCCGATAATTTTTACTTTCATGCCAAGATTCCCTAAAAGCGCCACGGCATCCATTCCGGACATTCCCTTTAAATTCGGGATTAGGGTTTGCTTCTTGTCAGTTTTAGCGTAATATTCATCGTAGGCTTTTTCCTGTTTCTCGTTTTTCTTATTGAGATTTTTGATTTCGTTCGTCGAAGGCGCATCGGTGAAAATCTTCTGTGCAATCCTTTTGAAAACCGGTCCGGCCACATCGGCGCCGTAATAATTATTTTTGGAAGTGTTCGGTTCGTGCACGACGACAATACAGGAATATTTCGGCTGGTCGGCCGGGAAATAACCTACAAAAGAAGAAATATAATGTTTCTCCGTTCCGTCCTTTTTATTGTAATTGGCCTGGGCGGTTCCGGTTTTTCCGGCCATCGAGAAATCTTTGGAGTAAAGTTTCGAGCCTGTTCCAATCTTCACCACATTGAGCATCATCGCACGCAGTTTCTTAAGCGTTTCATCCGAACAGACTTTCGGGTTGATGACTTCCTTATCGAATTTTTTGATTGTTTTGTTCCATTCCTTGATTTCGGAAACGAATTGCGGCTTGACCATTTCGCCATTATTGGCCACCGAATTATAAAAAGTGAGCGTTTGCAGCGGCGTAATCGAAACACCATATCCGAAAGCCATCCATGGCAATGAAATTGCACTCCAGTGCTTGTCTCCGGGTTGCGGCACATACGGTTTTCCCTCGCCCTCAAACGGCAGCCCGAGCGGTTTGTTCAATCCGAACGCATTCAGATGGTCGACAAATTGCTTCGGATTGTCCTTATAATTGTTGTAAACCGCCTGAACCAATATGGTATTGGAAGAAATCTCAAATCCTTTGGAAAGCATGATTTTCCCATAACCGCCTTCGTGTGAATCACGCACTTTTTTCCCGTAATAGGAAATCGTGCCGCCCTGGCTGTCGAAAACAGCGCTGGTATCGATTTTTTTATCTTCGAGCAAAGCCATCAGGTCGGCGAGCTTATAGGTTGAGCCCGGTTCGTGCGATTCGCGGATGGCGTAATTTTCGGTTTCGTAATAAATGCTGTCTGTTTTGGAATCGCGGCCGAGGTTGGCAATCGCTTTCACATAGCCCGTTTTTGTTTCCATCACAACCACACAGCCGTGATCGGCATCGTATAACTGGAGCTGTTTCAATAAGGCATGGTGCGCAATATCCTGAATGTAAACATCGATAGTCGAAGTAACGTCATAACCGTCCTGCGGATCGATTTCGTTGACATCGCGGATCGGTTTCCATTGCCCTTTGGCGATTTTCTGCTTGAGGATTCTTCCGTCTTTGCCATTGAGGTATTTTCTGTAGGCCCATTCGATCCCTTTTCCGTAATGGCCCGCATTTTCGCTTTGCCTTTCATAACCGATGGTTCTCCAGGCGATTTTTCCGATTGGATATTCGCGGACGGTTCTCTGTTCAGTGATGATTCCGCCTTTGTATGCGCCGAGCCTGAACAACGGATAGCCTTTGATTTTCATGTATTGGGTAAAACTCAGGTCGCGTGCCACAAGGAAATAACGGCTTTTGTTGGCACGCGCTTTCCGCAATTCCGACTGGTACAAACTGGCCGGCTTGCCCAATAAAAACGAAAGCGAATCCGATAAGGATTTGACATTTTTCTCGAAAGCCTCTGCGGTTGGCGCAACGGCGTCGAAACGCACGGTGTAGTTTGGGATTGAAGTGGCAAGCAGGCTTCCGTCGGCGGAATAGACGTTTCCTTTATTGGCCGGAATGACGAAATCGCGAACGGTCCTTTCGTTGCCTAGTTTGCGATAATAGTCGCCTTCCACCCATTGGATATTGGTCAGTTTCACGCAAATTGCAATCGCCATCAGGAACATCGCAAAAGCAACGAGATACATCCGATAAGATATGTGCTTGTCTTCTGCTACCATAATTTGCTGAAAAATCCTGTTTCTTTATCTTTTTTGACTTTAATCTTTGTTGGCGGAACGGAAGATGGGAAAATCATCTTTGCCTCCATTTTTTCAGAAACCGTCGATTCCATTTTTAGCTTCATCAGTTCCGAACGGCGGTCTACGAATTCCGAACGCAATTCCTTTACTTCATTCGTCAAGGCGATGATCCTGAAAACTTTCTGTTCGTAGCGTTGCGTATTGGCAATCATGATAATGGCAAGAAGGATCAGGAACACAATAAAGCGCCAGTTTTTAGCCGCGTTCGCATCTTCATTAATGAGGTATCTTGCTTTTAATATGCTGTATACTCCGTTTTTCATCTTCTCTTTTTTGCCGCTATGACACTGCGTTTATTCTTTTTCTGCTATTCTTAATTTGGCGCTTCTTGCGCGGTTATTGATCCGTATTTCATTGTCGTCCGGAACAATCAGTTTTCCTATGGTTTTGAACGGGACGGAAAAATTCCCGAAGAAGTCGCGTTCGGGTTCGCCCTCGAACATTCCGTTTTTAATGTACCTTTTTACAAGGCGATCTTCCAGGGAATGATAGGAAATCACGCTTAACCTTCCGCCAGGCTTGAGAATCTCGAGCGATTGTTGGAGGAATTCCCTGAGGACGTCCATTTCCTGGTTGACCTCAATCCGGATTGCCTGGTACATCTGGGCTAATATTTTATGGCTTTTATGTTGGGGCAAAAAGCGGCTTAAAACGAGTTTCAATTGTTCGGTGTTCTTTATTGGATTCAATTCGCGTGCTTCGATGATTACTCTTGCGATGGCCGGCGCATTTTTCAATTCGCCATAATCCAGAAACACCCTTGTTAGATTGGCACTGTCGTATTCATTGACCACGCGGTAGGCATTGAGGTCATTTTTCTGGCTCATGCGCATATCGAGTTCGGCGTCAAATCTTGTGGAAAAACCTCTTTCGGCAACATCGAACTGGTGTGATGAAACGCCTAAATCGGCTAAAATTCCATCTACCGCTTTTACATTATGGAAGCGCAGAAACCTTTTGATGAACCTGAAGTTTTCATTGATTAAGGTGAATCTTTCATCGGGAAGCGCGTTGGCCAAAGCATCCTCATCCTGATCGAAAGCGAACAGTTTCCCGTTCGGCCCGATGCGTTTGAGGATTTCGGACGAATGTCCGCCACCGCCAAAAGTCACGTCGACATAAATCCCATCCGGCTTGATGTCCAGACCATCCACAGAAGGATGAAGCAGTACCGGATTATGATATTCCATTATCGTCGTCATTTACATTTCCCATTACATCTTCGGCGAGATCGGCAAAATCTACCACCGAATCATCGATTGCTTTTTCATACAAATCCTTATCCCATATCTCCACAATATTCACCGCAGAAGACAACACCAAATCTTTTGAGATGTTGGCAAAAACCACCAGATCTTTCGGGATCAGCAATCTTCCGAGGTTGTCAATCTCCACCACTTTCACTCCGGCCGTAAAACGACGGATGAAATCGTTGTTCTTTTTAACGAAGCGGTTCAGTTTGTTAATTTTCTGCATCATCAGGTTCCATTCAGACATCGTGTATAGTTCGAGGCAAGGCTGAAAAACAGAGCGCTTCAGCACGAATCCGTCCTGAAGTGAAGTCGTCAATTGCTTCTTGAGAGGCGCCGGCAACAGCAGCCTTCCCTTGGCATCGACTTTACACTCATATGTTCCAACGATTGAATTCAAGAATCTGGCTTTAGATGATTATCGACAAAAATATAAATATTTTACCACATTTTACCACTTTACCCCACTTTGTTGATAAGTTTTACCACTTCAAATCAAAAAGCAGATGTTCTGCTATTTTCAGCCGCAATGACTTATTTAACAAATTGTTAAGAAATTGGAAATATTAGAAAAGATGTCGGCGAAAAAGAGCTGATTTTATTAAATTCCTGTTTATTTTTCAAAAAATAAAAAAGCAGGATTCTTTTGAAAAAGGATCTTCTTGCGAAGATAAAATCGGGTTTTAAATCCCAAATAATATAAAACAACGTTAACATTTATGGATAAAATCTTATATTTGCGCTTGATTTTGAAAGCCAATAACGACTGATGGAACACGATTTAATAAAAGAAGGGAAGTATAAATATTTTGAAGCCGGAGAAGGAACGCCGATCATCATTTTGCATGGATTGATGGGCGGACTGAGCAATTTTGACGGTGTTGCCAATTATTTTCCTGCCCATGGATACAAAATTGTGATCCCGGAATTGCCGATTTACACACAAAACATCCTCAAGACCAATGTGAAGGCTTTCGCTCGTTATGTAAAGGATTTCATTACCTATAAAGGTTATGAGCGTGTTATTTTATTAGGAAATTCGCTTGGCGGACATATCGCTTTGTACCATGCGAAAATGTATCCTGAAAAAATGCTCGGACTCATCATCACCGGAAGTTCAGGACTGTATGAAAGCGCTATGGGCGACAGTTACCCGAGACGTGGCGACCGCGAATACATCCAGAAAAAAGCCGAAGATGTTTTTTATGACCCGAAAGTCGCGACTCCTGAAATTGTCGAGGAAGTTTATGCGATGGCCAACGACCGCATTAAGCTCATCAAAACCCTGACGATTGCCAAAAGCGCAATCCGTCACAATATGGCGAAGGATTTGCCAAAAATGCATGTGCCAACGTGTATCATCTGGGGAAAAAACGATAAGGTTACGCCGCCGGAGGTTGCTGAGGAATTCCACCAACTGCTTCCAAATTCCTCCCTATACTGGATTGACGAATGCGGCCACGCAGCGATGATGGAACATCCGCAGGAATTCAACGAACTCATGCACAGCTGGCTCAAAGAGAAACATTTATAAGATTTTGCAACATACAAAAACCGCTATTTCTGAAACAGATCAAAAATAGCGGTTTCTTTTTTTGCTTACCTTTGCTTAAATTATTTTTACATGAAAATCAATACCGCCGAATTCATTATCAGCAATTCAGAAGTCAGCAAGTGCCCGGCCGAATTTATCCCGGAATACGCCTTTATCGGACGTTCCAATGTTGGGAAATCCTCGCTGATCAATATGCTGACCAATCATAAGAATCTGGCGAAAACTTCGGGACGACCCGGAAAAACACAGCTTATCAATCATTTTAAAATCAACAATAATTGGTTTTTGGTCGATTTGCCGGGTTATGGCTATGCGAAGGTTTCTAAAAAAACAAAGTCCGTTTTCCAACAATTCATCACCGATTATTTTGAGAAAAGGCAGCAGCTCGTTTGTGCTTTCGTATTGATCGACATCCGCCACGAGGCGCAGAACATCGACCTCGAATTTATGGAATACATGGGCGAGAGCGAAATCCCGTTCTGCATCATTTTTACCAAGGCCGACAAGATCAGCAAGGTCAAGATCGATATGCACGTCGCGGCGTATAAAAAGCAGATGATGGCCAACAACTGGGCAGAGATGCCAAATTATTTCGTGACTTCAGCCACTGAACAGACCGGAAAAGATGACGTGCTCAATTATATTGACGAAGTGAACGAGGAAGTTTTTAAGAACAATAGTTTCTAGAATGAAGAAAATCACTTTATTCCTGTTTCTCTGCTTAATTTCAATTTCCTGCGATACTTCCAGTTACTATTATGAAAGTGGTGTCCAAAATGTTGGATTAAATTTCAAATCCGGCAAATGGCTTTTGACAGGAATAGATGCCCCGAATGAAATAAATGGCGAATTGACCGCTTTGGTTTTAAATAAATTCAAACGCCATCTCCACGAGCGCCTTGACTACGTTTATGATGTGAAAGGAATTATGCTTCCGAAGAAAACACCGCTCAATCCGACAAAATCAAATCTTGCCGCAATCAAAAAAGGAACCGGTTACGATTACCTGATTAATGTTAAAGCCAGCGGTATTTCAGATGGTAATTCGGTTGACATATCCAACGGAAAAGGGAAAGAAAATGAGTACTCAAGTTATATTGTGGTTGAAGTTTATGATTTAAATAATCTCGAAATAATTTATTCCCGGCGAGAGAACGGATTAAAGAAATTCGACAAAAAAATCAATAAAGGCAATATGAGCAAGCTTTCGAACAAAATGATTATTCGCGCTTTCGAATACATTTGGAAAAACCTTCGAAAAACCTCTATTAAATAAACCTGCTGAGATAATCCTTATTTCGTCAACTCCATTTTCTCCGCAAAATAATCGCAGAAATCTTTCATCGTATCGGTCATTTTCTCATCGTCGGTCGCGCGGAGGAATGTTTCAGACATCGCAACCAAAGTCTGGTGAAAGAACTTTTTCATCTCATCCACCGGCATATCCTTCGTCCACAAATCGATGCGCAGCGTTTCCTGCGCTTTGCTGTCCCAGATGGAAAGCATCAGCGCTTTGGCCTCTTCAGCGTCAATGCCGCCATCCTGGGCTGTCCACATGAGTTTTTCGGGAACACGGTTATTATCGAGTTCGACAGTAAATTTTATTTCTGAGGTAGTTTTATCTGACATTATTTCTTGGGTTTGTATTTGGATTTTTCGAAGATTTCCCTGGCGTCCATTTTCAGCATTTGTTGTAAGGCGACCTGATTGTTGTCCATATAGGAACGCACAATCTGCCAGCCGAGCCATGCTCCTGTCCTGCCAGGCGTGTCGTTATCGATTTCGAGGTAGAATTTGGAGAACGGCGCCGGATTGATGAATCGCGGCGCGAGTTTCTGGTCGGTGTCGTAAAGCAGTTTGTTTTCGACAAAGAAACGCCACATGTAACTTTCGTTTTCCTGGCACCAGACAACCTGTTCGGACGTGTAGCCCATTTTGTCAGCATCGGTATATTCGGGCAATAAGATATCCTTGAGATAGAGTTCCTTTCCGGCGTAGATCATTTGCGAAAGCATGGTGTTGTCGGTTGGCGGCGGGATTTTCCTTGCGGCAAAGCTCGTCACGATATCGGGCATGATCTGGTTTGGTTCGAAATTCTGTTTGAGGTATTCGGGAAATTGGTAGAACCTGTGCTTTTTTCCGAGATACAATTCCAAGGATACGATGACCAAAGAGTCGGCGTAAATGGCTTTGTTCTGGTAATCCATTTCGGAAATCACGGTAATGACTTTCGGGGTTTTGGTTTCGGGAAAATAGTATTTGATGTGTTTGAACAGCTCTTCGATTTTTTCCTTTTCGGTATCGAAATCGCCGAATTTCTTTTCGACTTCGGTATAGAGTTCACGCCATTGCGGATTCTGCATCTTGTCGAGCCAGATCTTATCGTCGTTCCCGACGGGAAAGAAAAAAGGATATTGCTTTTTCAATTGCGGTAAGTCCTGCGGTTTGGTTTCGAAAAAAGCCTTATCGAAGCGTTCGACCTTGATTTCGAGCGGAATTTCTTCGACCGCTTTTTCGACCTTAGATTTCTTGTCGCAGGAAATCAACACGGAAACGGCCAGTAACAACAAAAGGTACTTCTTCATACAATGGGTTCTTATTAGCCCTGATGGAAGCGGCATCCTTTTGCATTTTTTGTCATTGCGAGGCACGAAGCAGTCAAAAAAGCAAAAGATACAGCGGACAGCAGGAAATAGCTTCAGAAAATATCATTAATTTTGTGCAAATATACATTGCCCGATTTTAAAATTTCCAAATACTATGCAAAAATTAAAACCAATTAATGCGGAGAAAGTCAACGCCCAAATCGTGGATTGGCTAAAGGATTATGCTGTGAATGCCAAATCGAACGGATTTGTGATCGGAATTTCGGGCGGCGTCGATTCGGCCGTAACCTCAACGTTATGCGCGCAGACCGGATTAAAGGTGCTTTGCGTGGAAATGCCGATCCATCAGGCGAAAAGCCACATTGGCCGTTCGCGCGAGCATATTGCGCAGCTGAAGGCCCGCTTTCCGAACGTCAGCAATATTGAAGTCGACCTTTCTCCGGTATTTGAAAGCTTTAAAGCGCAGGTCCCGGACGATACCGATGAAACCAAATTATACCTGGCGCAGGGCAACACGCGTGCACGGCTTCGGATGACGACTTTATATTATCATTCCGGGATTTACGGGTTATTAGTTGCCGGAACGGGCAATAAGGTGGAGGATTTTGGGGTTGGGTTTTATACGAAATATGGCGACGGCGGCGTGGATTTGAGTCCGATAGCGGATTTGATGAAATCAGACGTCTATGCGCTGGCGAAATACCTCAAAGTTCCGCACTCGATTTTAACCGCAGCACCGACCGACGGATTGTTTGGCGACGATCGTACGGATGAAGATCAATTGGGCGCCAGTTATGACGAATTGGAATGGGCGATGCTGCAAAATCAGGCCGGAAAAACTTTGGATGACTTTTCTGACAGGGAAAAAACGGTTTTTGAGATTTACAGGCGACTGCATAAATCTAACCTACACAAAATGAATGCGATACCCGTTTGTTTAGTTAATCGGGATTAATGGCTTTTCATCTAAAAATTTAGGAAATTTATATTTTTTTTAACTAAATTTACAGTAGATTTTGAACAATTAATTAAAAAACAATAGATATGATTAGAGTTTGTTTAGCAGACAATTATCCTGTTGTCCATTTTGGCGTTAAATCTTATTTTAAGGATCATATAGATATCAGTATTGTTGCGAATGTCGGGAATTTCTCGATGGTTAAAGATGTGCTGTATACTAAAGAGATAGATGTTTTGGTATTGGATTTGGATTTGGACGGTCTTTCGAGTATTTACGAACTCAAGGCGATTATAAAGAATTACACCAAAACGAAAATTATCATTTTCAGTAGCTTTTCAGAGCAGATTTATGCACCAAACGCCATTAAGGCGGGCGTTGCGGGTTATGTTCACAAGACTTCTAAGCTCGAAAGCCTCGGAATTGCGATTATGAAAGTGCATTCGGGCAACATTATCCTGAACGAAACGATCAAGAAAAGCCTCGCGCTGATTGCCAAACAGAATAAAAGTGAGCGTTTGTACCGGAAATTGTCCAACCGTGAAATCGAGGTACTGCGTTATCTGAGCAACGGCAAAAAGAACAATGAGATTTCGACGATTCTTGGCCTGAATGAAAAAACGATCAGTACGTATAAGCTTAGGTTGCTCACGAAATTGAACGTTACGAATCTGGTTGATTTGGTGAATAAGGCAAAAACCCTTGAAATCGTTTAACTATAGCGCGACATTACTCTTCCCAGTTTGTTCGAAAAAGTATTGATTAGCTTGTAGTAATCCATCGCCATGGAAAGTGGCTCGGTATTGTCTGCATCGACTTCTGATGAAATTTCGCCTTTGAGTTCTTCAATAATCCTGTCTACCAGGAACCAACGCATTGTTAATATCGTTTCAGAAACATACTGGCTGATGGTTTGGTCTTTGAGCTTTACGATAATTTGCTGTCCTTCCCAGTTGTGCAGCGTTTGCTGTTCTTCGAGCATGAGAATATCGGTCACTTCGGGCGAGAATTCAGGCGGCAATTGCATTAAATATTGTTCGATGCTGAAAGTCTCATTCTGGTGGAAATAATTAATCAGATCATTATAGATATCCCGGAAAAGCGGATTGGCCAGTTCCACCTCATCTTCCTGAAGGCTGAGATAAATGCGTTGGTAGACTTTATATTCCTTCATCTCTTTTACCGTTTCGACTTCGCCTTCTTCATTTGCTTTCAAAATCAGATCTTCAAATTCTTCGATTTTACTGCCATAAAGCAACAGGATTTCGATGATTTTGCGTTCGAGTTCGTACAGGACATCGATTTTTTCAGTCGGAATCGCCTCTTCATTTTTAACGACTTCAAACGCTTTCCGCTGTTCTTCTTTGAGGCTTCTGCCCGCTTCCTTGATGTCTTTATTGGTCAGCTGTGCGAGCGTACTAACCAATACCTGCTCCGAAATATCCATAATCCGGGATGTTTCCTGAATGTAGATTTCACGTTGGATCCTGTCCTTGATTTTGGAAATACTCGTCACCATATCGCGGATTAGATCTGCTTTTTTGACCGGATCATTCTTGGCTTCATCCATCAGCAAAGACGCCTTGAACTGGATGAAATCCTTGGCATTGGTTTCGAGATAGGCCGTTAAATCCTCATAGGATGATTTTTTGGCAAAACTGTCGGGATCTTCGCCATCGGGAAAAGTGCAGACCTTTACGTTCATGCCTTCTTCCAGGATCAGGTCGATTCCGCGGATCGAGGCGCGCAAACCGGCCGCATCGCCGTCGAAAAGTACGGTGATGTTCTTGGTAAGCCGATTAATGAGGCGAATCTGGTCGGGCGTTAAGGCCGTTCCGGAAGAAGCGACGACATTTTCAATTCCGGATTGGTTGAACTGGATCACATCGGTGTAACCTTCAACGAGATAACAATTGTTGAGTTTGGCGATGGATTGTTTCGCCTGAAAAATACCGTAAAGCACTTTACTTTTATGATAAATATCACTTTCAGGAGAGTTTAGATATTTGGCTGCTTTTTTATCATTTGTCAGAATCCGTCCGCCAAAACCCAGGATTCTTCCTGACATGCTTTGAATCGGAAACATCACGCGGCTGCGGAAACGGTCGATTAATCTTTCCTCTTTATTGATCGTTAAGCCCGTGCTTTCAAGGAATTCGAGCTTGTAACCTTTGCCGAGCGCTTCTTTTGAAAACGCATCCCAGGTTTCAGGTGAATAGCCAAGTACGAATTTCCTGATGGTTTCATTGGTAAAACCGCGTTCCTTGAAATAAGAATAGCCGATGGCTTTGCCTTCTTCCGAATTCAATAACGTATCGTGGAAATATTTTGAGGCGAATTCTGATACCAAATACATCGATTCGCGCACATCTGTATTGGCTTTTTCTTCGGGCGATTGTTCGATTTCCTCGATTTCGATGTTGTATTTTTTAGCGAGGTAGCGAATGGCTTCGGGATAGGTAAAATGCTCATGCTCCATCAGGAATGCCACGGCATTGCCGCCTTTCCCCGAACTGAAATCCTTCCAGATTTGCTTTACGGGCGATACCATAAAAGACGGCGAGCGTTCGTCTGAGAACGGGCTGAGTCCTTTGAAATTGCTTCCGGCGCGTTTGAGCTGGACGAAATCGCCGATGACCTCTTCTACGCGGGCAGTTTCGAAAACGGTATCTATGGTGGCTTTTGAGATCATTTCTTTGAGTGGCCGAGTGGCTGAGTTTTCAGTTTGTGCGAAAGTTACAATAATCTACAATAATCTACAATAATCTACAATAATCTACAATATTTGTAAGCATTTAGCCCTGATGGAAGCGGCATCCTTTTGCAGAGTCCCGACACTTCGGGACTCTGCAAAAGATAGAGCGGACAGCAGGAATAGCTTCAAATCAAAATCAAGGCAACTGAAACAGATTGCTTCGCTTTGCCTGCAATGACAGGCCACAGAACGACTATTTTCACGGACGGTTCGCAGTGACGAAAAAAAGCGCCTCTTTCGAAGCGCTCAGGTATAAACTAACTCTAACAAAATTCTTTAATTCCAGTCCCAGCGGAGTCCGAGGGAAATGCTGTTCTGGTCGACCGGATTGTCTTCGAAAAACGGGTTCAGGTCGTATTTGCAATACAAACTCAACTCTTTCCAGCCTGCGTAGGCGCTGACGCCGTAGACGAAATCGGTTACATTGTAATCGCCTTTGGTTTTTTGCTTCACATCGTCGCCTTTATAATCTTCGAATTCGAGGATTTGTTTGGTGCGAACATTGGTCCCGACGAAACCGCCCAACCCGACACGGAAGGAATCGTGCGTCCTGAAAACCCTTTTATCATCTTTCATTTCAGAACCTGATAAATCGAATTCGAGGTGTACGGGAACGATAATGCTGACATTTCTGAAATGTGTGTCTTTTTGGTGAATCGGACTTGTGGTAAGATACGTCTGGTCTCCGGATTCCGTAAAAATGCGGTTGTCGGTCGGACGCAAGGTATTGTAGGTCACCGAAACGCCGTATTTGGCATGCAGCAAGTTATAGTTTTGGAAAATCCTTGTGTTTCCGGTGACTCCGAGTTCGAAATAATGGGAGCGCAGATATTTGAAATCGGAATGTGCAACGGCACCGTCAGTGACTAAATTGGTCGCTCCGAATGAGAATACAAATTGGGAAGTGGTCCTGGATTCGCCGGCTTCATATCTGTTCTTCCTGTTCTTTTTCGGGTCCCACGAAATTTTGTAGGTATGCTCGGAGGAATCTTTTTCAGTGATTTTACCGTCGACCTTTTGCTGGACGAGATCTTTGAGTTCGTTTTGTGCTTCATTGACGCGAAATTCGATGCTTTTTGCCCTGGCTTCGGCGAGCTGTAGTTTTTTTGCGTCGGCTTGGTCAGCAGTTATGGAACCGCTTTCGAGTTGGGAATTGACGGCTTCGATTTCGAGCTTCAATGACGCTTTTTCGTCTTTGGTGATGTTTTCGATTTTATCGGCAATCGCTTTTGCCTTGTCCTCAAAGGTTTCCTGTGCAAAAGTTTTCGTTAAAAACAGGCACAGTAAGGATGCTAAGTAAATAGTAAAATTTCTCATGATTTAGATTTTAAATGTGATTAATGATTATTGCTGGATGTTCCTGTTGGAAACGGTCTCGGCCACTTCCTGGTAACTTCTGTTGACTGTCCGCAGCATTTTTTCGCGGAACGAGAGGTTGACTTCGCCGTCTACCTGCGATAACAGGCTTTTGGCGTTGACTTTAACTGAAGTCTTTTGATTTTGATTGTTTTGGGTTGGCGCAACGGCGGCTAAAAGTTCGTCAACTTTAGCGGGCGTTGTAAGCTGCTCCGTTTTTTGATTGATGGCAGAGCCTGATTGCTGACGCTGCGGGTTGCCCGATGCGATTAATTCCGGATTTTTCTGAATTTCATTAACCGCAGGAACAGGATTGCTGATTGGATTTGATTGTGGTGATTGATGATGGTGGATTGATGATTTTATTTTAATTTCGGCAGTATCGGCCGAAGCGATATTTTCGGCGGCGGCTTGCGGAATGACTGTATCGGTTGTTGCTGTATTTTCGGAAGGTTTGTCTGGTGTGTTGTTTTCGATTACGACATCGTTTCTTTTCACGTCGATCAATTCTTCAGTGTTGCTGAAGAAAACGGTTCCGATTAATAGAAATCCCAAAAAGCTTGCAGCAATATACAACCATCCGTAGCTGCGTTTTGGCTTTTTTCCCTCAGCAACGGTAAGCATTGCATCAAGGCGGTCCCAGGCGTTTTCACTTGGCGTGATTTTGCGCTGATCGAGTTTATTCCTGAACTCTTTATCTGATTTAGTCTGTCCCATTGCTGTAATTTTTTAACTTTAATACTTGTTCCTGCAACATCTTCCTGGCGTGGCACAATTGCGATTTGGATGTTCCTTCGCTGATGCCTAGCATGGTCCCGATTTCCTGGTGTTTATAGCCTTCTATCGCATATAAGTTGAAAATCATTTTGTATCCATCGGGTAACGAATCGATGACCGACTGGATATCGTCAACATTGAGGCCGCTTTCGATGTTGTTAAAGGAATCTTCCTTGTAATATTCGTCTTCAAGAAAGTTGACTTTTTTCTGTGCCCTGATAAACGAAATGCACTCATTCACCATAATCCTTCTGATCCAGCCTTCAAAACTGCCTTTGCTTTCAAAATTCTTAAGATTGGCGAACACTTTCATAAAAGCCGTAATCATCAAATCTTCGGCGTGCTGCAAATCCTTTACATATTGTCGGCAAACACTTAACATTTTGGGAGCAAACTTCGAGTAGATCTTCTGCTGTGCGTGTCGATTATTTTCGACAGCCAGTTTGACGATTTCGTGTTCTTCCTGATGTAAGTTTATAACTTTCACAATTGATTTGTAAGTGTTTCTATGGGTATAGACGGGAATGGTCGTAAAATGGTTGTACGGGGATTTGAAAAAAATGCAATTAATTTCAAAATTCCAGTAAGATCAATGCCTGACGAGCGAATTTTTTTTGAAAAATTTTTACTTTTTTCGCTCAATCACATAATTAACCATAACGATAAGCGATTGCTTGAACTCAGATTCGGGGTAATGCTGTAATAATTTTAAAGCGCTTTGCTGGAATTCGATCATTTTCTGCTCGGCATAAGATAACCCGTGGTGGTCTTTTACGAAGGCAATCACTTCCTTCACGCGCTTCTTATCCTTATTGTGGTTTTTGACCGAATTGATGAGCCACGATTTTTCCTTAGCCGTACAATTGTTCAATACATGAATCAAAGGCAGCGTCATTTTTTGTTCCTTGATGTCGATTCCGGTGGGTTTGCCGATGGCTTCTTCTGTATAATCGAACAAATCGTCCTTGATCTGGAAAGCCATCCCGATGAGTTCGCCGAATTTGCGCATGTTCTCCACTTCCGCCTCATCTTCAATAACCGATTTGGCTCCAAGCGCACAGCAGGCCGCGATTAACGTCGCCGTTTTCTTGCGGATGATTTCGTAGTAGACCGCTTCGGTAATATCCAACCGCCTGGCTTTCTCTATCTGCAAAAGCTCGCCTTCGCTCATTTCACGAACGGCTACTGATATAATCCTGAGCAAATCAAAGTCGCCGTTGTCAATCGAAAGCAACAATCCTTTCGAGAGCAAATAATCGCCGACCAAAACCGCAATCTTATTTTTCCAAAGCGCATTGATGGAGAAAAAACCGCGCCTTCTGTTGCTGTCATCAACCACATCATCGTGGACGAGCGTTGCCGTGTGGATCAGTTCGATTACCGAAGCGCCGCGATAGGTACGTTCGTTTACATTGCCTTCCGAAACCATTTTTGCAGTCAGAAATACAAACATCGGACGCATCTGCTTGCCCTTTCTGTTGACGATATAATAAGTAATCCTGTTGAGTAGCGCCACTTGGGAAGTCATTGACTGATAGAACTTTTTTTCGAAAAGTTCCATCTCCAGAAGTATCGGCTGTTTTATTTGTGAAGTTACATTCATTGGCATTCCAAAGATAGACTTTAGCGGTTAAATGGCAAAGGTTAAAATTTGTTAAGATTTTTTAGTAACCTTGTTAAACCAATTGATTTTAGACAGGTCTTACCATCCAAACTTAAAAATTAATCTTATGAAAACAAAAATGTTATTATTAGGAGCGATCTTCTCACTGGCAGTCATCGGCTGTAACAGGGACGATGACAACAATAATGCTCCGATTGCCGCAAACGACGTGCAGGCCAATTCACAGATGGATAATATTGCAGACGACGTTTTGGCAATTACGGAAATGGAATCGGATGAGTTTGAAGTGGACAGGACCGCAGGCGGACAGACTTTCATCGCGGGATGCGCCACAATTTCGACAGAACAGAATGGAAATACGTGGATCAGAACCATCGATTTCGGAACCAACAATTGTACGCTTTACAATGGCAATGAAGTCCGTGGAAAAATCATCCTGACGTTCACCAACGATTTCGATGCCGCAACCAGGACCATTTCTTATTCTTTTGACAATTTCTATCACAACGACCGACATGTGGAAGGAAACCGTACCGTCATAAAATCGATTGTAAACGGACATCCGCATGCAGAAATCAGCCTTAACATGATCGTTACCTTAACCAATGGGACTGTTTTTACAAGAGTTGGAGACAGGGTGCGTGATTTTATTTCGGGTTTCGACACGCCATTTTTCCTGTCAGATGATGTGTTCTCGATCACCGGAAGCTGGGCGACAACCGTTTCAACAACCGGAATCACACATACAGCAACCATCAATTCTCCTGTTATCGTAAAATGGAACTGCGCCCATATCGTTAGCGGAACCATCACTTTCGTAAGAAGCAGCGACAACGCTTCAGCCATCCTCGATTACGGAAACGGCGATTGCGACGATGATGCGACTTTAACCATCAACGGAAATGTCTACAATATTAATTTATAGGAATTGAGTTCTCCTAAAAAAACCGTCTTTTAATCGAGACGGTTTTTTTATGCTTCTTTATTTGCCAATTGCCCGCAGGCGGCGTCAATGTCCTTGCCGCGGCTTCGGCGCACTTTTGCCACGATGTCATTCGCTTCAAGCGCTTTGATGTAAGCATTTATGGATTCTTCGGAAGCCTGTTGGAACTCTCCGTCGTCAATCGGATTGTATTCGATCAGGTTCACTTTACAGGGAACGTATTTGCAGAATTTGACCAGCGCATCGATCGAGGCCTTATTGTCATTGATGTCTTTCCAGACGACATATTCATAAGTGATTTTGCTTTTGGTTTTGCTGTACCAATATTCCAACGATTCGCGCAGATCCGCCAAAGGGAAATTGGCGCTGAAAGGCATAATCCGGGAACGGATTTCATCAATCGCCGAATGTAAGGAAACCGCGAGCTTGAATTTTACCTAATCATCCGACAGCTTTTTGATCATTTTCGGAACACCCGAAGTCGACACCGTAATCCGTTTTGGCGACATGCCCAAACCTTCAGGCGAAATAATCATATCGATCGCCTTCAGCACGTTATTGTAATTCATCAAAGGCTCGCCCATTCCCATAAAAACAATGTTGGACAATGGATGGTTGTGATACAAACGGCTTTCTTTGTCGATGGCAATAACCTGGTCGTAGATTTCATCCGGATTCAGATTCCGCATCCTTTTTAGTCTTGCCGTGGCACAAAAATTACAGTCGAGACTGCAGCCCACCTGGCTCGAAACACAAGCCGTTGTTCTGGTGTTGGTCGGAATCAGAACCGATTCGACCACCAGACCATCGTGCAAACGCACCGCATTTTTTACGGTTCCGTCTGAACTGCGTTGCATCTGGTCGACCTTAATATGGTTGATTACAAAATTTTCACCGAGCATCTGCCGCGTCGATTTGGCCACATTGGTCATGTCATCAAACGTATGCGCACCTTTGCTCCAAAGCCACTCATAGACCTGGTTTCCGCGAAAAGCCTGGTCGCCATTCGTCATGAAAAAATCACGCAATTGCTCTTTCGACAAAGCCCGGATGTCCTTCTTTTGGGTTTCCATGGTGCAAATTTAATGACTATTTGTTGATTTACGGATTCTATATTTTGATAACTTTGGCAAAAAACAACCAAAATGCATTTCATTTCCGCTGAATTAGAAGATTATATCGAACGCCATTCCGAAAACGAACCCGAATTACTGGCGGCATTAAACAAAGAAACGTATCAGAAAATTTTGCTTCCGAGAATGCTCAGCGGCAATTTCCAGGGACGTGTTTTGAGTCTGCTTTCGAAATTAATCCGTCCAAATGCCATTCTGGAAATCGGAACTTATACCGGCTATTCAGCGTTGTGTCTTTGCGAAGGCCTGGCCGAAAACGGCATATTGCATACCATTGATATTAAGGAAGAATTGGTTGATTTTCAACGGAAATATTTCGACAAATCGCCCTGGGGAAAACAGATCGTACAGCATTTGGGTGAAGCGGTCGACATTATCTCAACATTGGAAAGGAAATTCGACCTTGTTTTTATCGACGCCGATAAGGAAAATTATAAGAATTATTTTGAGTTGATTCTCCCGAAAATGAACAAAGGCGGCATCATTTTATCCGACAATGTCTTGTGGAGCGGCAAAGTCACCGAGCCAGTCGACCCAAAAGACATTAGTACAAAAGTATTGGTAGACTACAACCTGACTCTCAAAAATGATCCAAGGATTGAAACCGTCATCCTGCCAATCCGCGACGGATTAAGCGTTAGTCGGGTTGTCTAAATGTTCCTTTTGCTTCGGAAAGAACTTATCGCGTGAGATTTTGTAAACTTCCCACATGATAAATGCCATCATAATTCCCCAGATGTAGCCGCAAATAATGTCGAGTGGATAATGCAATCCCAAGTAAATCCTGCTATAAGCGAAGATTAATGGCCAAAGGAAAATGAATCCCATATACTTCAGGTAAGGTTTCAGCACCAAATATAAAAACACGGCCGAAGCCATCGAATTGGAGGCGTGCCCCGAAATAAAACTAAAGGATTTCCGGGTTTGTATCGCGCGGATCAAATGTGCGAGCTCGGGTTCATTTCCCGGGCGCAACCGTTGAAAACCATATTTGAAAAGATTGGTTGTCTGGTCGGTCAAAGCGATTAAGGCTGCGATTATAATGAGGATCATCACGGCATGGCGCCATCCCAAATGCTTAAAAACCAAGTAACCGATTAACAGAAAAATCGGGATCCAATTGACCTGGCTGGTGATGAAAAGCCACAAACCGTCATATTTTTCACTTCCCAGTCCATTGAGGTAAACAAACAATTTCCGGTCCCAAAGCAGTAAGTGATCAACCATTAGATTTGGCGTTTGATTGGTCCGGTGATGTCGTCGATTTCCGCTTGGGTCCTGGCAACCTGTTCGTTGGTATCGCCGATAATGTTTTCTTTAATATCATTGAGTTGCTTCGGAGCGTCGCCAAGAAGGTTTTCTTTCGCCCTGCCGATTTCGGCCTGGATATTTCCGGTAATTTTTGTAAGGGATTCGTCAAGACCGTTTTCTTTGATGCCTTTGTGAATTTCGCTTTTGATATCTTCCGTGGCGTTTTTGAATTGCGCCATCGTTTTGCCTAAAGTTCGCGCAATATCCGGAATCTTATCCGACCCAAAAAGCATCAACACGATAAAAAGAATGAATATTAATTCGCCGCCGCCAATTCCAAACATAATAGCATTTTTAATTGTAAGTCCACAAAGTTACACAGTTACCCAGTTTCTGAAAGCGATATTAACAAATAATTTATGCTAATCAAATTTTGATTTGACGTTTTCTTTTGGCCAGGTATTGTTCGAAAGGTCAATATCGGCCGTTTCCGCGTTGGGATCGATTGTGATTTTCGAAATGACTTTTTGTGTGGCGAAAATACGCGACACTTCCGCATCGTTCATCCTCCAGATCTGCGCCGGGAATTTGTGATTTTCTTTGGTTCCGTCTTCAAAGGTTATTTCAACGAGAATTGGCATTACCAATCCGCCGGGTTTATTGAAAGTGACCTGGTAGAAGTATTTTGGTGTTTGTAATTTCGCGCGCTCATCCGCAGAAAAATTCGCCTGCACATAATCGTCGAGCGTTTTGACGTCTTTGATGTCGAATGGCTTATTTCCGTTCGGATCAGACAATTGGTAAACCATCGGCACATCGGTATTCTCATTCCGGCGCTGCACGGCTTTTTCGGTCTTCAACCCAACTGGCGGCTCGTTGCTCACATAAAATTGCTTCACTTCCTTAATGCCGATGTCATTGAAATCGGTCGTGTAAAACCAGCCCCTGATAAACCAATCGATATCCACGGCAGACGCGTCTTCCATCGTCCTGAAAAAATCCTCGGGTGTCGGATGCTTGAATTTCCAACGGTTCGCGTAGGTCTTAAAAGCAAAATCAAATAATTCACGACCCATAATCGTTTCCCGCAAAATATTCAGTCCGGCGGCGGGTTTCCCATAAGCATTATTGCCAAATTGTTTGATGCTTTCAGAATTCGTCATAATCGGTTCCAACCCGTTCTGGTCGCCGCTCATATAAGCCACAATCGATTTGGCCGGGCCGCGGCGCACCGGGAAATTCGGATCCCAATCTACTTCCGCAAGGTATTCGAGGAAACTGTTCAAACCTTCATCCATCCAGGTCCATTGCCTTTCGTCGGAATTGACGATCATCGGGAAAAAATTATGCCCGACCTCATGCGTAATCACGCCCATCATGCCATATTTCACACGATCGGAGTAGCTGCCGTCGGCTTCGGGCCTGCCCCAGTTCCAGCAGATCATCGGATATTCCATGCCCTGGTCGTCGGCATTTATCGAAACGGCTTTCGGGTACGGAAAGTCAAATGTATGCGTCGAATAGCTTTTCAGCGTATGCGCAACAACTTTTGTCGAATACTGTTCCCACAACGGATTCCCTTCTTTTGGATACAGCGAAATCGCCATCACGTTTTTGCCTCCGAGTTTGACCGCCATCGCATCATAAATGAATTTTCTCGAAGTCGAAATGCCAAAATCGCGCACGTTTTCGGCCTTGAATTTCCACGTTTTTTTCTTGTCGGAGAATTTTTTCTCAGCGGCTTCGGCTTCGGCCTGCGTCACGACAATTACGGGCTTGTCGAAAGATTTCTCGGCTTCGGCGTATCTTTTGATTTGCTCCGGCGTGAAAACCTCGTTGCGGTTCTGCAGCGTTCCCGTGGCTTCCATAATGTGGTCGGCGGGAACGGTGATGTTGACCTCGAAATTCCCGAATGGCAATGCAAACTCGCCGCTGCCCCAAAACTGCATGTTCTGCCAGCCTTCGACATCGTTATAGACCGCCATCCTCGGGTAAAATTGCGCGATAATATAGAGATTGTTGCCGTCTTTTGCGAAATGCTCATAGCCTGAACGGCCGCCTTCCACAATATAATTGCTGATATTGTACCACCATTTGATCGATATTGAAATTTTTTCACCGTGCAACAACGGCTTTGGTAAATCGATCCGCATCATCGTTTCATTTGTTGTATACGGCAGCGGTTTGCCCAAAGCATCCTTGACATAATCGATACGGAACCCGCCGTCAAATTTTTGCTCAAGGTATTTTCTTGAAAAATTCGGGGCGCTTATCGAAGGGACGGCTTTGTCATCATTAATCAGGGGCGATTTCGATGTGCGCGCCTTTTCATTCTGGTCGAGCTGGATCCAAAGATAATCCAAAGACTCTTTGGCATTGTTGTGATAGGTTATGGTTTCAACGCCATACAACCTGGTGTTTTTGTCGTCGAGTTCGACATCGATTTTATAATCGGCCTGCTGCTGGTAATATTCCGGTCCGGGTGCGCCTGACGCGGTTCGGTACATATTTGGCGTTGCCAGCAAATCATACATCTGGCGGAACTTATTGGTGTCTTCATGTCCTTTCTTATTGGATTCCTGCGCCGTTACAGCCAAAGGGAATACCATAAAAAATGCAAAACCGGAAATGATTCTTTTCATAAATGCAATATTTTGAGGGTTTAAAAGTAACCTAATTTTAGCGTCGGGGATCATGCTATTCGCAATTTAACACGCCGTTTTTGTTGTCTGAAGTCAGCAACAGGCTTTGCTTTTTACCCGAAACCGTCGTCTGGATAATGTTCTGCTGGCCCGGAAACAGGTCGAAAAGCGCGGTGTTCTGAATGTCCAGCGTTTTAGGTTTGGCCGCGTCTTTTACATTAAAGTAACAAATGGTCACGTTATTTTCGAATTCGCGGCTCAGGTAATTGATGGCTTTGGATTCGCCGTTAATCTTTATCGAAAAATTCTGGATGATGTATTTTTTCATCAGGGCGATGTCTTCCGCAGATTCGTTCTTTTCGCCGAGATTGGTTTTCACATGGAATTTCCGGAATAGTGCATCGTTCAGGTCATCGGTAAAAATGCGCGACGTGATCTGGAGCATCCGTTTTTCCGGGGCGTAATTGATCTGGTAAATAGAAACATAAAACTTGTGCGCGCCGAAAGACGTCAGCGTCAGGAACAATATTAATGGGAAGATATGTTTTGGCTTCAGCTTCATTTTCCTGAGGTAATGATTCTTTTGAATTCGGTGTTCTTATTGATCAGAAAATCCATGAGTTCGAATTTGGTTGTTTTGTCTGTGAAAGTTCCGGCTTTGGGATCGTTTTCACAAAATACCAGGAAAAGTTTGATCTGGTCTTCCCTGATGTGTAATTTTCTGGTAAAGAAATCGTAGTCGAATTTATTGATAGCCAATTCGGAAAAATCAACTTTCGGAGCAACATCGGCTTTCTTCGAACGGTTTTTCCGCACCAATTTTACGATATCCTTATAGAGCCGGACGAAATTGACGCCGTTTTCCATACTGCCGTCATAAATAAAAGGATTTTTTGGGGAAGATTGGTGGTCATCGAAATATTTTTTGTCTACAATGGTCTGTGAGCCCTTTTCACCGACAGGATTTCTGATGTTGCTTTTCGAAACGTCTACCGATTCGAGTTCGTTGATAAAGGATTCGAGCCTCACCACTATAAAAGCCGCTTCGGCATCTTTGTTCGTCAGCAAGACCTTTTTGGATTTGATCGCAAGTCCGGAAAACGCCAATGTATCGCCTTCGGTCGCTTTAATCTTGAAAAAACCGTCCGCATCCGTAACGGCGCCGCTTTTGGAATTGGTATTGAAAATAATAATGTTCTCAGGATTCTGAGCATCTATAGTCACCTGGCCGCGCCATTCTTTCCTGCTTTGGCCAATGGAAAGCTGGTAAAGCAAACAAAGGAACAGGATTTTAATTTTGCTTTTCACTGACAAGGATTTCGTTGTAATTCAGCGCGAGCTTTTTGACATAAAACATCGTAAGCGTCTTGTTTTTGGCTTCGAGTGCCTGGGCAAATTCAGGATCTTCAATGATATAATACTGAAATCCCTTGATATGGTCCTGCGGAATTTTTAACGTTTCTACGTAATATTGGTCTTCGTAAAGTCCGTCTAGCTTCAGCAGCAATTTTTCATTGTGCTCAACAACGATTTCCTTTTTAAGCATCGTAGTACGCCCCGACATTTTATTGAGCAGCGGATCGAGAAGTCCGCTTGTCGCCGTATACACTTTCTTCTCCGCGGGCGTATAGGTTTTCTGCCCTTCGGGGACAATCCTGAGATTCACCGCGTTGATTTCTGAATTGTCATTGACGGTGACTTCCTTCAATTCGGTGACTTTTGGCGTCATTTTGAGGATCAGCAGCTGTTCGCGCAAATCTTCTTCGCGCACAAATTTGCGTTTGGTTTCGAGATTAACGGCAGTAAGGATAAGCAAATCCCCGGTTTTTACTGAAATATGGAATTCGCCTTTGACGTTGGTAACGGCCGCCGACTGGTTTCTGGAATTGACGATGTTGACATTTTCAACCGCGGTCGAATCGGCGATAATCTTGCCATACAGCTGCTTTTCTGCCGTTTGCCCGATTGCAAATTGCGCCAGCAGCAAGACTATAAAAAGTACGGTATTATTTTTTTTCAATCGCAATGATTTCAAGGTATTTGACAGCCATTTCGCCCATCATGAACGTGGCCATGGATTTATTATTGGCGTTTATCAGCGCTACAAATCTAGCGTTTTCTACGAGATAATATTCGAATCCTTTGACGTGTTCTTCGGGGATTTTGAGTTTGAGCGTAAAATATTCCCTGTCAAACATATAATCGATCCGGTCGAGCAAATGCTCCTTTTTTTCAACAATAATATTTTTGGCGAGCTCCGCCGACCGTCCCGAAAGCATGTTGAACAACGGGTCGATCGTCAGCGAAGTATTCAACCCGATTTGCGCATCCAAACCTGTTGCCGTGCGGTATTTCCGTTCAGCCGGTGTGTAGGTTTTGGTTCCTTTCGGAATAATCCCGAGCGCGACCGCGTTGATGTTGTCGTATCTGAAAACCTGCACTTCGGCAAGTTGGTTCATCATCGGTTCCATTTTCACCAAAATCAATTCCTTACACAAATCTTCGTCCTTGATTGCGATTTTGCGCGCCTTGAATTGCGTCGAGGAAAACATGATCGAATCGCCTTCGGTTGCCGGAATGGAAAAATAACCGCCGTCCTGTGTCCTGGCTGTTTCTTCTGTCTTCATATTCAGGACGTAAATTCCGCCGAGATTATTCGCAGAAGCCGTCACTTTCCCCTTGATATTTTTACGGATTATTTCCTGTGCGGCCATTTTTGGCATGATTGAAAAAGCGACAAAGGCAAACAGGAACTTATTCATGGCGCAAGTAATCGGGGTTAGATTTTGTAAAAGTATCTGAAAGCCCTGCCAAAAAACTGCTAACAAGCTTGTAATATTGTGTTAATTTAAAGTGCAACAGCCCGTTAGCGTTCGGTCAGGATTTTTTATCTTTATCCAAAATTATCCCAATGAAAAAAATGATTATTGCGAGTACATCTACGCTCCATGGCGGCGGTTACCTCGATTATATTTTGCCCGAACTCGAAGTCTTTTTTAAGAACTGCAAAACGATCCTGTTTGTTCCTTACGCAAGGCCAGGCGGAATTTCGCATGAAGATTATACGGACAAAGTGCGTTCGGCTTTTGCCAAAATCAATAAGGACGTAACGGGCTTGCATGAATTTGAGAACGCAACCGAAGCCATCCGGAAAGCCGAGGCAATCTTTACCGGCGGCGGCAATACGTTCCTGTTGGTTTCACAATTGTATAAATTTAAGGTGATGGATGTTTTGGCAGAAACCGTCAAAAATGGAACGCCGTATCTCGGAACCAGTGCCGGAAGCAACATTACCGGACTGACGATGCAAACGACGAACGATATGCCGATTGTGTATCCATCGAGTTTCCAGACGATGGGCGCGATTTCGTTTAACCTGAATCCGCACTATCTGGACGCTGATTTGCAGTCGAAACATATGGGCGAGACAAGGGAAACCCGGATTAAGGAATTCCACCAGTTCAATTCGCTGCCCGTTTTGGGTTTGCGCGAAGGCAGCTGGCTCGAGGTTTTGGGAGATGCGGTTACCTTAAAAGGTGATTTGCCGGCGCGGTTGTTCCGGAAGAATGAGGAAGCGATGGAGTTGGAAAGCGGAAGCGATTTATCCGATTTGAAATAGCCCTCGACTGCGCTCGGGGTGACAAAACCGACTCTATTCTTTCGCGTCAGGGATTAAAACATTTGAAATTAAAAGGAGGAATTCCGTGGGCTTCAGGTATTTTCAAAAAGCTTGAATTGTCGAAGAATTTTGAATTGATGACTGACCGCGTTAGCGATAGAGGCAAGCACCGCGTGCAGCCGATAGCGCGGCCCGCAGGGAAACGCCATAAAAAAAGCCTCAAACTTTCATTTGAGGCTTAGAGCGGAAGACGAGGCTCGAACTCGCGACAACCAGCTTGGAAGGCTGGAGCTCTACCAACTGAGCTACTTCCGCATTACAACGGTGCAAATATAAATAATAAGTTTACTTTGTTGCAAGTTTTTTGGGGTAAAAAATATATTTTTTCGTTTTCGGGAGCGGTAATGATTTTATCCTTAAAAAGTTATCGGTTTATTTATTGGTAAAAACATTTGGGAAATATGGCTGAAATTAGAAGAATTGGTGCTTTAGAGACTTTTGCGGTGCGGCATCCGGTGCTTCGGGGAGGAAAACCGCTGGAAAGCTGTCGTTTTGATGGCGACGATCTGGAGACGACGAGGCATTTCGGATATTATGAAAACGGCAATCTGATTGGCGTGATTTCGTTGTTCGGGGCCCGGAATAAATCTTTCGCGGCGGAAAAGCAATTTCAGGTTCGCGGCATGGCAATTCTCGAAAACCACCAAAAGAAAGGCATTGGCGAAAAGCTGATGCGGCATACTGAAAATTATGTTTTGGAAAATTACGGACATTTTATCTGGTTCAATGCGCGCGAGATTGCCGTTGGGTTTTATGGGAAGCTGGGCTACGAAATTTATGGCGATTCCTTCGACATTCCCGATGTAGGGCCGCATTATGTGATGTTTAAAACTTTGGCGGAAGTCCGGTAATCGGCTTTCCTAAATTGTTATCTTGTATAAAATTCGGCGGCATGCGTAAATATTTCTTTCTTATATCGTTGTCATTGCTATTGGGCTGTAAGAATGATAAAATTCCGGATAAATCTTCTGAGGAAAAAGTGCAGAAATTCGACCGTGACGGGAAAAGCATCGTATTCGATTCAGTTACCGTGACGAAAAAGAAAGATGCGGTGTTGACAACTTTCTACCGCATGCATGAATTCGGGACGGTCTGGAACAAGCCTGAAATACGCAAAAAACTCACCCAATTGCTTATCGATTCTGAAGAAGAAGGATTAAATCCGGAAGATTATAATGTCGGTAAAATCCAGAAATTAGAGCAAAAAGCCAACTCCCTTTCGGATAAGGAAATGGTAAATTATGACATCTTACTTACCGTTTCTGCCCAAAAATACCTGTGGCATCTGGGCAACGGAAAATTAAATCCGAAAAATTTGTACCGCGACTGGGATTTGAAACCGAATAAAATCGACGTCAATCTATTGCTTTCAAGCGGCATCCACGGCGATTCGCTCGCAAAAGTGATGGAAAGCGTCAAGCCAAGCCATCCCATTTATAAATACCTCAGGCTTGCACTGCAAAAAATCGACAGCCTTCCCAAAGACACGATAAAAACGATTGCTTTTAAGGATAAGATTTACCGCAACGACACGAGCAATTCGATCATCACCATCAAAAAAAGACTGATGTTCTGGAAAGACATGCCGCAACAGGACAGCCTGACGAAGATTTATGATAAAGCAACTTTTACGGCGATGAAGAAATTCCAGTTGCGGCACGGGCTTGCGTCCGACGGCGTGATCGGAAAAGGAACGATCGACGCGCTCAATTTTACCCGAATCAAAAGAAGGCAGCAGGTCGTTGCAAACCTCGAGCGCTGGCGCTGGTATCCAAGGAATTTTGGCAGCCATTACATCATTGTGAATATTCCCGGTTATTATCTGCGGATCATCAAAGACAAGGACACTATCGAGCGAAAACGCGTGGTTGTGGGAAAATCCGAAAGGAAAACGCCAATACTTTCTTCCACTTTCAGCAATATCGTCTTTAATCCAACCTGGACGGTTCCGCCGACGATTCTAAAGGAAGATTTACTTCCGGCAGCAACCGCGAGCCGTGCCTATTTTGCCGCAAAGGAAATCACGATCTACAATTACAAAGGCGATACGGTGAAGCCCGAAAACTGGAAACCGGAGAAATACAAAGGCTACCGGTATGTGCAAACGCCGGGTTACCTGAATTCGTTGGGCGTAGTGAAGTTTAATTTTCCGAACCATTATTCGGTTTACCTGCACGATACGAACCACCGGAATTATTTCGGGAAAAACTACCGGTCGTTGAGTTCGGGCTGTGTGCGTGTGGAAGATCCGCTGCCGATGGCGCAATACATGCTTGATGATTCCATCCATTGGTCGCGCGAAAAAATCGATGAGCTCATCGCCACCAAAAAAACCACGAGCATCAATTTAAAGCAAAAAATAAGGCTGCACCAATTGTATTGGACAGCCTGGATGGAAAAAAACGGGGATTTGGAATTCCGTGATGATATTTACAATCTCGACGAGGATTTATACAAAAAACTACGAGATTAATTTCGTTGCCGCTTTGTAATTTCTTGACGGATGGTAAATAAACAGGCACGATTTATCTTTAATCGTATTGATGATCTCATTGGTCAGTTCGACCGGAAGTGCCGGACAGCCCTGGCTTCTTCCCAATCTGTGGTGGTCTCTGATAAAAGATTCCGACACATAATCGGCCCCGTGCATCACAACACCTCTGGCCCTTGCGCCATCATTGATGCCAGCTTCGAGCCCGTCCAGTTTTAATGATTGTCCGTGTTTGCCGTTATAGATTTCGCCCGTGGCGTAAAACCCGAGGCTGCTTTTGAATGATTCGGCGGAATTCGAAAATGTCTCTGCAAATTCTTCGCCGGTGTTTTTCCCGTGTGCGACAAGCGAATTGAATAAAACGGTATTGGTTGACAGATCGATTACCCAAAGCCGCTTTACGTTGGAAGACAGGCTGAAATCTACCAAAGTCAGGATGTCTTTTGTAATCATCCCTTTTTCTTTCAAGGAATAAAATCCTTCAAGGGCTTTGGTGAAGCTCTCTAATTTTGGCATGGCCGAAATCGTATTGGAATGCAGGTTATGATAAATTGAAAACGCCTTGGCTTCAATTCCCGAACTGACGTTTGCCGCCATTAATTTGGGGTCGTTTGACTTTCGAACAGTCGTGTTGGCATGGTTTGAAGAAAATGACATCAGTAGAGAGGTCATGATCATAAAAGTTTTATAAATCATTGTTTTCGTTTATGTTATACATAGATTGGGGACGGCAAATGTATAAAAAGATTGTTACGGGAAAAACATTTTAACATAAAAATAATCGTTTAACTGCAAATTTTATCGATTATCTACGTGTTTCGAAGACTTTAACAGGCTTTTGGAAACACGGAAAGATATAACGGGCAATATTTAGTTTTATTGTAAAAAGAATTGTGATTCTCAGGATAATAGTTATTTTTGTTGAACGAACCCCAAGTTTCATGACAAAGATTTCTTACTTTTTACTGGTAATTTTCCTTTTCATTTGTACTGTTTCCCATGCGCAGCGTAAATCCCTTTTGGCTATTTCTGTTACGGAAAACATTACAGTTGACGGAAAGCTCGATGAGGAGATCTGGAAGACCGCACCCATCGGTTCCGACTTTGTCATGTTTGCCCCCGACAATGGAAAACTTGCCGACGACAGCAAAAAGACCAACGTGCAGGTCGTTTATAACAACGACGCCATCTATATCGCAGCGACGATGTATGACAGCGAGCCCAATAAGATCTTAAAGGAAATTACGCAGCGTGATATTTTCGGGACTTCAGAGCATTTCGGGGTTTTTATCAATGGCTTTAATGACGGGCAGCAGGATTTCCGGTTTTTTGTGAGCTCCGCCGGTGTGCAGATGGATGCCGTATTTACTGACCGGGACGGTGAAGATTTCAGCTGGGATGCGATTTGGGAAAGCGCCGTAAAGATTACCGATGAAGGCTGGGTTGTGGAAATGAAAATACCCTACGCAGGGTTGCGTTTTTCAACAGAACCGGTTCAAACCTGGGGCATCAACTTCTACAGGGAATTCCGCCGCGACAGGCAACAATATACCTGGAACCTGATCGATAGCAAAATCGCAAACGAAAGTGCGCAATCGGGTTATCTTGAAGGAATCCAATACATCAAACCGCCGACAAGATTGTTCTTCATCCCCTATTCCTCATTTTATTACGAAGGCAATAAGACCGCTTCTGACAGCAAATTCAAGATCGGGATGGACATTAAATACGGCATCAACGATTCTTTTACGCTCGATGCGATCCTGGTTCCCGATTTCGGGCAGACCAAATTCGACAACATCGTACTCAACCTGAGTCCGTTTGAACAGCAATTCAACGAAAACCGGCCGTTCTTTACCGAAGGCACCGATTTGTTCAACAAAGGAAATCTACTGTACACGCGAAGAATCGGCGGAATCCCGTCGACCTATCCCGTTACGAATGACAACGAAATCGTGGACAAATATCCCAATACGGTGAACCTCATCAATGCCATTAAAGTTTCGGGACGTACGAAAAAAGGGCTCGGGATTGGCGTGCTCAATGCGGTTACGGAACGCACCTTCAGCTATGTAAAAGATACGATTACGGGCCTTTCCAGAAAAGTGGAAGTGGAACCCCTGGCCAATTACAACGTTCTGGTGGTCGACCAGCGTTTCAACCAGAATTCCTCGGTTTCGTTTGTCAATACCAATGTGGCGCGTGGCGGAAGTTATCGCGACGCCAATGTTTCGGCGGCTGTTTTTGATCTCAATACGAAGAAAAATACCTATAATGCCTCTGGAAATTTTAAATACAGCTATATCAATGAATTTGGCGACACGCACGATCGCAAAGGATTCAACACCGCCTTAAGCCTCGGAGAAACCAGTGGGAAATTCAGGTACAATGCGGCGGCGGGTTATGTCTCCAAAGATTTCGACAACAACGACCTGGGCATCAATTTCCTGACGAATTACCATACCGCCGAAGTCAACTCGAGCTACAGGATCCTGAATCCGACCAAACATTACAATGCATTCGCGTTTTACACGGAATTCTATTCGGAATTCCAAAATACGACCGGCAGGCTGCAACAGGGAATCATTAACCTTTTTGTGAATTCGACCAACAGGAGAAACAATTATCTCGGTTACGGGTTCAACCTGAAACCATTAAAAACCTACGATTTCTATACGCCGCAAACCGAAGGAAGATTTGTTGAATTTCCCGCCAACTATCGCGGCTGGATTTATTATTCGACCAATTACAACAACAAATTCGCGATAGACGTCGAGCCTTCTTACACCGCTACAAGTGAGAAAGACCGCTATATCGCCGATTTCTTATTCATGCCAAGATACCGCGTTAGCAACAGCATTTTGATGATTTACACTTTTAATTATGTCCATGAGAACAACAACAAGGGCCTGATTGATTTTACTGCCGACGATATTATTTTCGCCAAAAGGGATCGCGACACATACACCAACAGCCTCGAGGCAAAACTGGCCATCAACAATAAAATGACCATCAACCTGCTCGCGCGATACTATTGGTCGTATGCGAAAACCAATGCGTTTGAAGCTTTGCAGGCCAACGGAAGCTTAATTCCGTCAACTTATAATCTCGACAAAAACCTGAATTTCAGTTCCTGGAACGTCGACCTTTCCTACTCCTGGTGGTTTGCGCCCGGAAGCCAGCTGTCATTCTTATACCGCAACAATGCTTTGGCCGATACGCGCAACCTCAATTATGTCGACCGGAATTTCGGCAATAACTTCAGCAGGCTGCTCAAAGACGACCTCAACAATGTGTTTTCGATCAGCGTCCGCTATTTCATCGATTACAATAATGCCCGGCACTGGTTTTAATTTATATTTAACTTTGGCTGATTCTTAGGAACTTCCAATTTCGGTATCTTTGTTTAAAATAAAATTCCATGAACAAGAAAGTAATCTTAATGATTCTCGACGGCTGGGGCAAATCGCCCGATCCGAAAGTTTCCGCTCCCGATAACGCCAACATCCCTTTTATCAATAGCCTTTATAAAAAATATCCCAATGCGCAGCTGCGCACCGACGGCCTCAATGTCGGTTTGCCCGAAGGCCAGATGGGAAATTCTGAAGTCGGACACATGAATCTCGGCGCCGGACGCATCATTTACCAGGATCTGGTGAGGATAAACCTGGCGGTTGAGGACAAGACCTTCAATAAGGAAAAAGCCATTTTAGATGCTTTCGAATATGCAAAGCAATACGACAAGGAAGTGCATTTCCTGGGGTTGGTTTCCGATGGCGGCGTGCATTCGCATATCAATCACCTAAAAGGCCTGATCGATGCGGCCAATGATTTCGGATTGAAAAAAGTGTTCATCCATGCCTTTACGGACGGACGCGACGTAGATCCAAAATCCGGAACCCGATTCATCACCGATATCGAAAACCATATCAAAGGGAAATCGGCAAAACTCGCCACCATGATCGGAAGGTATTTTGCTATGGACCGCGACAAACGCTGGGAACGCGTGAAACAGGCCTATGATTTGCTCGTTCACGGAACCGGTGAACATTCCAAAAATGCAGTGGAAACGCTCGAGGCAAATTACGCCAAAAACGTGACCGACGAATTTATTCCGGCAACGGTGATGGTCAATGACCGCGATGAACCGCTGGCCACTATAAAAGAAGGTGATGTCGTGATTTTCTTTAATTTCAGGACCGACCGCGGCAGGCAATTGACGGAAGTGCTTTCGCAGAAAGACCATCTCGATTTCAACATGCACAAAATGAACCTGTATTATGTCACGATGACCAATTATGACGATACTTTCAACAATATCTATCGCATTTTCGACAAGGACCATATTACCGAAACCTTAGGTGAGGTTTTGGAAAAGCACAACAAAAAGCAAATCCGCATTGCCGAAACCGAGAAATACCCGCATGTGACCTTTTTCTTTTCGGGCGGACGCGAAAACCCGTTCGAAGGCGAAACCCGGATTTTACGAAATTCCCCAAAGGTCGCCACTTACGATTTGCAGCCCGAAATGAGCGCATTCGAACTTGCAGACGCCTTGGTTCCCGAACTCGAAAAAGAAGCAGTCGATTTTGTATGTCTCAATTTTGCCAATGGTGATATGGTTGGGCATACCGGCGTTTTTGAAGCCGCAATCAAAGCCTGTGAAGCTGTTGACAAATGTGTCGAAAAAGTGATCACTGCCGCCCTCGCACATGGTTACACGACAATCGTCATCGCCGACCATGGAAACTGCGAAACGATGGTGAATCCCGATGGCAGCCCGAATACGGCGCATACGACCAATCCTGTTCCGATTATTTTAGTCGATAAGGAGCTCAGGGAAATCCACGACGGTATTTTGAGCGACATCGCCCCTACCATCCTGGCACTCATGGGAATTCCGCAACCCGAAGCGATGACGCGGCATTCACTGCTGTAAACGGTCTCAAAATAAAACTTTAAAGGCAATCCAACCCGGGTTGCTTTTTTATTTGGAACCCGATGAAAATAAATTCCCATAAAAAACGTACTTTTGCCATCGCAAATCCGGAACAAAAACCCGGAATATTCAGATTATGATTATCCCAAAAACAAGAGAAGAAATCGAACTGATGCGTGAAAGCGCCTTACTGGTTTCCAAAACATTAGGAATGATTGCGAGCGAAATCAAGCCCGGAATCACCACTTTACAATTAGACAGGATGGCGGAGCAATACATCCGCGACCACCATGCCGTTCCGGGATTCCTGGGATTGTATGGCTGCCCGTCGACGTTGCTCACCAGCGTAAACGAACAGGTCGTACATGGTTTGCCAACGAACCGCCCGATTGAGGAAGGCGATATCGTTTCGGTGGATTGCGGCGTGCTGAAGAACGAATATTACGGCGACCATGCCTATACTTTCGCGATCGGCGAAGTGGCCCCCGAAACCAAAAAACTGCTGCAGATTACTAAAGAATCCTTATATGTCGGCATCCGCGAATTTAAAATCGGCAACCGTGTGGAAGATGTGGGCAATGCGATCCAGAAATTTACCGAAGCGCAGGGTTATGGCGTGGTCCGGGAATTGGTGGGACACGGACTCGGAAAAAAAATGCACGAAGATCCCGAAATGCCAAATTACGGCAAACGTGGCCGTGGAAAATTATTTGTAGAAGGAATGGTCGTGGCGATCGAGCCGATGATCAACCTCGGCACCAAAAATATCAAGCATCTTAAAGACGGCTGGACGATTGTGACCGCCGATAAAAAACCAAGCGCCCATTTTGAGCACGACGTCGCTTTGGTGGACGGAAAACCGGAATTGCTTTCGACTTTCGCATACGTTTATAAGGCTTTGGGAATTGTGAGTGATGAGGAAAATGAGTTTCGGAGAACGCCTTTGACTTTATAGTTTCATTACAATGAAATTCACTTTGAAAATTTAAAATTGTTAAGGTGTAACATCCATGAAAAAACTCTTCAAATTCATATTAAACACCATTCCGCGCCCGCTGTTAATCCGGCTGAGTTATGTTGCGCGTCCGGTTTTGGCTTTGCTGCTGAAAGGCGACAAGTTCACCGACCCGATCGACGGCAAAAGTTTCCGCATGTTCCTGCCTTACGGATACGGTACGCAACGCAACAACGTACTTTCGCCAAGCACGCTTTCGCTTGAAAGACACCGTTTGCTTTGGCTGTACCTCAACAACGAAACGGATTTTTTCACCGCTCCGAAAAAAGTACTGCACTTCGCCCCCGAACAGGCATTCTATAAACTGTTCCGGAACCAGAAAAACCTCGACTACACCACAACCGACCTGTTTTCACCGCTCGCCGATGTCAAGGCCGATATCTGCAACCTCCCGTTTGAAGACAATTCGTATGATGTGATCCTGTGCAACCACGTACTCGAGCATATTCCCGACGACACCAAAGCCATGCAGGAATTGTATCGCGTACTGAAACCCGGCGGCATGGGAATTTTCCAGATTCCGCAGGATTTGAAGCGTGAAAAAACTTTTGAGGACAATTCGATCACCGACCCGAAAGAACGCGCCGCCATTTTCGGCCAATACGACCATGTTCGCGTTTACGGCCGCGATTATTTCGACAAATTAAGAAGCGTCGGATTTAAAGTTGTCGAGGAAGATTACACCAAAAAAATCGCTCCCGGACTCGTAGAAAAATACTGCCTGGCCAAAGGCGAGATCATTCCCGTTTGCTTCAAATAGCAGATAATTAACATTTCTGCAAACGCCTGCACAATTTCCGTAAACATTATTTGTTATATTTACAATCCAGAAATTTAACAATTATGACCAAACAGTTCCTTGCAGGGTTATTTTTTGCATTAACCGTTACTTCCGCTTCCGCACAGGTTGAAAAAATTGAAAAAGAAGTAATTCCGCCCTATAACATCCGAACCGTCTCTTTTACGCAGAATGCGCAGAACATCGTTCCGTTGGTAAGGCTCGGCGATTCGTTCCAGCTGCAGTTTGACGATTTGTACGGAAATGAGGCCAATTATTACTACGTTATCCAGCATTGCAACTACGACTGGCGGCCGTCACAACTGGCGAAAAGCGAATACCTTCAGGGTTTTGACGACCAGCGGATTCAGGATTATACGAATTCCTTCAATACACTGCAGATTTATTCGCATTACAGGGTTTCTTTTCCGAACAGCAAAACGCGATTGCTTGTGAGCGGCAACTATATGATTAAAATCCTTAACGAAAGTGACGAAGTCGTATTCTCCCGGAAAATGATCGTTTACGAAGATCTGGTCAGCGTCCCGATGCAGGTCAAAAGGGCGCGCAACGTAAACGACATCAATTACAAGCATGATCTTGATTTTTCCATCAAATCGGCCAATATACTGTTCCAGAACCCATTGAAGAATGTGAAGGTTTTGCTGTTGCAGAACGGCGTCATCAGTACCGGGATTACCAATATCCAGCCGCAATATACCATCGGCAACGACCTGATTTATAAATACGATACCGAAACCCAGTTCTGGGCCGGAAACGAATACATGTATTTTGAGAACAAGGACATTCGCGGTGCTAACAATTACATCGCCAAAGTGGATTCGGGCAGCGGATTGTATAATTCCTACCTGTACCTCAACAATGCCCGGGGCGGGAATCCGTATACCTTATATCCAGATATCAACGGAAACTTCGTCATCAAAAACATCAATGCCGAAAACAATGATGTGGAAGCAGATTATGCGTGGATTTTCTTTACGCTTTCAGACCCGACTTATTTTGGAAAAGGCGACATCTATATCAACGGCATGTTTAACAATTATGCCATGACGCCCGAATACAAGATGGATTACAATAAAGACAAAGGCATTTATGAGAAAGCCATCATGATCAAGCAGGGTTTTACCAATTACCAATATGTGATTGCCGATAAGGCCGGGAAGGTCGATAACGAGAATGCGATCGACGGTAATTTCTATCAGACTGTCAGCGATTATTACGCAATCGTCTATTACAGAGAAAACAACCAACGTTATGACAGGGTTATCGGAAAAGGCGTGGCAAGCTCCGAAGACATTATCAATTAAGAAAATTTAACCTTAAAAACAGGTTGCAAATTCTAATTTTTGTAAATTTGACATCATTTTCTACAATCAATTATGGTTTCACAGATAACGAGAGGGATAAAAATTTCGGTTTTGACGACTTTTGAAGGCACGTACTTCAAGAATCACAAGATCCATTTTGCCTTTAGCTATGAGATTACGATTGAAAACCACAGTAAGGATTCGGTCCAGCTTACTTCAAGGCATTGGGACATCTTCGATTCGCTAAATGATGTGGAAACCGTAGACGGCGAAGGCGTAATTGGGAAAAAACCAGTACTCAAACCAGGCGAACTGCATTCATACAGTTCCGGCTGCCTGCTTTTGTCCCCTTTCGGGTCGATGCGCGGTTATTTCAACATGGTCAACTTCACCACAACGAGAAGCTTTAAGGTCATTGTGCCGAGCTTCAGGCTCAGCGCGCCATTTGCGTTGAATTAATCAGTAGTATTATCATTTCTTCCTTCATTATCGCATAAACGCTAAAACTTTACGCTGTTGATGGTGAAAGTTTCATTCCGTTTTTCCTGTCACGCTAATCCGTAAAAAAAAAAAATCACCTGTTACTTTTATTTCCGCAAAGCCGTTTTTCTGATTTAGTAACCCTGCACAGTAGAAAACAATTCAGATGCTGGTTTAATCGCGCGTTAATTCCGTCACAATTGTGACCTGCAATCCGATTGCCCGTTTATTATAAGTCACCTTTACTAGGTGGAGCTTAATCCACAGACAAATACCTACACAAAATGAAAATTAAAAAAAGTATCGCGTTGGTTGCACTGTTGCTGATGGGGATCCTGTCTGGCTGCAGCGACGACCAGGATGACGTTTCGGCTAAAGTAGCACAGACAAACCAAAATCTGGTAAACAACGCAAGTGCCATTGATTTGGGCATTGCGGGTGATTTCGTCATCCTTTCCAAAACCGGGATTACCGACGTTTTCCAGTCGGACGTTACCGGAGATGTCGGATCCAGCCCTATTACGGGTGCGGCGGTCCTTTTGCAATGTGTTGAAGTGACCGGAAACATTTATACGGTTGATGCCGCCGGGCCTGCCTGTAAAATAACGAATGCCACGAGATTGACTACGGCTGTGGGCGACATGCAGACGGCTTACACACAAGTGGCGGGGAGGATCAATCCGGATTTCCTGAATCTTGGTGCCGGTGACATTGGCGGGCGTACGCTGACAGCAGGATTGTACAAATGGACGAGCGCATTGCTCATTCCAACAGACATCAGTATTTCGGGCGGACCAAACGATTTGTTTATCTTTCAGGTGGATGGCACTTTGGATGTGAGTTCTGCCGTAAACATCACTCTAATCGGCGGCGCGCAGGCTAAAAATATTTACTGGCAGGTAGCCGATGCGGTAACTTTGGGTACGACAAGCCATTTTGAGGGAATTATCCTTGGCGGGTCGGGAATCAATTTGAAGACTGGCGCATCTATCAATGGCCAGATGTTGGCCCAGACCGCAGTTACACTCCAGATGAATACGGTGGTGAAGCCGCAGTAAGGGTTAATTGAATTATTTTTGGAAGAGGCTGAATTATTTTGGCCTCTTTTTTTGTGTCTTATTCCCAACAGATGCTTTATCAATCGTATTGTAAAATCGCACTTTTGACGCAATATAATGTCAAAATGCGATTTTACAAAAGAATTCAGTATCTTTAGCATAAGCTAAACCACAAAGGCTGTTAAAATTTCCAAAGCAAAGTATTTTTCAATTATAGATTATAAACATGAGTTTTAATCTTTTAAGTATAAGTATAATTTATACGAATAGGAAATCTATATGGCTGGAAAACCTGACTCCAATAACAGCAGCCTTAAGCAACAATGCACTGGGGGTATAACATCATGAAGAAAAAGTTGAAAATTCTATCATTAGTGGTAGTAACGGTTTTACTGCATTTATCATGTGGTAGCGATGAGGTAGTGGTACAGCAAACCGCTCCTCAAACTGCAAAGATTGAGAAAGAACCTGAAATGATTCGATTTGAAAAATCCTTAGCAGGAATGGGCTCCAAATATAGCAGCCAAGATCAAAAAGTAGCATACGAAGCAAGGGAATTAGTTACCGCAAGTGCTGTTAACTATTTAGCTTATTATGGTCAAACTGTAGACAAAAATGCAGATGAGTTTCAAATCTTGACTCAGGCGTTAAGATTTCACGCAGCTAAAATCAAGGAATTAAAAATTAATCAAAACCGATAACTATGAAAAATTTAATCTTTACATTCATTTTAATCCTATCATTTAATTCATATAGCCAGGATTGTGAAATATTCAATATTGCTACCTTTAATTTAGATTTCCAATTAGCGACAAGACCACTCAATCCGAGTTTAACACATCCCGTATTAGATAGTGGACTTACACTTTATACTTTAACACCTGCGATGGCAACAGTTCTTTACACTAATCCACCAGGAATACCATATGACTCTCCAGGCAGTGTTCCTTATATTAATACTTGGAGAAGGCAAGTCATTCCAAGTGGCGCATATACTAATACTCCAAATGCACTGGCTATGTCAATTTTCACAAATTCACAGAAATGGGATTATGTTAAGTGGAACGTCCCTGGCCTTTCTGGCTTTTCCGGGACAGGATATTATTCAATCGGACAATCCGTAAGTACTCCTAATTCAGGTGCAGGTACAACAGTATACTTCGATTGTTTTAACAATGGAGGGCCTTTTTTAATAGTTCTTCAGGAATATTAATATAAATAGAAGCAGGTAAATTCGTATATTTACCTACTTTGCTTTTTATAAACACGATGAGCATATATAGATATATAGTTTTTATTTGTCTCTTTTATGGCATGACAGCTATAGCGCAACCATTTAATTATGAAAGACAATGGGCGACCTACTTTGGCGGGGAGAATACTTTTGTTTTAGACAACAGTACTGACAGTGAAGGTAATGTATATATAGCGGGTTACGTTGAGGGAAGTATTCCCTATAGCAACCAGTTTACTACTACAGGCTCTTTTCAACCAAGCTATGGCGGCGGCATGCGAGATGGATACATTTGTAAATTTAATCCTGAAGGCTTATTAGTATGGTCCACTTATTTTGGGAAAACGGGTGACGATCTCATCTCCGGAATCCATATCGACAAAGATGATAATATCTATATTACAGGGGAAACCTCAAGTAATAACATGGCATCGGTAGGTGTTCATCAAACCTTACTCTCAGGCAGTTCAGATGGATTTATTGCTAGATTTTCTGTAGCCGGTGTTTGTATATGGAGTACCTATTTTGGCGGAGGTGAAAATGATGCCGTACATGCAATAGACACTGATTTTTTAGGAAATCTTTATGTTTATGGAAGGACCAGAAGTACGTCGGCGATTGCAACTATTGGAAGTTTTCAGGAAAATTGGAATGCCTCTGGCGATTCCGATGGAAATGACTTTATCGCCAGTTTTACTGATGGTGGCTTACTTATTTGGGCAACCTATTACGGCACCAATCTACCTTCACATAGTTCACGAATTACCGGAATTGATGTAAATAATGGTTTTTTCTATGTGGCGGGATTTGCAATAGACAGCTCGTCCTCGAACTATTTTGCTACTCCGGGATGCTATCAGCCCACAAACAGTAATGCTATTGGTGTCGGAGCAGATATGTTTTTGTCAAAATTCTCTTTAAGTGGTTCCCGCGAATGGAGTACTTACTATGGCGGTGGAGTTATTGAAAGATCCGTAGGTAGTGGTGGTATTGGCGATCGTAATGTGCATACAGTATCTGCAACACCAAGCGGAGTATACATTGGCGGGCTTAGCAATAGCCCAAATAATGTGGCTACACCTGGAAGTTTCCAAACGACCAAGCAAGGATATAGTAACTTCGTAGCAAAATTTAATTATGACGGCAACATGGCATGGGGTACTTATCTCGGTAATACAACCGCAGCACAAGCCAATGGAGTTGTTAGCTCAAATACGGCAATGCTTACTACTACTTTAACTGATGAAGTTTATTTGAGCGGATCCAGCTACATGAATGACATTGCTTCACCCGGAAGTTATCAGCCGCACGTGAGAACCGAGGATGAAACAGGGTTCTATCAAAATAATGATTGCTTCATAGCTAAATTGTCATCAGACGGTACCACCCGTGAGTTTGGAACGTACTACGGTGGATATGAAAGCGAGCATGGCAGCAGGTGCTTATTGCATGACACAGGTTTTTATATTTTAGGCACAACTTTTAGTACCGAAAATATTAGTTCTGAGAATTCTTATCAGCCTAATCTTAATGTGCTCTCGGTTACTGCGCCACCAGTGCCAGGTAATGCTTTTATAGCTAAGTTTATTGAAACACCATTGAACACTGATGAAGTTTCGAAGGAAAAGTCTGCCATTTATCCGATTCCAAACAATGGCACATTCAATGTGCGACTAAACAGTAATTATATCGGAAGCGATTTAGCCATATATGACGCCCAGGGTAAAATGATATTGTCTAAAATAATTATACAAGAAAATACACTTGTAAAGATTACCGTTAGCGACGGAATATACATTGTAAAATTAAGCAATGGAAAAGATCTTTCTTATAATTGCAAAATGGTCGTTAAAAATTAATTGCTTTAATCATTTACCTGGACTAAACTACTGCCGGCGTCATTGCTATTCCACCATCAGGCATTTTTATCATTTCCTTATCAGATATTCAAAACAACCTTTGTATTTTTGCATACCGTTAAATCAATGTCGTTTTTCGGATTGTTTCCTTGTAAAATTGTCAAACATTTAAAATCAACATACCATGTTAAAAGGATTTTTTCATGTCCCAAAAGCCGTCAATGAGCCGGTAAAATCTTACGCTCCGGGAAGTCCGGAAAAAACTGCAGTGAAAGCGGCATACGCCAAAATGTGGAACGAGCAGATTGATGTTCCGCTGTATATCGGAAGCGAAGAAATCCGCACCGGAAATACGAAGAACATGAGCGCGCCACACGACCACAAACACATTGTCGGGAAATACCACCTCGCCGAAAAACAGCATGTAGACAAAGCGATCTCCAACGCACTGGAAGCCAAAGACGCCTGGGCAAACATGCCATGGGAACAAAGGGCGGCAATCTTCTTAAAGGCGGCCGAACTCATTGCCGGACCGTATCGCGCAAGGATCAATGCATCGACCATGATCGCGCAATCCAAAACGATTTTCCAAGCCGAGATTGATGCAGCCTGTGAATTGATTGATTTCTTAAGATTCAATGTCGAATTTATGACGCAGATCTACAACGACCAGCCGAAATCAAATTCGGATATGTGGAACCGTCTGGAATACCGTCCGCTCGAAGGTTTTGTCTATGCGATTACGCCGTTCAACTTTACCGCCATTGCGGCTAATTTGCCTGCAAGCGCAGCGATGATGGGCAATGTTGTGGTTTGGAAACCAAGTGACAGCCAGGTATTTTCTGCTAAAATCATCATCGATATATTTAAAGAAGCCGGTGTTCCGGATGGCGTGATCAACGTCATTTTCGGGGATGCGGCGATGATCAGCCAGACGATTTTCGACCATGCCGATTTTGCGGGCATCCATTTTACGGGATCGACGCATGTGTTCCAGGACATTTGGAAAAACATCGGGAATAATATACACAAATACAAAACCTATCCGAGAATCGTCGGCGAAACCGGAGGCAAAGATTTTATCGTGGCGCACCCGAGTGCGAATGTGAAACAGGTTGTAACCGGAATCGCGCGCGGTGCGTTTGAATTTCAGGGACAGAAATGTTCGGCGGCTTCGAGGGCTTACATTCCACAGAGCATATGGCCCGCGGTGAAAGCGCAATTGGTTGCCGATGTGAAGTCGATGAAAATGGGTACGCCCGAAGATTTTACCAATTTCGTGACGGCGGTCATCCATGAAGGTTCTTTCGACAAACTCGCTGCGGCAATCGATCAGGCGAAAAAAGACGCCGATGCCGAAATTATCGTTGGCGGGAATTACGACAAATCGGTCGGTTACTTTGTTGAGCCGACGGTGATTGTAACGACCAACCCGAAATACACTACGATGGAAACCGAATTGTTCGGACCCGTAATGACGATTTATGTTTACGAGGATTCCAAATGGGCAGAAGCACTGAAATTGGTTGACGGGACTTCGCCTTACGCCTTAACCGGTGCGATTTTCAGTCAGGACCGTTATGCTATTGCCGAAGCGACCGAAGCGTTAAAAAATGCGGCCGGAAACTTCTATATCAACGACAAACCGACGGGCGCTGTGGTAGGCATGCAGCCGTTTGGCGGTGCACGGGCATCGGGAACAAATGACAAAGCCGGTTCGGCAATGAACCTGTTGCGCTGGGCTTCGGCACGGACGATCAAGGAAACATTTGTAACGCCGGAAGACTACAGGTACCCATTCCTCGCGGAAAAATAAACGACAATATTTATAAGAAAAGCCCGGACCCATTGTTCGGGCTTTTTTGTTATATTTGATTGACTTTTAAAACAATCCCTATGAAAACAAAACTACTTTTTTTATTTTGCTTTATTTCGGTTTTGGGATTTTCCCAGGCGCCGATCGCTTCTTATTATGGCCCTGATGCGTCGTATATTGTCGTGACGTCTTCGGGCACGATCAACCATACTGCAGGCGCAAACCAAACGTGGAATTTCAATACGCTGAGCCCTGTGGGAAGTTCGGAAGATATGAATGCCGTTCCAACCGCCGGGGAAATATCCACTTATCCCGGAACCGCGGCAGTGGTAACGACTAATAGTACCGTTGATAATATCGATGCACAGCTGAAGATTTATTCTAAAAACCCGGCAGGTATTTTATCCATTACCGGTGTGGAAAATATAGGGCTGACTTTGAATTTCGACACAAACAACGCGACGGTCGGCGCTTTCCCGATGAATTACGGATTTACAAATTCGGATACTACCGCAGGAAACTACATCAATGGCGAATATGCCGGAACCTTTACCGGAACCATCGTTTCCTCGGCAGATGCCTGGGGAACACTCAACATGAATGACGTGGGCGCCGGCGCTTATAGTGGGCCGGTTACGCGATTGAAAACCGTACAGAATATTTCATTGAATTACGGAATTTTCACCGGTGTTGGCACCGTCGTGATTACGACTTACAGCTATTATGATGCGAACAATGGCGCTCATTTGCCGGAATTGAGGACGACTTCTACCGCTGTGAATGTCCCGCTGCTTTCGATTGACCAGACGGTATCGCAGATGGAAAGATTCGCAACCGTTTTACTGGGTACCGACCAATCGGAAATGATGGCCAATTCGGTGGCCGTTTTTCCAAATCCGGCTACCAACGTGCTGAATATACAGTCAAATCACCAGATGGTCCAATCGGTTTCAATCACGGACACGAATGGCCGATTAATATTAAAAACGAATGCTGTCGAAAGTGCGATTGATGTGAGTGCCTTGCAGAAAGGGATTTATTTCGCTTCAGTTACTACTGACAAAGGCGTTTCAACACAGAAATTTGTAAAACAATAGTTTAGAATTTAAACGCAAAATACGTAAAGTTTCCGTAAAGAAAAGAAGCATATAAACTTTTAAACTTTGAGAACTTTGGGATAAAAAAACCACTAAAACTTAATTGTCACAGTGGTTTTTTTATAAAGGCGTTTTTATTTTGCTGCGAATTTCAGCGGCAGGTGCACAACCTTCTTCGTTTCGAAAAATTCGTCTTTGAAGAATTCGGAAATAGCGTATTCGGTCGCTTTTGGAAAATCCTTCAATTCTTCCGTAAGGTCGCCGCCTTTTAGATATAGGATCCCGTTCCTGAGCTCGTGTTTGTGTTGCTTTTTGATTTTGCCTTTCACCCATTCCACAAAATCAGGCATGTTCGTCACGGCGCGACTTACAATAAAATCGAAATCGCCCTTGACATTTTCTGCACGGACCTGCTCTGCCTTGACATTCTTGAGTTCCAGAGCTTCGGCTACGGCCTTTACCACATTGATTTTTTTGAGAATCACATCGATCAGGTAAAACCGTGTTTCAGGGAACATTATGGCAAGCGGAATTCCGGGGAAACCGCCGCCTGTTCCTACGTCTAAAACATAAGTGCCGGGTTCAAACTTCTGGATTTTGGCAATCGCCAGGGAATGTAAAACGTGCTTCGTATACAACTCATCAATATCCTTGCGCGAGATCACATTGATTTTGGCATTCCAATCTTGGTATAAATATTCCAGTTTCCGGAACTGTTCTATCTGGATATCAGACAAATCGGGAAACTGTTTGAGGATTTCTTCCATGTCACAAATTTTTGCTAAAGTACGCATTCAACATGAAATTTTTTGGGTTTTTAAGCGTTTTCAACAGTATTAATATTTACCTTTGGAGCCTAATTTAGTATGATTATATGAATACCACAATCCCCACATTTTCTAAGACCGACAGCCTTAAATTTTTCAGGACGCTCAATTCCCGCGTCAACAACTATTTTAAGGAAAACAATATCAAAAAAACCGGAAACTGGAAAATACATTTAAAAGCGATAGTGCTTTTTACCGTTTTCCTCACGCCTTACTTCCTGATCCTGACATTGGACATGCCGTTTTGGGTGATGATGCTTTTGTCGATCGTGATCGGAATCGGAATGGCCGGAATCGGGATGAATGTTATGCACGACGGGAACCACGGTTCGTTTTCTGAGAAATCGTGGATCAATAAAATCATGGGCGGGACGATTTATGTTTTGGCCGGAAACGTTTACAACTGGCAGGTGCAGCACAATGTTTTGCACCATACTTATACCAATATCCACGGACACGATGAAGATTTGGACGCCGGAAGGATCATCCGTTTTACACAGGAAGCCGAATGGCACCGTTTTCATAAATTCCAACATTATTATTCCGTTTTCCTTTACGGATTGCTGACTTTCAACTGGGCGCTGACCACCGATTTCAAGCAGATGCGCAGTTACCTCAAAAGAAAATTGTCTTACGGCGAGGCTAAAAGCCCGAAAATACTGTGGACGACTTTAATCATCACAAAAGTTATTTACGTTTCCATCTGGATTGTATTGCCGATCGTAATCGGGATTAGCTGGTGGAAGGTACTCATCGGATTCTTTATCATGCACTACACGGCAGGTTTGATCCTGAGCATCGTATTCCAATTGGCACACGTCGTTAACGAGACGACAAACCCAATCCCGAATGCCGAAGGCGAAATCGAAAATACCTGGGCGATACACCAACTCTACACTACGGCGAACTTCGCACCGAAGAACAAAATCGTCAACTGGTTTACGGGCGGATTGAACCATCAGATCGAACATCATTTGTTCCCACACATCAGCCACGTCCATTACGGAAAAATAGCTGATATCATCAAGCAGACCGCTTCAGAATGCAACCTGCCGTACCATGAATTCAAGACCATGCGCGGCGCTGTGATTGCACACTTCAAGCATTTGCGTGACCTCGGAATGAATCCTGCTTTGGTGGCCTAAAATAAAAACTAACACAACCTATTTTCATACATGAACCATCTTCTTTCGGACAGAATCAACAATTTGTCCACGTCTCAAACATTGGCCATGGCCGCGCTCGCAAGGGAATTGAAAGCCCAGGGAAAAGACATCATCAGCCTTAGTTTGGGTGAACCCGATTTCAACACGCCCGATTTTATCAAGGAAGCCGCAAAAAAAGCCATCGACGAGAATTACAGCACCTATACACCCGTTGACGGTTATATGGAATTGAAAGAAGCGGTCTGCAGGAAATTCAAAAGAGACAACAATCTGGATTATAAGCCTGCGAACATCGTCGTTTCTACAGGTGCCAAACAATCTTTATACAACATCGCACAAGTGATGCTCAACGACGGCGACGAGGTGATTTTGCCCGCGCCATATTGGGTCAGCTATTTTGAAATCATCAAATTGTCGGGCGGTGTTCCCGTTGAAGTCGCGACATCCGTAGATACCGATTTCAAGATTACCCCGGAGCAACTCGAAAAAGCCATCACGCCAAAAACCAAAATGATCTGGTACAGTTCACCGTGCAACCCAAGCGGTTCGGTTTACAGCCGCGCCGAACTCACCGCGATCGCCAGGGTTTTGGAAAACCACCCGAATATCATTGTCGTTGCCGATGAAATCTACGAACACATCAATTTCTCCGGAACCTTCTGCTCTATCGCTTCGATTCCCGGAATGTTCGAAAAAACGGTCACCGTGAACGGCGTCGCAAAAGCATTCGCCATGACAGGTTGGAGAATCGGTTATATGGGCGGTCCCGAATTCATCGCGAAAGCGTGTACGAAAATGCAGGGACAAGTGACCAGCGGAGCGAATTCCATCGCACAACGCGCTACAATCGCTGCCGTTGACGCCGATCCGAAAGTATTGCACGAAATGGTTCAGGCTTTCCATTCCAGACGCGATTTGGTAGTCGGACTGATGAAAGAAATCCCCGGCATTAAACTCAATATTCCCGAAGGCGCGTTCTATGTTTTCCCTGACGTTTCCTCCTTTTTCGGAAAAACACTCAGAGGAACCGAAATCAAAAATGCCGACGACTTGTCAATGTACCTGCTTTCAGAAGCCAACGTAGCGACCGTAACCGGCGATGCTTTCGGTAACCCCGACTGCATCCGGATGTCTTACGCCACAAGCGAGGCATTGCTCACGGAAGCGATCAAAAGAATTAAGGAAGCTTTGGCTTAAAACACAAATGGATGTCATTCCGAACGCATTTGAGAAATCTGGGCGTTTCCCTGCGGGTCGGGCTTTTCACTGCAATCTTTTTATTTATAAGAATTCCCTCGACTGCGCTCAGGATGACAAATAAAAAGGATTTCCGTTGCAATCCCTAACGCACACGCCACTTCAAAATTCAACATTTGTTGTTCTTCTGTTCAACATTTAAAAGTTTTGAAGTCTGAACAACGAACTTTGAATAACGAATGTTGAACTACACAACAAACAGCTATAAATGAAGATTTTACTTTTAGGATCCGGAGAGCTCGGAAAAGAATTCACCATCGCTGCCCAACGCATCGGACAGACCATCATCGCAGTCGACTCTTATGAAAACGCCCCGGCGATGCAGGTTGCACACGGTTTTGAAATCATCAACATGCTCGACGGCGACGCACTCGACAAAATTGTAGCGAAGCACCAACCCGATTTTATCGTCCCGGAAATCGAAGCCATCCGCACAGAGCGTTTCTATGATTACGAAAAACAGGGAATTACCGTCGTTCCTTCCGCGAAAGCGGCCAACTTCACGATGAACAGAAAGGCGATCCGCGACCTCGCGGCAAAAGAACTCGGATTGAAAACCGCCAATTACCGTTATGCCACAACTTCAGAAGAATTGCAGAAAGCGGTTTCTGAAGTCGGAATGCCATGTGTCGTAAAACCGCTGATGTCGTCTTCGGGAAAAGGACAGTCGACTATAAAAACAGAAGCTGATATCGAAAAAGCATGGAATTACGCGGTTGAAGGTTCGCGCGGCGATGTTGTAGAAGTGATCGTGGAAGCATTCGTCAAATTCAATTCAGAGATCACCTTGCTGACCGTTACCCAAAACAACAACCCGACATTATTCTGTGCGCCAATCGGCCACAGACAAGAACGCGGCGATTACCAGGAAAGCTGGCAGCCCGCAATCATTTCCGATAAGGATTTGTTCGAAGCGCAGGATATGGCCGAAAAAGTGACCGAAGCTTTGGGCGGCGCCGGGCTTTTCGGTGTAGAGTTTTTCCTCGCCGACGACGGCGTTTATTTCTCCGAATTGTCGCCAAGACCGCACGACACCGGAATGGTGACTTTAGCGGGGACACAGAATTTCAACGAATTTGAATTGCACCTGCGTGCGATTTTAAGCCTGCCTGTTTTTGAGATTAAATTGGAGAAAGCCGGCGCAAGCGCCGTAATTCTGGCTTCGGAAAATTCAAACAATCCAACGTTTACCGGGATCGAAAATATTGCGGCTTTGCCAAAGACCGATTTCCGTATTTTCGGGAAACCGACTTCACGACCTTATAGAAGAATGGGCGTTGCTTTAACCAATGACACTTTGGACATGCCGATTGCCGATGTTGTGGAAAAGGCAAAAGCTGCGGCGAAACTAGTCACTGTAAAATATTAGTTTTATTTTTTTAAATCATTCCTCATTTAATTTCCGGATGACTTTTGCAGGATTTCCGACTGCGAGCGAATTATCCGGAATATCTTTCGTAACCACCGCGCCGCTTCCGATCACGCAGCCGTTTCCAATAGTTACGCCGGGACAAATGACCGCGTTGCCGCCAATCCAGCAATCATCGCCAATCGTTACGGGTTTGGAGAATTCGACCGTACGCCTTTCGATAGCATTCAACGGATGCGTTGCCGTATACACCTGTGCACCCGGGCCGAAGAAAACGTTCGAGCCGATTTTCACTTTCATCGTATCCAAAACCACACAATTCACATTGAAATACACATTGGCGCCCGATTCGATATTATAGCCGTAATCGCAATGAAATGGCGGTTCGATGTAAATCTGCTTGTGGGAATTGGGCAACAATTCGCGCAGGATGGCACGCGAATTCCCGTTCATCAGATATTCGGTGACGTTGAGTCTATGCAGTAGTTTTTTGGCTTTGGCGCGCTCTGCGGTTAATTCTTTGTCATTGGCAAAATAGGTCTCACCGGCGAGCATTTTTTCTTTTTCGGTCATGTTTGGAAGTTTGCCACAAAGGTCGCGAAGTTTTTCGCAAAGTTCATTAAGGTTTTGTGGTGGTTTTGTTTGCTTTGCCAGTTCGCTGACGCTCGTGCCTGAATGCCGTTGGTGACTGGCCGGTTTGTTTTTTGAACAGGCGGGAAAAATAGGAATAATCTTCATAACCTAAAGCATCTGCGATTTCGTTGATCGACAATTGCTTGTCGGCGAGCATGCGTTTGGCTTCGAGGATGACGCGTCCGGTGATGACTTCTGTGGCGGTTTTATTGAGGATTTCGTTGGCAATCCTGTTCAGGTGTTTGAGTGTGATGTTTAATTCGGAGGCATAAAATGACGGCTGCTTGTTGTTTCGAAAATGTTCCTCCAGAAGCAATTCGAAGTTTTTGATTTTGACATTATAGGAATGCGTCTGGTGTGAATGGGATTCCGAATATTTGCGTGCGATTTCAATGTGGATGCAATCGAGCAGGTTGAGGATTTTGTCGCGGCTAAAAGCAGCATTCGTACTATTTTCAGCAATCATCAAATCGAAATAAGGTGTAATTATTCGCGTTTCTTCCGCGTTAAAAATCAATTCCGGATTGTTGCCCGCCGAATCGTAAAACGGATAATCGCCGATTTCCTTTTGCCCAAAATACAGGTTGTAGATTTCTTTTGAATAGATCACGATAAAACCTTCGATATCGTTCGACAATTCCCAATGATGCATCTGCCCGGGCTGCAGCACGAATAAGCTACCGGGTTTGATTTTGAATTGGTCAAAGTCGATTTCATGCGTGCCTGAACCCTGCGTAAAGAACACGAGCAGGTAAGAGTTATGGCGGTGTGGCGATTCCACAAAACTGTGGCTTTTGAGGTGGCTGTGAAAAGTATTCACATACAGTTCGTCATCGGAATTGCATTTAAAGTTCTGGACTTCGTAAATTGGATATTTTTTCATGTCCGTATAGTGCTAGCAATGGCGAAGATATAAAAATAACCTATTCACCAAACAGGCGTATCTTTGAATAAAATAAAAAGCATTAAAATGGCACTTTCAATTGTACACCTGCTAAAGAATGAATGTCCGAATTGTCACAAAGGAAAAGTCTTTAAAGACAAAAGCCTGATGCAGTTTGGTTTTCCGAAAATGAACGAGCATTGCAGCCATTGCCATACGAAATTCTCCAAGGAACCCGGCTATTTCTTTGGCGCGATGTATGTCAATTATGGTTTGAATGTCGCGCAGGGAATCACCACGTATTTACTGGTATCGCCTTTTTTTCCGAAAGCATTCGATTTGCGGATTTTCCCGATTATTGCGGCAGTGCTTTTGGCGCTGACGTTTTTCAACATTCGGTTTTCGAGGTTGTTGTGGATGTATATGCTCCGGAATTACTCGGTTTAAGGAAACAGATGCGTTCTGAACTAGCCCTGATGGAAGCGGCATCCTTTTCCCGTCAGTTCGAGTGCGCTTGCAAAGCGCGTATCTAGAACCCGGGAAAAGATACAGCGGACAGCAGGAATAGCTTCAAAAAAAAATAAGATTGCTGCGCTGCGCTCGCAATGACAAAAATACTAAATTTGCTGTCTACAAATAAAACGACATCAGATGAAAGCATACGTTTTCCCCGGACAGGGCGCCCAATTTACCGGAATGGGCAAAGATTTATACGAGCAATCCGATTTGGCGAAGGAACTTTTTGAACGCGCCAATGAAATATTGGGTTTCCGCATCACCGACATCATGTTTGAAGGCTCGGCGGAAGAACTGAAAGAAACCAAAGTGACGCAGCCGGCGGTGTTTTTGCATTCGGTAATCCTTGCGAAAACTATGAATGAGACGTTTAAGCCAGAAATGGTTGCGGGACATTCGTTGGGGGAATTTTCGGCGCTGGTTGCCAATGGCACACTGTCGTTTGAAGACGGTCTGCGGCTCGTTTCGAAAAGGGCTTTGGCAATGCAGAAAGCATGTGAGATTACGCCTTCTACGATGGCGGCGGTTTTAGGCCTGGATGATAAAATTGTTGAGGAAGTCTGCGCGTCGATTGATGGCGTAGTGGTTCCGGCGAATTACAACTGCCCGGGGCAACTGGTGATTTCGGGAGAAACCGGCGCAGTAGAAAGAGCGTGTGAAGCGATGAAAGCGGCGGGCGCGAAAAGGGCTTTGATTTTACCTGTCGGCGGTGCGTTCCATTCGCCCATGATGGAACCGGCAAGGGAAGAATTGGCTGCGGCGATTGAAGCGACACATTTCTCGACTCCGATTTGTCCGGTGTACCAGAATGTACCGGCGAGTGCGGTTTCTGATCCGAATGAAATCAGGAAAAACCTCATTATCCAATTGACCGCTCCGGTAAAATGGACACAAAGTGTACAGCAAATGATTAAGGACGGTGCGACTTTGTTTACAGAAGTCGGACCTGGAAATGTATTGCAGGGATTGGTGAAGAAAATTGATAAGGATGCGGAAGTGGCTTCGGCTACGCCAATACATAATTAAGGAACAATTGATAATGGACAATTATTCCAGACTGCCTATAAAAAACCCCGAAAGATCTTCGGGGTTTTTTATTATCAATTATCAATTGTTAATTATCAATTAACTTAACTCCTGATTTTCTGTTCCCATTTCCAGGCGCTTGTGAGGCCTTCTTCCAACGTCGACTGTGCTTTCCAACCCAGGACATTGTTGGCCTTATCGGTATTCGCGTAGGCCGAAATGATATCGCCTTCCCTGCGGTCTACGATTTTGTATGGCAATGGTTTGCCGCTTACTTTTTCGAAGGTTTTGATGACTTCCAGGACCGAGCTTCCGGTTCCGGTACCGAGGTTGAAGGTTTCCACTTTATCCAGGTTCTTTTTATTGATAAGCCTTTGCAGCGCCACGACATGCGCCCGGGCGAGATCGACCACGTGGATGTAATCGCGGATGCAGGTTCCGTCGGCGGTTGGGTAATCGTCTCCGTAAACGGCCAGTTCTTTGCGCATCCCGATTCCGGTTTGCGTGATGAAAGGCACGAGGTTTTGCGGGACGCCGATTGGCAATTCGCCTATTTCAGCTGACGGATGCGCGCCGATTGGGTTGAAATAGCGCAATAAAATGGAATTGATGCTGCTTACTTTACACACTTCGGTGATGATTTCCTCCCCTATCTGCTTGGTATTTCCGTAAGGCGATAATGCGGGCTGGACCGGCGCATTTTCTGTAATCGGCATTTTTTCGGCCTCGCCATAAACGGTACATGAAGAGCTGAAGATGAAATTGGCGGTGTCTTTTTTCTGTAGTTCCTGAAGGATATAAACGAGCGTATTGATATTGTTTTCGTAATACAGCAGCGGGTTTTCTACACTTTCGCCTACCGCTTTGGATGCTGCGAAATGAATCACGCCGGCCAGATCGGAATGTCTTCTGAAGAAATCCTGTACCGCCGGTTTTTCGCGCAGGTCCATTTTTTCAAAGGTTGGTGTTTTGCCTGAAATCGCAACGATTCCTTTCATCACTTCTTCTGATGAGTTGGAAAGGTTGTCGATAATGACGACGTCAAAACCTTCCTTTTGGAGTTCAACAACGGTATGTGAGCCGATAAATCCTAAACCGCCTGTAACTAATATCTTCATTTGCCTTTATTTTTTGGTTGGCTGAATGGCAAAATCAAGAAGATCCTTGCCGTTTTTATCTTTGTAATTGTATTTTAAAGTGACCTCATTTTTCCTGAAAAGTTCCATTTCGGCGCTATTGTCGAGGCTTTGCTGCGACTGCGACTGGAGCATTTTTTTCATATCGGCCGGATCAACAGCCGAACTGTCTTTATCAATCGTCAGGATCGTATAATTGTATTGGATCGTTTTTGGTGCGATGAACTGCGTGTTGTCGATCTGTGTGTCGGCGTCGACTTTAAGCGGGCATTTCTTGTTCATTTCCGTAACGACCTTTTGAAGCTCCGCACCGATATCCTTTTTAAAAAAATATTGCGTACCAAAAAAAGCGATGCCAAACACCACTACAAAAATCGCCACCTGGGTGAGCAGTCCTTTTTTGTTATTTATCGTTTTTTCTTCCATGATTAATCTAAGAATTCCAAAATGCTGTCGGTAATGAATTTAATCTGCTCGTCATCCAGCTCGGTGTGCATCGGCAGCGAAAGCACTTCTTTCACCAGTTGGTTCGTTATCGGAAAGTCTTCTTCTTTATATCTTGTATCCAAATACGCTTTTTGCGAATGCAGCGGAATCGGGTAATAAATCGCACACGGAATGCCTTTATCGAGCAAATGCTGCATCAGTCCGTCGCGGTTTGCATCAATGATTCTTAAAGTATATTGGTGAAAAACATGGCTGTCTTTATCACCTGAAATAAAAGGCGTCACGATATTTTTATGATCCGCCAAAGCAGCAGAATACTTTTGAGCCGCATTTTGCCTTGCCTCGTTGTATTGATTCAGTTTTGGCAATTTCGCATTCAGAACCGCAGCCTGAATACTGTCAAGTCTTGAATTGACGCCTACAACATCATGGTGGTAACGCACGTACATCCCGTGGTTTACAATCCCGCGAAGCGTATGCGCCAAAGCGTCGTCGTTGGTAAAAATCGCACCGCCGTCACCATAGCAGCCTAAATTTTTAGACGGAAAAAATGACGTGGAAGCGGCATGCCCGATGATTCCGGCTTTCTTTTTTGAACCGTCGGCCGATTTGTAATTGGCTCCGATCGCCTGCGCGTTGTCTTCAATTACGTAAAGATTATGCGCCTTCGCCAATTCCATAATCGCATCCATATTGGCGGCCTGGCCGAATAAATGCACGGGAACGATCGCTTTTGTTTTTGACGTGATCGCTTTTTTAATCGCGTCGATCGAAATATTGAACGTGTCGATTTCCACATCCACCAAAACCGGAGTCAGCTGCAAAAGCGCAATGACTTCCACCGTCGCGGCAAAAGTAAAATCGGCGGTAATGACTTCGTCGCCGGGTTTTAAGCCGAGTCCCATCATCGCTATCTGAAGCGCATCGGTTCCGTTGGCACAGGGAATCACGTGTTTCGCACCCAAATAATCCTCAAGATTTTTCTGGAATGAATGCACCTGCGGTCCGTTGATATAAGTGTTGGTATCGAGCACTTCCTGGATAGAAGCGTTAACAGTCTCTTTTATGTGTTCGTATTGCCCTTTCAGGTCAACCATCTGGATTTTTTTCATGTAATCGTAAAATTAAAACAAGGCAAAACTACTAATTTAATGACGGACAACAATGAAAATTCTGTAAAGTGACGTATTTTAGCGACACAATTCAACAACTATGTTTTTTCTGTATAATGTATTGGTGGTTTTTGCGGGTTTTGTGTTGAAAATCACCGCACTTTTCAGTCCGAAGATGAAACTTTTTGTCGATGGACGAAAAACGGTTTTTGAGAATCTGGCACAAAAAATCCAGCCTTCTGATCAAACCATCTGGTTCCACGCCGCGTCTTTGGGCGAATATGAACAGGGTTTGCCGGTGATTGAAAAGATTAAGATCAAATATCCAAACCATAAAATCGTATTGACATTCTTCTCGCCTTCGGGCTATGAAGTGCGCAAAAACAATACGGTCGCCGATGTGACGGTTTACCTTCCTTTGGACACGAAATCAAACGCGTCAAAATTTATAGGTCTGGTGCATCCCGACCTCGTTTTTTTCATCAAATATGAATACTGGCCGAATTACCTGAACGAATTGGCGCAACGACAAATCACGACGTATCTCATTTCGGGTATTTTTCGCCAAAACCAGATGTTCTTCAAATGGTACGGCGGATTTTACAGGAAAGCGCTCGACACTTTTGAACACTTCTTTGTACAGAATTCCGCTTCAAAGGAATTGTTGCTGCAATTGGGAAAAACCAATGTTACGGTTTCGGGTGATACGCGGTTTGACCGGGTTGCGGCCATTCTGGAAAAAGACAATTCGCTAGATTTTATCTCAGAATTCAAAAATGACACACTCACAATTGTTGTTGGAAGCTCGTGGCCGAAAGACGAAAATTTATTGGCCGACTATATCAATTCGACGCATCACACAGTAAAATTCATCATTGCGCCGCATAATATTAAAGGAGAGCAAATTGAGAATTTAAAAAATTCGATTGTAAAAAAGGCCGTTTTATTTTCCGAAAAGGAGGGCAAGGACCTTTCCGATTTTGACATCTTTATTATTGACACGATCGGAATCCTGACGAAGATTTACAGTTATGCCGATATCGCTTATGTTGGCGGCGGTTTTGGGAATCCGGGCGTTCACAATATTCTGGAGCCCGCGACTTTTGGCGTTCCGATTGTGATTGGCCCGAATTTTTCGCATTTCGCAGAAGCGACGGCACTGGTCAATATGCAGGGCTGCGTTTCGGTTTCGAACCAGAATGAACTCAATGAAGCCTTTGACAACCTGATCCAGAATGAAGACATTAGATTTGAGAAAGGAAGTATTTGCAGCACCTTCGTACAGATGAATAAAAATGCGACTGAAATTATCCTGAAACAAATTTCATAAAATGGCGACCTACAAAAAGATTTCGCATTCTGATATCGATGCGCTTGTTGCGATGATGGCGGAATTTTATGCGATTGACGGTTATGCGATTGATGTGGAAAGGTCGAAAAAACTATTCGCGCAATTCATTGAAGAACCGAATTTAGGAAATGGATGGCTAATTGAATCGGAAAATGAGACCGTCGGTTATGTAATCCTGACGTTTGTTTTCAATTTTGAATACGGCGGAAAGATCGCGTTTGTGGACGAGCTGTATCTTTCGGAAAACGCGCGCGGAAAAGGAATCGGAAAGGAAACGATGGCATTTATCCTATCCGAATCTGGAAAATTAGACCTGAAATTGCTTTATCTCGAAGTGGAAGACCACAACACAAACGCCAAAAAATTATACCTCTCGTCCGGATTCGAATTCCACAACAGGCTGACTATGAAATACAAATTCAAATAACACAAAACCCATAACTATGAAATTCTTAAGATTATTCCTCTTACTGTTTATCATCCAAACCCAGGCTCAGCAAGGCGGCATGTGGATTCCATCGCTGTTAAACGGCATGAATGAAAAAGAAATGAAAAGTCTCGGCATGAAAATATCGGCTTCGGATATTTACGATGTCAACAAATCGAGCCTGAAGGATGCGGTGCCGCAATTCAACGGCGGCTGTACATCGGAGGTCATTTCGCCCAAAGGGCTTTTACTCACGAACCACCATTGCGGATTTGACGCCATCCAGAACCATTCGACCGTCGATCACGATTATTTGACCAATGGATTTTGGGCCTACAAAATGGAAGAAGAATTGCCGAACGAAGATCTGGTAGTCACTTTTATCATCAAGATTGAAGATGTGACGACGAAAGTCCTGGAAGGCACCGCTGCGTTGGCCGAAGTCGATAAGCAAAAGAAAATCCAGGACAATATTTCGGCTTTGAGCAATTCGCTGCCGAAGGAAAGCTGGCAGGAAAACAAGATCCGCACATTTTACGAAGGCAACCAATACATGCTTTTTGTGACCGAAACCTATAAAGATGTGCGACTCGTTGGCGCACCGCCGTCCTCGATCGGGAAATTCGGTTCGGATACCGACAATTGGGTTTGGCCGAGACATACCGGGGATTTTTCGCTATTCCGGATTTATGCCGACAAGAACAACCGTCCGGCGGCTTATTCGAAAGACAATGTGCCGTATGTTCCGAAGTCTTTCCTTCCGATTTCATTGGACGGCGTGAAGGAAGACGATTTTACACTCGTTTTTGGTTATCCCGGAAAGACGACCGAATATTTGCCGGCCGTTGCGATTGCGCAAATCGTGAATGAACTAAATCCCGGAAAGATTGAAGTGCGCGACGCCGCGCTTAAAGTAGAAGACGGATTTATGCGAAAAGACAATGCGATTAAAATCCAATACGCCTCGAAATACGCCGGAATTGCCAATTATTGGAAAAAATGGATTGGGGAAACACAGGGTTTAAAAAAATCGAATGCCGTTGCGATAAAGAAAAAACAGGAAGAGGTTTTCCAACAGAAAGTTATAAAAGCCGGAAGACAGACCGATTATGGCAATTTGCTTGCGGATTTTGATACGAATTACAAAGAGATTGCGCCTTATGCCCTGGCCCGGGATTATTTTATCGAAGTGGTTTTACGGAATACCGAATTGCTGAGCGTTACCTATAAAATGTACCAATTGGAGCAATTATACAACACGAAGGGCGAACAGGCATTTACCGACAGGAAGAAAAATCTTTCGGACGGACTTGGGGATTTCTACAAAGATTTCAACAAAAGTGTGGACGAAAAGGTCTTTGAGCAGCTGATTGGTTTGTATTCGAAAAAATATCCGAAACAATTTTTACCGGCAGAATTATCCAATATCGATGCGAAAAGCCTGAGTTCGGAAATTTACGGCCAGTCAAAAATGACAAGTTATGAAGGCGTGAAGGAACTGCTGAACGGCGACACGAAAACCGTTTTGGAAAACCTCAACAAAGACAAAGCTTATCAGTTGGTAAAAGCAATGGCGGATAAATTCACAAAGGAAATTGCACCCAAATATGGCGAAATCAATTTAAGGATTACGGCTTTGCAGCGCACTTATATGAAAGCGCAGCTGGAACTCAATAAGGATTCGAGGATTTTCCCCGATGCCAACAGTACGCTCCGTGTAACCTATGGGAAAGTAAAAGGCTACGAGCCGAAAGACGCGACCATCTATACACCGATAACTTATTTGGACGGCGTTTTGGAAAAATACATTCCGGGCGATTATGAATTTGATGTTCCGGCAAAATTAATCGATCTGTATAATAAGAAAGATTACGGGCAGTATGGAGAAAAAGGAAAAATGCCGGTTTGCTTTATCGGAACCAATCACACGACCGGAGGCAATTCAGGAAGTCCGGCAATTGACGCAAAAGGCAACCTGATCGGGCTTAATTTTGACCGTGTTTGGGAAGGAACGATGAGTGATATTTACTATGATCCGGCGATTTGCAGGAATGTTATGGTCGACATCCGGTATGTATTATTCATCATAGATAAGTTTGCGGGAGCGAAAAACCTTATTGACGAATTGAAATTGGTACATCCGAAGAAAAAATAATCCATTGATTATGAATCGTTTCGCCCGAAAACAATTCCATTAAAAGGCCGAAATAAAAATATTTAAATATTTTAATTGGTTTTAATTTCTGGCATAGTACTTGATAAACGAAACCGCGTTGCAACAGATTAGATTTTTTGAAAAAAAAATTGAAAAAAAATTTTAAATATTAAAAAATTTATATCTTTGCCTCGAATTAATAATTAACCTTTTATAATTAAGTAAGATGAAAAAAGTATTTTTAAGTTTAGCTCTTATCGCTGCATTAACTGTAGTATCTTGTAAACAAGCTGAAGCTCCTGCTGAAGAAGCTCCAATGACTGAAGAAGTTGCTCCTGCTGCTGAAGAAGCTGCTGTAGTTGCTGATTCTGCTGCAACTGAAGCTACTGACGCTGCTGCAACTGCTACTGATGCTGCTGCAACTGCTACTGACGCTGCTGCAACTGCAAAAGATGCTGCTGCTGCACCTGCAAAAAAATAATTAGAACCCGTTCTAAAAATTTTAAAGCCACGCAATGCGTGGCTTTTTTTTATTGGGATATCCTTTAAAAGCGAAAGCCTGTGGAAGTTTCACAGGCTTTCGCTTTTATTCTTCGTCTAAAAAAACCGATTCTGCGTCGGGAAAGACAAACTCGCTTTCCGAAAAGTCGAGCGTCTCCGATTTTGAGACGTATTTTACAATTTCATCGATTCCTTTCTGCAATCTTAATTCGGTGGTAAATTTTCGGCTGTTGGCCAAAACCAAACCTTCCCGGGAAAGCCTGAAAAAATATTTCCCGGCTGCATTCCTTACTTTAGTAAAGGCAAAGGCGGTGACGTTGACCTTAATTTCCTCAATCATCTCTTCGCAGACCAATTTGGTTTTGCAGGAAATACTGGTGAAAATCACTTTTCCCTTTCTGGAAGCAAAAATAAATTTGTAATCGCCGTTAAAACGCTTGCTGATGACAAATGCACCCATATTGGTTTAAAGTAAAAAGGATTTAAATAAAAAAAGCTCCAAACATAGTTTGAAGCTTTACTTTGTACTCAGAGCGGGACTTGAACCCGCACGAACATTGCTGTTCACTGGATTTTAAGTCCAGCGTGTCTACCAATTTCACCATCCGAGCTGCTGTGACTTGAATTGAGCGAAAAACGGGGCTCGAACCCGCGACCTCGACCTTGGCAAGGTCGCGCTCTACCAACTGAGCTATTTTCGCATTTTTTATAAGAACATCAATACTTGGTCGGTATTACCTCACTTAAATATTTTTTTAGTGGAGTCGGTGAACCATGTTTGCGAGGGCAAATTTAATACATTAATTCAATAATGCAAACGTTTTCTTCAAAAAAAAATTCCGTAAAACTTAATCTTCTGATAACGTAATCTTTATTCAGAAAGTTTTATTTTTTAGTCAGCATCCTTTTGATTTCATTGAGTTTCATCAGGGCTTCTACCGGCGTCAATGTGTTAATATCCAAACTTAAAATTTCATCCTTGATTTCCTCAAGCAGCGGATCATCGAGATTAAAGAAACTCATCTGCATTTCGGCCTTTTCAGATTTAATTCCGTTTAACGCTTCGCCAGAATGGTCCTTCTCAAGTTTTTTCAGCAATTTCTGCGCTTTTGCGATTACCGTTTGCGGCATTCCGGCCATTTTTGCCACATGGATTCCGAAACTGTGCGCGCTTCCGCCTTTGACGAGTTTCCGGATAAAAAGCACCGTGTCCTTGAGCTCTTTCACCGAAACATTGTAATTCTGTATCCGCGGCAAAATATCACTCATCTCATTAAGTTCGTGGTAATGCGTTGCAAACAACGTTTTGGCTTTCGATGGATGTTCGTGCAAATATTCGGCAATCGCCCAGGCAATGGAAATCCCGTCATAAGTACTCGTTCCCCTTCCGATTTCATCGAGCAAAACCAAGCTCCGGTCTGAAATATTATTGAGGATCGAAGCCGTTTCGTTCATCTCAACCATAAACGTCGATTCGCCCATCGAAATATTGTCCGACGCGCCAACCCTCGTAAATATCTTATCCACCACGCCCATTCTTACCGAATCGGCAGGGACAAAACTTCCCATCTGCGCCAACAGGACAATTAATGCCGTTTGTCTCAGGATGGCCGATTTACCCGACATATTTGGTCCGGTAATCATGATGATCTGTTGGGTTTCGCGATCGAGGTACACATCATTTGCGATGTATGGCATCCCAACCGGCAATTGTTTTTCAATCACGGGATGCCTTCCATTTTTGATGTCGAGTTCGAAAGTTTCGTCCAGTTCGGGGCAAACGTATTTGTTTTCGATTGCGAGCTGCGTAAACGAAGTCAGACAGTCAAGTTGCGCCACCAGGTTGGCATTCAATTGCACCGGTTTGATATATGTCGCAATCCACGAAACCAATTGCTCAAACAAATCGACCTCCAATTTATAGATCTTCTCTTCGGCGCCGAGGATTTTGGTTTCGTATTCTTTTAACTCTTCGGTAATGTAACGTTCGGCATTCACAAGTGTCTGCTTTCGGATCCACTCCGTCGGGACTTTATCCTTATGCGTATTTCGTACCTCTATATAATATCCGAAAACATTATTGAATGAGATTTTTAAGGATGAGATTCCGGTCCGTGCCGATTCGCGCGTTTCAATGCCTTCGAGATATTCTTTCCCCGAAGTCGAAATGGCACGCAAATCATCCAATTCTTCATTAATTCCTCTGGCAATCGCATTTCCTTTGGCAATGGCGACCGGCGCGTCCTGATTCAACGTCGTTTTGATCTTTTCGCGCAGCAAATCACAACTGTGCAGGCTGTCGCCGATGGTCTTCACCGCGTCATTCTTGCTTTCGAGCGCGAGCGCCTTTATCGGAATGATGGCATCTAAGGATTCCTTGAGGTAAACCACTTCACGCGGACTCACCTTTCCCGTTGCGATTTTTGAAATCAAACGCTCGAGATCGGAAATCTGCTTGATTTGGTTCTGGATATTTTTGAGTACGTCTTTATTCTCTTTCAGATACGCCACAACTTCATGGCGGTCTTTGATTTTTCTGCTGTCTTTCAACGGCAAGGCGAGCCATCTTTTGAGCAAACGGCCGCCCATCGGCGAAAGCGTCCTGTCGATGACATCCAATAAAGTGACCGCGTTCGGATTGTAGCTGTGGTAGAGTTCCAGGTTTCTGATGGTGAATCGGTCCATCCAAACATAAGCGTCTTCGGCGATCCTTTGGATGGCGGTAATGTGCTGCACGCGATTGTGCTGCGTTTCAGACAAATAATACAAAATCGCACCCGAGGCAATGATTCCTTCCGTCAAATCCTCAATCCCGAATCCTTTTAAGGAAACCGTTTCAAAGTGCTTGGTCAAAGTTTCAACAGCATAATCTTCCTTATAAACCCAATCTTCAAGATAAAAGTTGTGGTAATCATCCCCGAAGATTTCCCTAAATTCATTCTTATTGTTCTTCGGAATCAGGATTTCGCTCGGATTAAAATTCTGCAACAGCTTGTCAATATATTCATCATTGCCCTGCGCCGTGAGGAATTCGCCCGTGGAAACATCGAGAAAGGAAATTCCGATCATCTTCTTTCCAAAATAAACCGACGCCAGGAAATTATTCGACTTAGCGCTCAAAACCTCATCGTTCATCGAGACGCCGGGAGTAACCAATTCAGTTACGCCGCGCTTAACAATCGTCTTGGTCATCTTTGGGTCTTCAAGCTGGTCGCAGATGGCAACCCGCAGGCCCGCCTTGACCAATTTCGGAAGGTAAGTGTTCAGGGAATGGTGTGGAAATCCGGCCAACGCAGTTTCCGTTTCCGAACCTGCGCCGCGTTTGGTCAGTACAATTCCCAGTATTTTGGAAGCCCTGATGGCGTCTTCACCAAAAGTCTCATAAAAATCGCCCACGCGAAACAACAGGCACGCATCCGGATATTTCCGCTTGATCTCGTTGTATTGCTTCATTAACGGGGTTTCTTTCACTTCTTTTTCTTTGGCGGCCAAGGTATTTTCTGTATTAAAATGGTGGAAAATTTATCTCAGCGAATTTAAAAATTTTAGAATGAATAAACCGCAATCGAAAAATTAATTTAATTTTAAGAGACATTTGCATTTCCGTATAAAATTTTTATATAGATTTGTCCTTTAATTTTAATTAAAACAACAATGAAAAAAATATTATTGATCGCTGTATTAACAGTTTTTGGTGTTACCGCTAACGCACAAACAGCTAAGAAAACAACAAAAACAGCAGCTCCTGCAAAAAAAGAAGTTGCTGCGAGTACGCCTAAAGTTGAAGGAGCCGGAATGGTTTTCGACAACGAAACTATCGATTACGGAACAGTTCCTCACAATGCTGACGGAAAACGTGAATTCACTTTCACAAACAATGGCAACAAACCGTTGATCATTACAAACGCTACAGGATCTTGCGGTTGTACAGTTCCAACTTTCCCTAAAGAGCCTATCGCTCCGGGAGCAAAAGCAGTTATCGGTGTAAAATATGCTACTGACAGAGTTGGTGCTTTTACAAAAACCGTTACGATTACTTCTAATGCAGAAGGTCAGGCTTCAAAAGTGCTTACCATTAAAGGTAACGTTTTGGGTGATGACGCTCCAAAAGGATAATATTTCTTATAAAAGATTAAAAAGCTTCCTGATTTCAGGGAGTTTTTTTTTGCAATAACATTTCATAATCATGCGAAAGCTCGAAAATAGTGAATTAGACCGAAAATCGGTAAGCGATTTTAAGCAAGCCGAGAAAACGCCGATCATTATTGTATTGGATGACATCCGCAGCCTGCACAATATCGGGTCGGTTTTCAGGACTGCCGATGCATTTTTAATCGAAAAAATCTATTTGTGCGGAATCACAGCCACACCACCGAATAAAGAAATCCACAAAACTGCCCTTGGAGCGACCGAAACTGTAGCCTGGGAACATTACGATAATGTTTTGGAAGTGATCGAAAAACTCCAAAAAGACAACATTGCCGTTTTTGCTATCGAGCAGGTGGAAAATGCAGTTTTCCTTCCCGAATTTAAAGTGGAAAAAGATAAAAAATATGCATTGGTTTTTGGAAATGAAGTCTTCGGCGTAAGCCAGAATGCCATTGCGATTTGCGACGGCTGTATCGAAATTCCGCAACTCGGGACCAAGCATTCGCTTAACATCTCCGTGAGCGCCGGAATCGTAGTCTGGGACTTATTCAAGCAATTGACGCAGTAGCTACGTTATTTTTTTCTGGATTTCTTCCAGGATATAAACATAATCCTTCTGGTTTTTCACAAAATCCCTTTCGGAAACATCGATGATTAATACATTGAGGTCGGTTTGCGACTTGATATAATCGAGATAACCCTTATTGATCTTGTCAAGGTATTCTGCCGGGATTTCCTGCTCGTAACTTCGACCGCGCTGTTTGATGTTTTCGAGCAAGCGCTCCGTATTCTGATATAAATAAATATACAAATCGGGCTTGGGCATTTCGCGATAAATGATCTCGAAGAGTTTCCGGTACAGGCGGTATTCGTCATCCGTGAGCGTCACCTTGGCAAAAATAAGCGACTTGAAGATATGATAATCGGCTACGATAAAATCCTTAAACAGGTCGAATTGGGCGAGGTCATCTGAAATCTGCTGGTAACGGTCGGCCAGAAACGACATTTCGAGCGGAAAAGCATAACGGTTCTGGTCTTCGTAAAATTTCGGCAAAAACGGGTTGTCGGCGAATCTTTCGAGTACGGTCTTCGCATTAAAATCTTCGGCAATCTTTGTTGTAAGTGTCGTTTTTCCCGCACCGATATTGCCTTCAATCGCAATGTAATTGAAATGCTCCAATTGGATTTTCCGCAACGGCGATTCCAATTTCTGCAATACTTTACAGCTACTTTTATCTTCGGTGGCTTTTAGCAATTCGGGCAAATATTTCTGTAAAACCGGATGGCGCCAGTCGAGGTTCAGGTCGCGCATCGGCAGCAATACAAACATGCGTTCCTGCATAAAAGGATGCGGTACCTGAAGATTGTCATCCGCAATAATGTCTTCATTAAACGCAATCATGTCGATATCAATCACCCGCGCCTGATAACTTGCGCCCTCAGTTCTCAAGCGGCCCATCTTTTCTTCGATTCCAAGCACTTTTGCGAGAATCTCCTGCGCGCCTTTTGCGGTGTGCAGTAGCAGCGCACAATTGTAAAAAGTGTCACTTTCAAAACCCCAGGACGGTGTTTCATATAACCGGGAAACTTTGACCACGGTTCCGGCCTGCTGGTGAATGGCTTCAATGGCGGCTTGTATGTTTTGTAACCGATTGCCCTGGTTGCTGCCTATCGATAAAATGACTTGGTGTTGATTATTCATATTAAGGACAAATTAACTAAAAGAATTTTAGAATAGAAGTATATTTGCGACGACTGTTAATAAATTTATTTATCATTGTAAATGTAACATTGGCAGCCAAATTTCAACTCATACAGAAAAATAATTATGCGATTTTTAGGAAATATTTTAGCGACATTAATAGCCCTTTTCATATTCTCAATGTTCCTGTTCTTTGGAATTATGCTGATCGCGGCGGCTGCCGGAAGCGGGTCAGATGCTGTTGCCGTAAAAAACAACGCAGTCATCGAACTCGACCTGTCGAAAGTCACCAACGATTACGGCGGAAAGTTCCTCTACAAGGATTTTGATTATTTCGAGACCAACCACGACGGTTTATCTGACATATTCACTGCGATTGAAGCCGCAAAAACAGACAGCCGCATCAAAGGAATTTCTATCCTGAACGACAACTCCGCTTTGGGGATGGCACAAAGCAAAGCGCTTCGCGATGCTTTGGAGGATTTCAAGACCTCGGGAAAATTTGTCTACGCTTACGCCAATTTTTACACCCAAAAGGAATATTACCTCAATTCGGTTGCCGATGTGGTTTACCTGAATCCTGTAGGTGAAATGGAATTCAAAGGACTTTCCTCCGAAATCATGTTTTTCAAGGATCTGGAAGACAAGTCAGGCGTGAAGATGGAAATCATCCGCCACGGGAAATACAAAAGCGCCGTGGAGCCTTTCCTCGAAAATAAAATGAGCGATGCCAACCGCGAGCAGGTTACTGCTTTGCTGAATTCGGTTTGGACCGCTACCGTGAACGACATTTCCAAAAGCAGGAAAATCTCTGTTGAAAGACTGAACCAGATCGCAACCGGGCTTTTGGCGCGTACGCCGGAAATGGCCAAAGCCGAAAATCTTGTCGACAAAATCGCTTATGAAGATGTTTACCACAACGATATCAGAAAAATACTCAAGGTTAATGAAGACGAAGATTACAACAGTATCAGTATATTGGATTACGCCGAAAATGTAGCCACTACAACCGGCGATTATTCCACCCCGAACAGCATTGCTATTATCTATGCCCAAGGCGAAATCGGAAGTGGCGAAGGCGATCTCAATACGGTCGGCGAAGGCTCGATGCGCCGTTCCCTGCAGGAGGCCAGGAAAGACGAATCGGTAAAGGCGATTGTGCTCAGGATTGATTCGCCAGGCGGAAGCGCATTGACTTCAGATCTGATCTGGCGCGAAATAGAACTGACCAAAAAAGTCAAACCTGTGGTGGTTTCCATGGGGAATCTCGCAGCTTCCGGCGGTTATTACATTGCGTGCAACGGCGACAGGATTTATGCCGAGGCCAATACCATTACGGGCTCTATCGGGGTTTTTGGCATGTTGCCGAACTTCACACAGCTCGCGACAAAAATCGGGATCAATACCGAGCAGGTTGCTACGCATGACAATGCAGCCGAATACAGTGTATTTAAACCGTTGAATGAAAAATACCGCAAAATTACACAGGAAGGTGTGGAGCATGTCTACAACACTTTCGTGAACCGTGTAGCGGCTGGAAGAAAAATGACTCCTGCAGCAGTCGATTCTATTGCACAAGGCCGCGTTTGGTCGGGTGCCGAGGCGATAAAAATCGGGCTCGTTGATGAAATCGGCGGAATGGATGCGGCAATCAGACATGCAGCGAAACTCGCAGAAATCAAAACCTACAGGATCCAGAATTTCCCCGAATACCAAAAGAATTTCAGGGATTTCCTGGGTAATCTGGGCATTCCGTTTATTCAGTCGAAAGAAGATTTCATTAAGGAACAAGTGGGCGCGGAAAATTACAAGATGATAGAGCAAATCCGCAGGGTTTCTGCAAAAAATGGCATTCAGGCATCGATGCCTTTTGAGATCAGCATCCAGTAAATCAATAATTTATATCAAATATCCGGGTTGGAAAATTTTCAATCCGGATATTTTTTTACATTTGAGGGAAACCAAAATAAACTCAGATGAAAAAAAATTACTTCGTAGCCGTTGGGTGCCTAATTTGCTTTTTTTGCAAAGCACAGACCATAAATATTCCGGATAACGAACTCAAAACGCAGCTTCTGAGCGGCTATAACACGCAGAATTCCTCCGGGAACAGCATCCAGATCGATTTAAACTCGGATGGCGAAATCCAACTCAGCGAAGCTTTGCTCGTTTACGGTTTGACGTTATACTCGCCTATCGGAAATTTTGAAGGCATCCAGTATTTTACGAATACGCGGGTTTTCGAATTGAACGGCGGTTCGGCGATCGCTCCGTCGCTTGACCTCGGCACGATGGGCAATCTTAATTCGGTTACCATCGGAAACACCGATTTCAATACCATCAATATTAGCAGCAACGCTTTGACCCACGTTGCTATTACCAACAACGCAAACCTTAATGCGATCAACTTTGTTTCGTTATCCAATCTGAGCGATCTAGATCTTAGCCATAATAAACTTGCGGCGTTTGACTTTTCATTGCTGGGTCCGTCGGTCAGTTATATCGATCTGTCATATAACGAAATTACGGCGGTCGACCTCACGACAGTCGATCACTATCTCGATTATCTCGACATTTCATATAACTTATACGAATATCTCGACACCGCAGGACCTACGCATATTGAAAACTTCACCGCAGGAAGCGAGTCGCTGCATGATGTGAAAATTGCCAATTATAATAACTTTTACTATATTGCTCTTTTAGGGCACAATATCAATTCGATCGATTTTAAAAACGGTATTAACGAAGGCTGTTTTACGTTATTCAACCCGTGCGGTGGTTCATTAGCTCCATCTCTTACAACGTTTGTCAACCCCAATCAAATCGTTTGCGTCGATGACTTTCCATTTATCGATACGGCAGACGTTATTCCCGGTATTGACAAGTCTGAAGAGCAGTATTTCAGGCTTAAATTGAATCACGGCGGCAACCCGCTGCTCGGCCCGCACATTTCGACTTATTGCTCTGCCCAACCTGGCGGCGGCTTTAACACGCTTACAGGATCTGTTACGTTTGACTGCGGAAATACCAATCAACCGATCAGCAATGTGCCGGTTAGCGTTATTTCGGGCGGGAGCAATAACCTGACGCCCACTACCGTAGACGGCAATTATATTTTTTATTCGGGTGTCGGGAATATCACCGTCACGCCACATCTTGAAAATCCGACGTATTTTACCGTTACGCCGTCCAACTATGTTTACAATCAGTCGAATTTCGGGGACACGTTGGTTGGCAATTTCTGCCTGAGTGCGAATGGCGTGCATCACAATCTTGAGATGACGATGTATCCTACAAGCAGCGCAAGGCCAGGATTTGATGCCAATTATATTTTGGTTTGCCGAAACAACGGAAACCAATCCGCTTCCGGAACGGTAAGCCTGATTTTCAATGATTCCGTGTTGGATTTCGTGACTGCAAATCCCGCTATGAATTCACAATCTTTAAATACGCTGAATTGGGACTTTGCGAATCTGGGTCCTTTACAATCCTATCAAATATATCTGACATTGAATGCGAATTCGCCAACAGAAACGCCACCGCTGAACGTCGGTAATATTTTAAATTTTGTTGCCTCAGTTTCTTCTGCTGATGTCGATGAAAATCCTGCAGACAATACCGCTAACTTTAATCAGGTCGTTCAGGGTTCTTACGATCCGAACGACAAAACCGTCGTTGAAGGTTCGCAAGTCGCTTTTTCCAATGCCGGCAATTATCTGCATTATATTGTCCGCTTTCAAAATACCGGAACTGCCGCTGCACAAAATGTGGTCGTGAAAGACTTACTCGAAGAAGATTTGGACTGGAGTACGCTTCAGGTAGTTTCTGCAAGCCATCCGTACCGCACGACGCTTACGCACGACAACCAGTTTGAAGTTTTCTTTGAAGGCATCAACCTTCCGGCAAGTATCGACAACGAAGCGGAAAGTCATGGATATGTTGCGTTTAAAGTCAAGCCCAGAGCCGGCGTAACAAACGGAACACAGATAAAAAACGAAGCCAATATTTACTTCGATTTTAATTTTCCGGTACTGACCAATACGACGACGACGACTTTTGCCACATTGGGAACACAGGATTTTGCCGTAGCCGATGCGATTAAGATTTATCCGAATCCTGCTGCGAATGTATTGAACATCAACAGTGAAACTGCCGGGGCAATCCAATCGGTTCGCATTTATAATTTGCTGGGGCAATTGATGCTGGACGATACAAATTCGACTGCCCAAAAAAACAGGGCTGTTGACATTTCAAACCTCAAAACCGGAACATATTTTATCAGCATCGAATCGGAAAAAGGCCGATCGACACAGCGTTTTATCAAAAAATAACTTCCTAAAATTTTTATAAAAGTGCGGTAAATTTCAATATTTATCGCACTTTGTCGTTAAATTTGAAACATCTTAACCAATTACCGCAAGGCAAAATACTTTCAAAACCCAAATCCATCATGATCAAGAAGATTTTAAAAATTGTAGGAATCGTTCTCCTTTTACTTGTCCTTTCCTTATTTGCCATCCCGTTTTTCTTTCAGGATGCAATCAAGACTAAGATTGCCGATGCAATCAATGAGAAAGTCGATGCCAAAGTTTCATTTGCAGATGCCGATTTGAGCCTTTTCAGGAATTTTCCCCAGGCGAGCGTCAAAGTAGAAAAACTGCTGATTATCAATAAAGCGCCATTTGAAGGCGACACTTTGGTTGCTATGGGCGAAGTGAATCTGCAAATGTCGATCAAGGAACTTTTCAAAGGCAAAGACGAATCGATGAACATTGAGGCTTTCTCTTCTAAAAATGCCAAAATCAACATTCTTTTCAATAAAGATGGAGTCGGAAATTTCGATATCGCACTCAAAGACGACAAACCCAACGATGGCAAAAGCGATCCGCTGAACCTGAAAATCAAGGAATATAAGATTGAAAATCTAAGGCTCAAATATTACGATGAAAGGTCGAAGATTAAAATGGTCATCGACAGCCTAAACCATTCCGGGTCGGGTGATTTTGCCGCTTCGAAACTGGATCTCGTTACCGTTTCCACAGCAAAAGTGTCTTTGGACATGGACAAGATCAATTACATGAAAAATGTTTCGCTGACACTCGATGCGGTTTTGGGAATCGACCTCGACAAAAGCATCTATACTTTCAAGAAAAACAAGGCGCTCATCAATAAATTGCCGCTCGAATTTGATGGCTTTATCCAATTGGTCGAAAAAGGACAGCAATATGACCTGACTTTCAAAACGCCGACGTCGAGTTTCCAGAACTTCCTTGGACTGATTCCATCAGCCTACGCCGGAAGCCTTGAAAAAGTAAAAACCACAGGAGATTTCACGATTGCCGGATTTGCCAAAGGCTTGTATTCGGATACGACCGTTCCGAAATTCAACATTGCGATTGCCTCGAACAATGCGTCGTTTCAATATCCTGACTTACCGAAATCGGTGCAGAGCATCGTGATTGATACCAAAATCATCAACGAAACCGGCATTTTGAACGACACTTATGTGAACCTCGACAAACTGTCTTTCCGTATCGACCAGGATGTTTTCAATGCAAAAGCGAACATTCGGAACATTACCGAAAACCCTTTGATAGATGCGTCTTTGAAGGGAACTGTGAATCTTGGTAATCTCTCAAAAGCCTATCCGATTAAGCTCGACCAGCCGCTTTCGGGAATCCTGAATGCCAACATCGACACGAAATTCGATATGAAATCGGTGGAAACCAATCAATACCAAAACATGCAGAATTCGGGTAGCCTGACGTTAACCGGATTCAAATATGTGGGCGAAGACAGCAAGGCTATCAACGTAAACAAAGCGATGGTGCAATTCACCAACCAGAAAATCGATTTACAGGAACTCGACGCGACCACCGGAAAAACCGACCTGAAAGTCAACGGAACGCTTGAGAATTTCTACGGATTTATGCTGAAAGGCCAGGAACTGAAAGGAAATTTCAACATGCAGTCGAACCAGTTTGCCGTTTCCGATTTCATGTCGGCCGAAAAACCAACCGCTAAAGAAGCCCAGAATAAAGAAGCCGTAAAAATCCCGGCATTCCTCAATTGTACGCTCAATGCGAAAGCCAATACGGTTTTGTATGACAACCTGGTGATGAAGGATGTTTCGGGAAAAGTGATTATCCGCGACCAGAAAGCGACACTTGAAAATGTAAAGACTTCGATGTTCGGCGGGCAGATTGGCGTGAACGGCGATGTTTCTACAAAAGAGAAAACACCAAAATTCAATATGAACCTTGGCCTGACCGGCGTTGATATCAAGGAAACTTTTACGCAACTGGAGATGCTCAAAAAAATTGCACCTATCGCCGGCGTGATCAATGGAAAACTGAATTCGACGATCAAGGTTTCCGGAAATCTCGATGCGAAAGAAATGACACCGGATCTGGCAACGATTTCGGGTGATTTGATCGGGCAATTGTTGTCGACTACCGTTAATGAACAGACTTCGCCTTTGCTGAGCAAACTGGATGAAAGTGTTGGTTTTATCGATCTCAAAAAACTCAACCTCAACGATCTTAAGGCGGCGTTGACCTTTAAGGATGGGAAAGTCAATGTGAAGCCGTTCGATATTAAATACCAGGATATTAAAGTGAATGTTGGCGGGCAGCACGGTTTTGACCAGACGATGAATTACAATATCAAATTTGATGTTCCCGCGAAATACCTGGGCACCGAAGCCAACAAACTCATTGCAAAACTCACTCCGGCTGAAGCTAAAAAACTGGAAAATATTCCGGTAAACGCAGTGCTAACAGGAAATTTTAAAAACCCTAAAGTGACCACCGATATGAAACAGGCCGTTTCCAACCTTGCTTCCCAATTGGTGAAACAGCAAAAAGATAAATTGATCAATCAAGGAACTTCTGCTCTTGGAAACCTACTGGGCGGCAACAAAACCAAGGATACGACCAAAACCAAAACGCCTGAGAAAAATGAAGAGGTAAAACAGAAAGCCGGCGAATTGCTCAACGGCCTGTTCGGAAAAAAGAAAAAGAACCCCTAAAATAAACTCGACTAACTCGAGGGCTCGAAAGATTTATTCTTCGGGCTTTTTTTATACATTGATATCAACGACATAGCCTTCATTGCTGCGCACGTTAAAAACCGTTCCATCTTCAAAAATAAGGTATTGACCCTGGATTCCGATGAGTTTTCCTTTGTAATTTGGCGTTTTATCGAGGTTCAGACCGGTGACTTTTTTTGGGCGCTGCAAAACCGGGTAATTCAGGATGACATGTTCGTCTAAATCGGCATTGAAATAAGGTTTGACTTCTTCGGGAAGGAAATCAAATATCCGCGTTTTTTCGGTCAGCAAATCGAGGTCAAGCACTTCATTCTGCAGCATTTTTCGCCAATTGGTCTTGTCGACGAAATGCTTCTTGAGTTCGACTTCCGTGATTCCGGCAAGGTAACGGTTGGGAACTTCCAGGATGGAAACCGCCTGGCACGCGCCTTGGTCGATCCATCGCGTCGGAACCTGTGTTTTTCGGGTCACGCCTACTTTCACCTCACTCGATAATGCCAAATAAACCACATGTGGCTGCACCTGTACTCTGGTTTCATAATCAAGGTCGCGGTCGGCGATTCCGAGATGGGCCGTACTCAATTCGGGACGCATGATCCAGTCGCCCACAGCCGGGCTGCTATAAAAGCAATCGTAGCAAAATCCCTGGCGGTAGATCTTTTTCTTTTTGCTGCAATTGAGGCATTGGTAGCCGACGAAACTGATTTCGATTTCCTTATTCAGCAATTGGTTTACCTGAAGAAAACTATTTTCGAATACCAGATAATACTGGATCGGATTGCCTAGTTCGGTCTGCATTTTTGAAAGCGTGCCTTGGTATTGCATGGGTTGGATTGGATATATTAAATGGAAAGCATGTGAACAAATCGTATTTTTTGCTATTTTTGGTAAAGTTAGAAATTCGACCGTCAATATCACAAATCAAAACCAGAAAATGCCATTTCCAATCATCAATTCTATCGCTTCCTGGGTCCTGAAACAAAGGATCCACCAGATTGAATTGTTTTTGAAATACCCAAATGAAGTACAGGAAGAATTGCTGATGAACCTTATCCGCTCTTCCGAAAATACGCATATAGGCAGGCATTATGATTATTTTTCGGTTAAATCTTATCAGACATTTGCAGAACGGGTACCGATTTCAACTTATGAGGAATTGGAGCCTATGATTGAGAAAACCAGAAAAGGCGAACAGAATATCTTTTGGAATACGCCCATTAAATGGTTTGCCAAATCGAGCGGAACGACCAACGCCAAAAGCAAATATATCCCCGTGAGCAGTGAAGCGCTTGAGGATTGCCATTACAAAGGAAGCAAGGATTTACTTTGTCTTTATCTCAACAACAATGAGAATTCGGAATTATTCATTGGTAAAAGCCTGCGCCTTGGCGGAAGCTCCCAGATTTATGAAGACAACAATACCTATTTTGGCGATTTGTCGGCGATCCTGATTGAGAATATGCCGATTTGGGCCGAATTCAGCAGCACGCCAAGCAGCAAAGTTTCGCTGATGAGCGAATGGGAAAGTAAAATGTCGGCAATCATCAACGAAACCCGCAATGAGAATGTGACGAGTTTTGCCGGCGTTCCTTCGTGGATGCTGGTTTTGCTCAATAAGGTTTTGGCCGAAACCGGAAAGGAAAGCCTTTTGGATATCTGGCCGAACCTGGAAGTTTATTTCCATGGCGGTGTGAGTTTTGACCCGTATCGCGAGCAGTATCAAAAGATTCTCCCGACGAAAGATTTCAAGTATTACGAAATCTACAATGCTTCGGAAGGTTTTTTTGCAATCCAGGATTTAAACCATTCGAATGATTTGCTGTTGATGCTCGATTATGGTATTTTCTATGAATTTATCCCGATGGACGTTTTTGGGACTTCGGAACAGAAAGCGATCCGTTTGTCGGAAGTGGAATTGCATAAGAACTACGCCATCGTCATTACCACCAACGGTGGCTTGTGGCGTTACCTGATTGGCGATACGGTGCGGTTCACTTCGTTAAATCCATACCGGATTCGCGTAACCGGAAGGACAAAACACCACATCAATGTTTTTGGCGAGGAACTGATGGTCGAAAATACCGATATGGCGATTACCAAAGCCTGCCAGATTACCAAAACCGAAGTTGTCGATTATACCGTCGCACCGGTTTTTATGAAAGATAAGGAAAAAGGCGCCCATGAATGGATGATCGAATTCAAGAAAAATCCCGAAAATCCGGATGCGTTCCGAAAAATACTTGACGAGACTTTGCAGACCTTAAACTCCGACTACGAAGCCAAAAGGTATAATAATATGACCCTGAATCCGTTGATACTTAATATTGCAAGGCCAAACCTTTTTTATGACTGGCTTAAGGAGCAGGATAAATTAGGCGGACAGCACAAAATTCCGAGATTGTCCAACCAAAGGGATTACCTCGAACAATTAAAAAATTTACAGATTTCATTCGTCAGATAAAATGAAAAAATTCCTTTACCTCATTATCGCATTAGTCCTGCTTGCTTCCTGCGGACCGCACCGGATGGGCTGTGGTGCGCGGGGCATTTGCAAAACTGCCCGGCTTTCGGATCCAAAAAACGCTTAGTGAAATTCCCTTTTTTGCATGATTGCGAACGGGTAAACGAATACCAAAAAAAGTCCCGTGTAATACGGGACTTTTTTATTTTATAAAACTTGAGTTTAGGAAGCGATTTCGAGACGCTTCAATAAGTTTTTGCTCAAAGTATCTTTTGCGTAATTCTTGTCGATCCTAAGTGTTTTCTCGTCTGTTCCCGGAAGATCATACATCGCGTCGGTAAGGATTGCTTCACACAACGAACGCAAACCGCGGGCGCCTAATTTGTATTCCAACGCTTTGTCAACAATAAAATCCAGCGCTTCTTCGGTGATATTGAAATCAACATCGTCCATCAGGAAGAGTTTCTGGTATTGTTTGATCAGGGCATTTTTTGGCTCGGTCAGGATCGCGCGCAGGGTTTCCCTGTCTAAAGGATCCATATGCGTCAGCACCGGCAAACGTCCGATAATTTCAGGAATCAGGCCGAAATCCTTAATGTCTTTCGGAATGATGTATTGCAGTAAATTGTCTTTGTCAATATTGTCCGGGTTTTTCGAAGTGCTGTAACCAACCGCCTGGCGGTTCAGTCGTTTGGAGATAATCCTTTCGATACCGTCGAAAGCGCCACCTGCGATAAATAGAATATCTTTGGTATTGACTTCAACAAATTTCTGGTCCGGGTGTTTCCTGCCTCCTTTTGGCGGAACATTTACAACCGTCCCTTCCAGTAATTTCAGTAAAGCCTGCTGAACGCCTTCTCCCGAAACATCACGCGTGATGGAAGGGTTGTCGCTTTTACGGGCGATTTTATCAATCTCGTCAATGAAAACGATGCCGCGTTCGGCTTTGGTTACGTCATAATCGGCAGCCTGGAGCAATCTGGTAAGGATGCTTTCTACATCTTCACCCACATAACCCGCTTCGGTAAGAACAGTCGCATCAACGATTGCCAATGGAACGTCGAGCATCTTTGCGATGGTTTTTGCCACCAAAGTCTTTCCGGTTCCGGTTTGGCCTACCATGATGATGTTGCTTTTTTCGATTTCAACATCGTCGTTGAGTTGCTGTTGCATCAAACGTTTGTAGTGGTTGTAAACGGCGACGGCCATGACTTTTTTGGTCTGGTCCTGTCCGATGACATATTGGTCTAAAAAAGCCCTGATTTCTTTAGGTTTCTTTAGGATCAGATCGGCAACCAGTTTGGAATTCCCGTTGGTTTTTAATTCCTCAAGGACGATTCCGTGTGCCTGTTCAATACATTTGTCACAGATGTGTGCATTGATACCGGCGATGAGCAGATTGGTTTCGGGCTTTTTCCTTCCGCAAAACGAGCAATCCAATATTTCTTTAGCCATAATTTTTTGTTTGAGTCGAAAGTTGAAAGCCGGAAGCCGAAAGTAAACTACTTTCAGGCTTTAGACTTTAGATTTCAGACTAATTTAGCTTCTTCTTAAAACTTCATCGATCATTCCGTACTCCTTCGCTTCGTCAGCTATCATCCAATAATCACGCTCGCTGTCTTTGTGGACCCTGTCGTAAGATTGTCCCGAATGGTTCGCGATAATCTTATACAATTCTTCCTTCAGTTTCAGCATTTCACGCAAATTGATTTCCATGTCCGTTGTAACGCCTTGTGCGCCGCCAGAAGGCTGGTGAATCATTACCCTTGAATGCGGCAATGCCGAACGTTTTCCGGCTGCTCCGGCACACAATAGGACAGCGCCCATAGAAGCCGCCATTCCGGTGCAGATCGTTGCCACGTCTGGTTTGATGTATTGCATGGTATCGTAAATTCCGAGGCCTGCGTAAACGCTTCCGCCCGGTGAATTGATGTAAATCTGGATGTCTTTAGACGCATCGGCGCTTTCAAGGAACAGCAATTGTGCCTGTACGATGTTTGCGATCTGGTCGTCTATTCCTGTTCCGAGGAAGATAATCCTGTCCATCATCAAACGTGAAAAAACATCAAGCTGTGAAATGTTGAGTTGTCTTTCTTCGATAATGTATGGAGTCATTCCTGTTGGTGTCATGGCGCCTACTATTTTATCATAGTACATCGCATTTACGCCCTGGTGTTTTGTAGCAAATTTTTTAAATTCTTTACCGTAGTTCATAGCAGTATATGGTATTTTTTTAGCTTTTTTTAAAAGAACAGCGCCAAAATTGCTTTTGACGCCATAAATATAGGAATTATTTTTTAAAAACTACTCTCCGTAGGACGCCGCGATGAAATCCTGGTATGAAACCTCTTTCGTCTTGGCTTTTATTTTATCCTTGAAAAGGTTCAGCATTTTCTCGCTCATCACTTGATCGGACAGTCTTTTTACTTCTTCCTGGTTGGAAAGCACGCGTGCCACGATTCCGTCAACATCGGCTTCTGTCGGGTTCATTTGTCCGAATTGCGCCATCTGTTTCTTAATCACTTCGGCGGTGTAGGATTTCAGATCCTCAAAAGTGATCTGCAGGTGGTTCTGGCTCATGATTTTGCCTTCGATCAATTGGTAGCGCAATCCGTTTTCCGACCTTGCGTATTCGGCTTCCGCCTGCTCTTTCGTCAATGGCGTTTCGCCGGCGGTACGGATCCATTTTTTGAGGAATTCGGATGGAAGCTCAAATTTGGTATTGGTCAGCAACGATTCGGTTACGTCATTCAGGAATTTCTGGTCGGCCTGAGTTGCGAATTGCTTCTCGGCATCTTCCTTGATTTTCGCTTTGATCTCTTCTACAGAAGTCACATTGCCTTCACCAAACAATTTATCAAACAATTCCTGCGTCAGTTCTGCCGGTTCGCTCATCGTGATTTCCTCAATCTTGAAATCGACGTTGATATCCAGTCCGTGAACATCATCATGCCCCAATTTCAGGTAATCCATCAGTTTGTGGTCGTCATCGAAAAGCCCTTTTGTACTCAGGGTTACAATATCGCCCACTTTTTTTCCGATAAATTTATCTCCGGCTTTCTTGTCTTTGAAAATATCGAGCGTGATTTGGGCCGGGCTGTCGATTCCTTTTTCTTCATTGATGAAGGTTCCGGAAATGTCATCGCCTTTTTCAACAGTATCTTTCGCAATCATTTTACCGTATTGCTTCCTGATTCTTAAAACCTGGTCTTCGAGCATCTGGTCATCGGCAACAATTTTGTATTGCGTGAGGTTTTTTACGACATCCAGATCGATATCGAAAGAAGGCGTCAGGCCCAATTCGAATTCAAATTTATAATCTTCCGAATCCCAATTGAAATCTTCGGCGATTTTTGGCAGCGGATTTCCAAGGATATCCAATTTTTCCTGCTGCAGGTATTTGTTCAGGTTTTCCTGCAATACTTTATTCACTTCTTCAAGCAAAACCGTTTTCCCGTATTGTTTCTGGATCAGGCTCATCGGAACCGCTCCTTTTCTGAAACCCGGAATGCTGGCGCTTTTCAGGTAGTTCTTTAACACTTTGTCAACTTGTGGCGCATAATCGGCTTTGGAAACTTCAACCGTAATGACCGCATTGAGGTTGTCTGTATTTTTTCTTGTAATATTCATTGTTTTACATACTAAAATTGGGTTGCAAAATTATAACATTTTTACAACCCAACCAAGTTTTTAACCTATTGTATGGCAGCGCGGGGATTATTTCTTCTCGTCTGTAAGTGAAAACAGTACCGATTGCAAAACAGACAGGATAATGCTGAATATGACGGCGGTCAGGAAAGTCTCAATACGGAAACCGTCGACAATTTTGGCACACAATGAAATGATCAGCGCATTGATGACGAGCAAAAACAACCCGAGTGTAAGAATGGTTACGGGTAAGGTGAGCAGCACCAGGATCGGCTTTACAAAAATATTAAGCAATCCGAGCACAATCGCAACGATAACCGAAGTGCCAAAAGTGGCTACCGTAACGCCCGGCATAAAATGGGCGATCACCATAACCAGGACCGCAGTGACTAAAATTCTGATGATAAGATTCATGATTTTAAAATTTGGATGAAAGTAACTAAATTGGGAAAAATGTGCATGTCGGGTATGCTATAAGGCGGAGAAATCGTGAGTGTGTATCAGACAGGAAGCACAAAAAACTGGCCTGAGATAATCGAATTTTCAGGATGTCTGCATACTCTCTGATACACTCCGCATACACTATCCATACTGTATCTATGCTTTATCTATACACTATCCATACACTATCTCTGCTTATGGCACTTCCCTGATATTGCTAAAAATAACTACAACCCTTAAGGGTCAACACAGACAGCCAAACAAATATAACTTTTTATCCTGAACCTTGCAAAAAATAATTGCGGTAAGTTGCCGCAGGACCTTTTGAGCGATCAACTTGTGGCAATCCTGATCCTGCCTCCTGAAATTTTGACTTGGCTTAGCTTTAAGCGAATGTTTTCATTACTTTTATAGCTTACCACCTCGTTACTAAGCTTATGAAAAAATCATTACTCTTATTTTTATTTATAACTTCCATCAGCTTACAGGCCCAGAATTTTTGGACTGAAGTGGCACCTTTTGCATCGAATGCTGAATTTCCCGTGTCGCAGATCGCAATTGCCGATGCGAATGTTGTTTGGGTCAGCGGGGGTCATTTTGATCCGGTCAATCTCCAATACACCACAGCGTGGAGCCGCTCCGTTGATGGCGGCGTCACATGGACAGAAGGAAACATCGATCTTGGAAACAGCATTTTGAGCGTCAGCTCTATGTTTGCCGTTTCAGAAACAACCGTTTACGTTACCGCTTTTGTTGCGGCGGCGGGCGCAGATGGAGGCGTATATGTAACCCATGATTCAGGTGCAACCTGGACAGAACAGCCTACAGCAGCATTCGACGGAATCACTTCATTTCCAAATTTCATTCATTTTTGGGATGCGAGCCACGGGATTACCGCTGGCGATCCTGAAAGCGGCTATTTTGAAATTTACACCACTTCGGATGCTGGCGCCCACTGGACCAGAATTCCGGAGGCCAACATTCCGGCACCACTCCAAAATGAATATGGATATTCGCTGTATTTCGAAACCCGTGGGAATGCAATGTGGTTTGGCACCAACTTCGGCCGCATTTACAAATCAAATGACATGGGTGTGAATTGGACGGTAAGTCAGGGTCCGATAGCAGATTTTGCGTCTGCGTTTGTATCAGGCAGCTTTTCGTTTAAAAACCAAAACGATGGTTTATTGATTTCGAACGATTGGCAATTCTATCGCACTTCAGACGGCGGTGCTACGTGGAATCCTGACATGTCCACTACAGGCGTTATCCGCAACCGCGACGTTGTTTTTGTTCCTGAAACCAACAACACCTATTTTTCATGGGGATCGGATATTGATACTGAAACAAGAGGCTCCAGTTATTCAACCGACGGAGGCATGACATGGCAGGATCTCAATACTGTTGACGATGCTCCAGTAGAGCCGCATGCTGTAGAATTTAAAAGCGGTATGGTCGGTTTCTGTGTCGGCAACTATCTTGGCGAGAGCGAACAAAGATTTTTCAGGCTGACAGATCCGCTGAACAGATTGCTTAAAAATGATGGATTTGCCGCAAAAGCGAAATTCACTGCCGTTCCAAACCCTACAACCGGATTGGTGAAATTGTCAGGCGCTGAAATCAATTCGGTTTTGGTTTTCGATTTGAGTGGAAAAGTAGTGAAAACTGAAAGTTTCAACAGCTTAAACGAAGTCACTTTAAATTTGTCGACTTTCCAAAACGGAGTCTATTTCGCAAAAATCATTGCCGATAACGGAACTTCATTCACACTCAAAATTGTAAAAAACTAGATATTCAAGTTTAATAAAAAAGCCCTTTCCAGATTTTGGAAAGGGCTTTTTTAATTATTTGAGAAAAGCGATTGTCTTTTCGAAAAATTCCTTTGGATTTTCGGCATGCAGCCAATGTCCGGCATTCGAAATCGTTTCCACTTTTGAATTGGGGAAATGCCGCGCGATATCCTGCAAATCCTCATCGGCGATATAGCCCGAATTTTCACCACGCAGAAATAATGTCGGTTTTTCATAAACGGAATCCGGCGGTAAAGCCTCGCCGATATTGTCAAGTTTCCTTTTGAATACGTCAAGGTTGAAGCGGAAACCGAGTTGGCCCGGCTCGACCCAATATAAATTTTTCATCAGGAATTGACGCGTGCCGAAATCGGGGACGTATTGCAACATGATGTCGTCTACATCTGAACGCGATGGTTTTTTGGAGAAATCGACGGCGTTCAGCGCAGCCATAATATCCTGGTGGTGTGGACTGTAATACCGCGGCGCGATGTCGGCGATGATGAGTTTTTCAAGTTTCTCCGGATGCGTCATCGCAAAGAACATCCCGACTTTCCCGCCCATAGAATGCCCGATCAGGTCGATTGTGTCGAGCTTGTATTCGGTGCAATAATTGAAAATGTCCCGGACCATGGCAGGATAGGTGAATTCTTCGGAGTGGAAACTGCGGCCATGGTTGCGTAAATCGAGTGCATGTACCTGGAATCCCTGCGCGGCGTATTGCGTGGATAAGGTTTTCCAGTTGTCGGACATGCCGAGATAGCCGTGAAGGATGAGCAATGGCTTGCCGTCGCCTTCTATTTTTGAATATAATGTCATTGGATTGAGATTTGGATTGTGTATGGAACGCGGATTTTAAAAGGATTTACGCGGATGAACGCGGATTTATATTCTTTGTCCTTGATTTGCGTGAGCGATAGAAGCGGAAATCCTGGAATTGCGAGATTGCCGCGCTTCGCTCGCAATGACAGATTGCAGCGGATAGCGCGACCCTTGTGGTCACGCCCAACTTATTTTATTTCAGCTTATACAGGTACATCTGGACGACATTTTCGAGTCCGAGGTAAATCGCTTTGGAAATCAGCGCGTGGCCGATGGAAACTTCGAGCAATCCGGGAATATTTTCCTTAAAGAATTGGATGTTATCGAGGCTCAGGTCGTGTCCGGCATTGATACCGAGATTGAGTTCGTTGGCTAATTTTGCGGACTTTACATAAGATTCGATTCCGGTTTTGTGGCCGAGGCCGTATTGGTGCGCGAAAGCTTCGGTGTACAATTCGATGCGTTCGGTTCCGGTTTCTTTAGCGCCTTCGATCATTTCCGGAACAGGATCTACAAAAATGGACGTCCGGATGTTGTTGCGCTGGAATTCAGCAATGATTTCCTTTAAATAAGATTGGTGCTTCACCGTATTCCAGCCGGCATTTGACGTAATGGCGTCGACAGCGTCGGGAACCAGAGTCACTTGTGTTGGCCTGACTTCGAGCACGAGATCGATGAACGATTTTTCGGGATTGCCTTCGATGTTGTATTCGGTATAGACGACAGATTTTAAATCGCGCGCGTCCTGGTAACGGATATGGCGTTCGTCGGGGCGCGGATGAATCGTGATGCCGTGTGCGCCGAACTTCTGGATGTCGGCCGCCACTTTGAGCAGATCGGGGACATTTCCGCCGCGGGCATTTCTCAGTGTCGCAATTTTATTGATGTTAACGCTTAATTTTGTCATGATGTCATTCAATTGGTATTCGGTATAGAAGTTGTGCAACAAAAATACAAAGATATAATAGGCGTTATTGCATAAATTTGATTATTTTGCATCGTCTATCCTAAATTTATTATGACAGAAATCAGAGACTATATTACCAATGACTATAAGGCGATTGACAGCCAGGAAACCGTTGCGGGCGTTCAGGATTTTTTTGCCGAACTGACATTCTCGCATTTTCCGGTCGTTGAGGAAAGCATCTATATTGGCAGCATTGCGGCCGAAGATGTGGAAACTTTCGAACCCAACAAACAAATTACCGAATACCGATATACACTCGAAAGCTTTTTTGCACGCACTAATATGATTTGGCTTGACGTGCTGGAGGTTTTTGCAAAAAACAATACGAACCTTGTTCCCGTTCTCGATGAATTGAACCAATATGTGGGTTATTATGAAATCCAGGATATCATCAAATTCTTTAATGAGACGCCGTTTTTGAAAGAACAGGGCGGCATTATTGTGATCAAGAAAGGCGTTTTGGATTTTTCGATGAGCCAGATTACGCAGATTGTCGAAAGCAACAATGGTAAAATCCTCGGGTTGTTTATTTCAGATTCGGATGTATCGACAGTGGAAATTACGATAAAAATCAGCCTTGGCGCGATGAACGAAATCATCCAGACTTTCAGAAGATACAACTATGAAATCATTTCCGAACACCAGGAAGACAATTACATCAACAGCCTGAAAGAACGTTCGGATTATCTGGACAAATACTTAAATATATAGTGGATTTTGATTATCTGTTAATTTGGTTATTTGGAACAAGCCGAATCAACAAATTACCGAATAAGCAAATTAACATCAAAAAATGAAAGTAGCCATTTACGGACAATATTATCAAAACAGCACAGAGCCGATCATTCGTGACATTTTTGTGTTTTTTAATAATAACAATGTGGAAATGGTGATTGAGGCCGAATTTCTCAAGATGCTTTATGAGAAACAGCTCATCAAGAAAGAATACAAAACTTTTGCCTCTTATAAGGAATTGGATTCGAGTTTCGACATGATGATCAGCATCGGCGGCGACGGGACAATCCTTCGCGCCGCGACATTGGTTCGTGATTCGGGAATCCCGATTTTGGGAATCAATGCCGGAAGATTGGGTTTTCTGGCTTCCGTCCAAAAAGACAACATAGAGGAGTTCCTTCAATTTGTGATTGAAAAAAAATACACCATTTCCAAACGGACATTGCTCAGCCTGCGATGCGAACCCCAAAACCAAAGCATCCTCGACATTAATTTTGCAATGAATGAGATTACGGTAAGCCGGAAGGATACCACTTCGATGATTACGATAGACACCTATTTAAATAACGAATTCCTCAATTCTTACTGGGCAGACGGACTGATTATCGCCACGCCAACCGGTTCTACGGGCTATTCGATGAGCTGCGGCGGACCGATATTGACGCCCGATGTCAAAAGCCTCGTCATTACGCCGATTGCGCCGCACAATTTAACCGCGCGGCCGTTGGTGATTCCCGACAATACCGAAATCAGGCTTAAGGTTTCGGGAAGAGAAGAGCAATACTTGGTTTCGCTGGATTCAAGAATCGCCTCGATTAAGAACGAATCGACGCTCACCATCAGGAAAACGCCGTTTAAGATCAATATGGTGGAGATTCCGAATGAGACTTTCCTCAAAACCCTGCGCAATAAACTCCTTTGGGGCGAAGACAAAAGAAATTAACACGGTTTTCTGAACCTGTTTATACTACAACCCTTGCAATATTCGTTTCCTAACTATTCTTTCCGCAACGGAAATCAAAATTATTAACCCGAATATAATTTGACAGAAATACTAATTTCATAAGGGATTAGTACGCATAATTATTATATTTGCACGCTATTTTCAAAACAATGAATAGATTTTTTGCTTTACTTTTTTTAATCTTTAGCCTGTCGTCAACACATGCGCAAATCCATGAAATCGGGTTATTTCTGGGCGGCAGCAATTATATAGGAGACATTGGCCCGACAACCTACGTTTCACCAAACGAACCCGCAATAGGAATCATATACAAATGGAACAAAAGCCCGAGGCATTCCTGGAGAATTTCCTACACACAAGCCAAGATCACATCAAACGACAAGGATTCGGACGTACCGGCCAGAAAGTTAAGAGGTTACAGTTTTAAAAACGATATTAAAGAACTATCTTTAGGGCTTGAATTTAATTTTTTTGATTTCAACCTACACGAAGAAAGTAAAGTAAAAGTGACGCCTTATGTATTTTCGGGTTTGAGTTATGTGCAATACAACGGGCTGTTTTTCGTTGGCGATGCGTCGAGATACGACACTTCACACGGAACGCTTGCGATACCGATGACTTTGGGAATCAAGGCCCGGATTTTTCCTCATATGATTTTAGGGATTGAATCGAGCGCAAAATATACGTTTGCCGACGACCTTGACGGAAGCAATCCGACCAACGAGAACCTTGACGGCCTCGGGTTCGGGAACCTGAACAGCAAAGACTGGTTTGTTTTTACCGGTTTGACACTGACCTACACTTTTGGAAATAAACCTTGTTATTGCGCGGATTAATATGAGTCTGATAAATACCATCAACAAAGACAATCTACCAAAACACCTCGCCATCATCATGGACGGCAATGGCCGTTGGGCCAAACAACAAGGCATGCTGCGCGCTTTCGGGCATGAGAACGGGACGAAATCGGTGCGCGCGACTGTTGAAACCTGCGCCAAGCTCGGCATTGAAAACCTGACACTTTACGCTTTTTCCACCGAAAACTGGAACAGGCCCAAACTCGAAGTGCAGACTTTGATGAAACTGCTGATCTCTTCGTTAAAGAATGAACTCAAAACCCTCGAAAAGAACGACATTAGGCTGAATTCCATCGGGAATCTGGAAATGCTTCCGAAATCGGCACAAAAGGAACTTCTGGAAGTCATCAATAAGACAAAAAACAACAATCGCATGACGCTGACATTGGCGTTAAGCTACGGTTCGCGCGAGGAAATCGTAAGCGCCGTGCGGAATATCAGCGATAAAGTTAAAAATAATATAATTTCAATTGACGCTATTGACGAATCAATTATTAATCAGCATCTTTACACGCAAAATTTACCGGACGTAGATTTGTTGATAAGAACCAGCGGAGAGCATAGGATAAGTAATTTTTTGTTGTGGCAGATCGCTTACGCAGAATTGTATTTTACCGATGTTTTGTGGCCTGATTTTAAAGATGAGGATTTGTATGAGGCAATTATCAGCTATCAGAAACGCGAGCGTAGATTTGGAAAAACCAGTGAACAAATTAAATAATTTCTAGTGTTGCAAAAAAGTATCAAATTAGTCCTTTCCTTATTGATTTTCGGATGTTTCTTTCAGATGAAAGCTCAGGACAGAGTTCCCTTCGACCAAGGCACCAAATACATCCTCGCCGATGTTAACGTAACCGGCAAAATCACCTACAACGCACAAACTGTCATCACTTTTGCAGGACTTGAAAAAGGCCAGGACATTACCATTCCGGGTGAGGAAATCAGCAACGCCATTAAGAAACTGGGGAAATTGGGGCTCTTTAGTGAGATCGATTTTTACGTGAACAAGATTGACGGCGACAGCATCTACCTTGAGTTGAATATCAACGAATTGCCGAAACTCAGCGAAGTCAAATTCGTAGGCGTCAAAAAAGGAAAAGTTGAGGCTTTGATTAAAGACAACGGCCTGACAAAAGGGAAAATCGTTAACGAAAACCTCATCACGACCACGAAGAATTATATTGAAAACAAATACAAGAAAGACGGTTTCTATAACACTAAGGTGACTATCACGACGATTGCCGACACGACCAGCGGAAATGAAGTGAAAATGCTGATAAACGTAGATAAAGGAAATAAGATTAAGGTCAAGGATATCGAATTTACCGGCAACGAGCAGTTCACCGACACCAAGCTGCACCGTACGATGAAAAACACCAAGGAAAAGCACCTCTACAGGCTTTTCAAGGCTTCCAAATTCATCAAGGAAAAATACCAGGAAGATTTAACGAGCATCATTACCAAGTATAAGGAAAAAGGATATCGCGATGCGCGAATCGTTTCCGATACGGTGGCTTTCAACAAAAACAAAAAAGACCTTTCGATAAAAGTCAATATTGAGGAAGGTCATAAATATTATTTCGGCGACATTAAATTCTTAGGAAACACCGTTTACAGCGATGAAGGCCTCAGAAGAATGCTCGGTATCAAAAAAGGCGATGTCTACAACGGCGTATTGCTGGAACAAAGGATTGCCGACAAAACGAAACCTGACGGCGACGACATCACCAACCTTTACCAGAACAACGGTTATCTGTTTTCAAATATCAACGCGGTGGAAACACGCACTTCCAATGACACGATTGATTTTGAGATCAGGGTTGTGGAAGGGCCGATCGCCTATTTCAACAAAATTTCCGTTGTCGGAAACGACAAAACAAACGATAAGGTTATTTACCGCGAACTACGCACCAAACCGGGGCAGAAATACAGTAAGGAAGAATTGGTGAGAACCATCCGTGAAATCGGCCAGTTGGGATACTTTGATCCTGAAGCGATCAAGCCAAACTTTAAAAATGTAGATGCAGGCGCAGGAACGGTCGACATCGAATATGAATTGGTGGAAAAAGGCTCGAGCCAGATCGAACTTCAGGGCGGTTACGGCGGGGGCGGTTTCATCGGAACATTGGGATTGTCGTTCAACAACTTCTCGATGCGAAACCTTTTCAACAAGGAAGCCTACAAACCATTACCGATGGGCGACGGACAAAAAGTGTCGTTGCGTTTGCAGGGAAGCACGTATTTCCAGACTTATAGCGTATCGTTTTCGGAACCTTGGTTTGGCGGGAAGAAACCGATACAGTTCAGCACTTCATTGGCCTACAGCAAGCAATATGCCAATACGACCAGCGGCGTTGACAAAAGCAGGAGCTTTGACATCATCTCGCTTTCTGTCGGAATTGCGAAAAGACTGCAGGTTCCGGATGACTTCTTCGTATTGTCACAGGCGCTCAGTTTCCAGTATTATGATTTGAAAAATTACAATATCGGACTCTTTACTTTCGGGGACGGTGCGGCGCGAAACCTGGCTTACACGATTGGAATCAGCAGGAACAATAAAGGGGTGAACCCGATTTTCCCGACTTATGGGTCTGAATTCAGCCTTACCGGAAAATTTACGCCACCTTATTCTCTTTTGAACGGTGTTGATTATGGCGACCTGAAAAATCAGGAAGAATACAAATTGAAAAACAATACGGCCGCCGGAATTGCACAGGCAAACGGACAGGGCGATATCCTTCCGGGACAATACATCAACGCTCAGGGAAACCGGGCCAATACTTTTCAGGATGCTGCACTTGACCAGTCAAAATACGACCAGAAGCGTTTCAACTGGCTCGAATATTATAAAATTAAATTCAAAGCAGATTGGTTTACAAAAATTTATGGTAAATTAGTGCTTCGTTCTTTAGGCGAATTTGGATATCTTGGCTACTATAATAAGGATCGCGGCCTGGTGCCATTTGAGCGTTTCTATGTTGGTGGCGACGGTTTGGCCAATTTTGCACAGGACGGCAGGGAAGTAATCCAGTTGAGAGGTTATCCAAACAATTCCTTGTCTTCTGACGAAGGCGGCTCGATTTACAACAAATTCTCCCTGGAGTTGCGTTATCCGATTACAATGAAATCTGCAGCATCGATTTATGTGCTCGGGTTCCTTGAAGGCGGCGCCTCTTATGATGATTTCAAAGCCTACAACCCTTTTGTGCTGAAACGTTCTGCCGGAGTTGGCTTGAGGATTTTCATGCCTGCATTTGGATTGCTTGGTATCGATTTCGGTTATGGTTTCGATCCGCTTACCGGACAAACCAAGGCGAATGGAATGGAAACACATTTTATTATTGGTCAGCAATTTTAAAATAAATATATTTGGCACGTTATATAATAACAAATTGCGTTATATAGTAACAAAATCAAAAGTTATGAAGAGACATTTTTTATTTCTGCTTATCATCACGGCTGTTACCGGAACAGTTCAGGCACAATCCCGGGGCGTAAAAGTGGGTTACATTGATATGGAATATATTCTGCAAAATGTTCCTGATTATACCGAAGCCAAAAACCAACTGGAGCAGAAAGCCCAAAAATGGAAACAGGAGATAGAAGTCAAAAAAAACGAAATCACCAAACTTAAAGAGGCCTTAAAGACCGAAAGCGTTTTACTCACCAAAGAATTAATCCAGGAAAGACAGGAAGAGATTACATTCCAGGAAACGGAGCTTTTAGATTACCAGCAGAAACGATTCGGACCAACGGGCGACCTGACCGTTCAGAAAGCAGTTTTGACGCAGCCGGTGCAGGATCAGGTTTTTAATGCGGTACAGGATATCGCCGAGGCAAAAAAATACGATTTTATTTTCGACAAGACCTCCGATATGACGATGCTTTTTGCGGCCAAGAGATATGACATCAGCGATCAGGTTGTGCGTGTGATTACGCGCTCTTCTAAAAGGAAAGAGATGACAAACAAGCAGCTTAAGGCGGAAGAAGCAAAAGAGGCAAAGGAAGATATGGTTGACGAAAGTCCGGCCCTGCAAGACAGGCAAAAGAAATTAGATGAGAAAAAAGCAGCGCGTGAAAAACTTGTAGCCGACAGAAAAGCAGCGACCGAAGCCAAAAAAGCGGCTGTGATTGCAGCAAGGGAAGCTAAGAAAAACGGCACGACTGTTGCGCCTCCGAAAGAAGAAACCAACAAAACGGCCGCAGATTCTACGAAAGTGACAACTGAAAAAGTACCTACCGAAGCTACGACAGCCAAAGCAACAGCCGACAGCCTTGCGGTAGACAAAAGGAAAAAAACGGCTGAAGACCGTGCAAAAATTCTCGCCGACCGCAAAAAAGCCGCCGAAGAGAAAAGGAAGAAAACCCTTGAAGACCGGGAAGCTGCGAAAAAATTAAAAGAAGAAAAAGCAAAAGAAGGAAAACAAGACTAAAACAATAATTAATTAATATTTTAAAATGATGAAACAATTCAAAACTTTAGTAATTGCAGCGATTTTACTCATTGGCGGTAGTCAGGCGATGAATGCACAAGCCAAAACTGCGCATGTTGATGTAAGCGAAATAATGGCGAAAATGCCTGCAATGCTGGATGCTCAGAAACAATTGGAAAAATTAAGCGGTACTTATGACACCGAATACAAAGGGATGGTTGAAGAGTACCAAAATAAATTGAAAAAATATGAGCAGGAAGCTTCTACAGTTACTGAAGCCGTAAACGATACCAGATCCAAAGAGGTTCAGGATATGCAAAAAAGGATTGTTGACTATAGGGACAACGCCCAAAAAGAATTGCAGCAAAAAGAATCAGATATCGTAAAACCTATTATGGATAAAGTAAAAGCTTCTATCCAGAAAGTAGGAAAAGCAAAAGGGTATCAATACGTGTTGAACTCAGAAGGTTTGCTTTTGGCTGATGGTCCGAACATTACTGCTGACGTGAAAAAAGATTTAGGATTCTAATAAACAGTATCCTGTTATAACAAAAACTGCTCAACCTGATGATGGATTTGAGCAGTTTTTTTTTAGATTTGTTTCTATGAAAAACAACAATCCCATTGGCCTTTTTGATTCCGGAATTGGCGGCACATCGATATGGTCGGCCATCCATTCCCTGATGCCGGATGAGGATACGATTTATCTTGCCGATAGTAAAAATGCGCCCTATGGGCAAAGATCGAAAGAGGAGATTATTGCATTGAGCATGAAGAACACCGAATTCCTTTTGGAAATGAATGCCAAGATCATTGTTGTGGCCTGCAATACGGCAACGACGAATGCGATTAAGGAATTACGCGCGAAATACGATGTCCCTTTCATCGGGATCGAACCGGCCATCAAACCGGCTGCAAATAACTCGCGTACGCAAACGATCGGCATTTTGGCCACGAAAGGCACGCTTAGCAGCGAACTCTTCAACAAGGCGGTTGAAATCTACCAGGACACGCAGATTATCGAGCAGGTCGGCCACGGCCTGGTGCAGCTGATCGAAGACGGGAAAATCAATTCACCTGAAGTCGATGAATTGCTCCACTCCTATCTGGAGCCGATGATTGCGGCCAATATCGATTATCTGGTTTTGGGCTGCAGCCACTATCCTTACCTGATTCCACAGATTGAAAAAATCCTGCCGTCCCATATCAAAATCATCGATTCGGGTGAAGCGGTCGCACGGCAAACGCAAAAAGTGCTGCAGGAAAAAGTGGGTTTTAGGGCTGGTGGAAAAAGCAGTTTCGCATTTTATACGAATTCCGATTCGGAAGTGCTTTCCGAAATCCTCGAAAACAAATATGCCGTTGTGAGGCGGGATTTTTGATTACTTATCCGAATCTTTAAACCAGCCCGAATACATCACGTAATTATTGGAAATACGCTCAATTTCACCTGCAAAATCCGAAGCATCTATATCTTTCACCTTTTTGGCCGGAACACCTGCGTAAATTGTCCCAGATTCGACAACCGTATTTTGGGTAACTACGGCTCCGGCAGCGACAATCGAATTACTTTCAATCACACAGCCGTCCATCACAATCGCGCCCATTCCGATGAGGACGTTGTCTTTAAGCGTACAACCGTGAACAATCGCATTGTGCCCGACAGATACATTGTTTCCAATCACTGTCGCGTGTTTCTGGTAGGTACAATGGATTATCGCGCCATCCTGGATATTGACCTTGTTTCCGATGCGGATACTGTTTACATCGCCCCGGATTACGGCGTTAAACCAAACGCTGCAGGAATCGCCAAAAGTAACGTCGCCAACAATGGTCGCATTCTCTGCAACATAACAATCTTTCGGGATAACAGGGCTTTTGCCGTTAACTGATTTTACTAACATAGTATAAAAAAATTGTCCCGAATAAATCGGGACATATATTTAAGATTAATTGATTGCCGGACATTTACAGTGCCATCTTTCTTTTCTGCAGAAGACATTCATCCCGAGCGTAATCTGGTGGTAACCGCCATTGTCGAATTTGATCGCTCCTGTAACAGCCGAATAGGTATAAGAGAACATAAAGTCCTGGTAGTTGATCCCGATTATAGGCGTGATAAATTGCAGTTTTTGCGTTTGGATGGCATTATTCTCTACATACTCGGCACCGTCTAAACTTCTTCTGTAAGACAAACCACCCCAGATTTTACCAAATTCAAGTGTTTTGTATACTTTAAGATTGACATCGATAGTCTTCTCTTTGGTCTGGTTTACCAACTGGAACATAACAGAGGGCTCCCACATCAGGTTTTCCTCATCACCAAAGACATAACCGGCGTTCAGGATCACTTTCCTGATATTGTCATTTTCATATTCTGAATAGATTTCCCTTCTGGTTTCTATCGCATTTTTTAAAGTTGCATGCACGTAGAAATCAAGATAATTGTACGACATTCCGACATCAACGTTGAAATAAGAATCCTTTTGGACAATCGTTCCGTCAATATACGGGTCAAAATCCCCTGATCTTAAAAATTCGGTTTCGTCAAGTGAACTCTGCACCAATCCGACACTCAGACCAAAAGACAACTGGTTCAAATCGACCTGGTCTCTTGAAAACATAATGTGGTGTGCGTAGGTCAGTTTGAATCCTTTTTGAGAATGGTATCCGTTTTTATCATTGTAGATAATGATACCGGCACCGGATTGTTCGCCAATTCTTCCGTTAAAGCTTAACGTCTGTAGTGCAGGCGCATCGTCTTGCCCGAACCATTGCTGGCGGGCTGTTATTCTTAGTTTGGCGCAATTTGCAGCGCCAGCCATCGAAGGATGTAATAAGTAATAATTGTCTGACAAATAATCGGAGTAAACGGCAACTCCTTCCTGGGAAAATGATAACTGGGAGGTTACCAGTACAAAGAATAACAATAATTTTTTAAAATTCATTTTATCTATCTTTTTAATGCGAAATGGGACTTAAATACTTTGCTGATTTTATTTTCTTCGTAATGAACTATAAACCAGTAATCTGTGGATGGAAGACCTTGACTATTGAAGCTTCCGTCCCAACCTTTACCGCTTGGACTGATTTCCTTAAGCAATTTTCCGTAACGGTCAAAGATATAAATTTTTGCATTATCTTGATCTTTTAGCGCAAAAATATTCCAAGTATCATTGTAGCCGTCGCCGTTTGGCGTAAAGAATTTAGGATAGTTAATCAGGTAAGCATCGGTCGATTTTGAGCCGCATGCATTGCGCACATTTATCGTGCGGGAACCCGAAAGCACGTCAACAAAAACATTGCTGTTCTGCCATGCGCCATTGTCTAATTGGTATTCATAAATTCCTGCCGGCGTAACATTCACTGAAATCGTTTGCAGATCTGCAAAGTATTCAGACGGTATTGCTTCCACTTTAAGTGGCGGCGAAGTCATTCCAACCGGCGCCGTTATAATATCAGATACACAACCGGTAACGACATTGGTTGCCCTTACGCCATACGTTCCGGGAACGGTCACTAAGTAAGTACTTTGGGTTTGTAATGGAATCGGATCGAAAGTCCCGTTGTTGTCAACAAACCATTCGAAATCATAATCGGCATCGCTCAGGTTTGCAAATAATGTATAAGCGGTCCCTGTGTTGGTCTGTATGTCAAAACAGATAATTCCATCCTGCGCCAAAACCGGTAAAGGTGTCGCTCCGACATTTACAACAATTGCAGCTCTTGGCCCTTCACATCCAACAGTCTGGCTGACGTAATAAGTAGTGCTTCCTGCTGTAGTCGTATTCGGAATTGGTGCGTTGGTATTTCCTGTTCCGCCAGTTGCGGCGGTATACCATAACAAGTTACTTCCCGTCGCTGTCAAGGCAGACGCTACATCATCCTCGCAATAAGCAACCGGTGAAGTTACGCCAGGCGCTACTGGGAATGTCGGCGCAGCCGTTATGTTAAATGACAATGATGGTGCGGAAACACATCCGGTGAGTGTATTCCTGGCGATGAAAGTATAGGCAGTGTTTGCTGTCAATCCGGCAAAAATTTCTGACGCTTGGTAATTTATGCCCCCATCAATGCTGTATTGCAGATTTACTCCGGTTGCCAGCGTAATTGTTCCGGTAGGCGTAATACAATTCGGTTGTGTTATTGTTCCTGTTGGAGTTGCAGGCAATGGGTTTACGGTTATTACAAGAGCGGCACGCGGACTTTCACAGTTATTTACAGTTTGTGTAACGTAATAGGTAGTTGTAGCTGCTATAGTTGTAACCGGAGTTGGTGCAATGGCACTTCCGGTACCTCCGATTGCAGCGGCATACCATAGCAAGTTGCTGCCTGTTGCGGTAAGTGCAGTGGCAGGATCATTCTGACAATAAGTAACAGGAGCGGTTCCGGGCAATGCCGGAGTTGGTGTCACATTTACGACAATTGCAGCTCTTGGCCCTTCGCAGGCAACAGTTTGGCTGACATAATAAGTCGTACTTCCCGCTATAGTCGTATTCGGAATTGGCGCAGCTGTATTTCCTATGCCGCCTGAAGCGGTAGCATACCATAAAAGATTACTTCCAACAGCAGATAGTACAGGAGCAGTTTCATTCTGGCAATAAGTCAACGGACTGGTTACTGAAGGCGCGGCCGGAATTGCTGTCACATTTACGGTTATTGCCGCACGCGGTCCTTCACAGCCATTTACTGTTTGACTGACATAATAAATTGTGCCGCCAACAGTAGTTGTATTTGGAGTCGGCGCAGTGGCATTGCCTACTCCGCCGGTTGCGGTTGCATACCACAACAAATTGGAACCCGTCGCGGTTAAAGCTGGCGAAGCAACTCCATTGCAATAAGAAACCGGACTCGCAACTCCTGGTGCCGCAGGCGGAGCTATAACCGTTACCGCAAGACCGGCACGTGGACTTTCACAGTTATTTACGGTTTGTGTTACATAATAAGTGGTGGTACCGGCCGTAGTTGTAACCGGTGTCGGTGCAACAGCTGTTCCGGTTCCTCCGGTAGCCGCTGTATACCATAATAAATTGCTTCCAGTCGCTGTAAGGACAGCTGCCGGAACATTTTGGCAATACGAAAGCGGAGCAACTCCGGGAGTTGGTGGTGTTGGTGTAACATCCACAACAATGGCAGCACGCGGCCCCTCGCAAGATCCAGATGTCTGGCTAACATAATAAGTGGTGCTTCCCGATGCTATTGTAGATGGCGTTGGCGCGACTGCATTACCGGTTCCACCGGTCGCAGCAGCATACCATAAAAGATTGGTCCCTGTTGCCGATAAAACCGCAGCGGTTTCATTCTGACAATAAGTCAATGGGGTCGATACTCCCGGAGCCGCAGGCACAGTCGTCACATTTACGGTTATTGCAGCCCTTGGCCCTTCACATCCGCTAACCGTTTGGCTGACGTAATAAGTCGTACTTGAAACTGGCGCAGTATTGATTAATGGCGCGGTTGCATTTCCGACACCGCCGGTTGCAGCAGCATACCATAACAAGTTACTTCCTGTTGCTGTCAAAGCTGCCGGAGCATCATTCTGGCAATAGCCGATTGGACTAGTCACTGTTGGTGCAGCTGGTAAAGCTATGGTTGTAATGGCAATTGCCGCCCTCGCGCTTTCACAATTGGACACGGTTTGCGTAACATAATAAGTGATGTTTCCGGCAGTTGTTGTTAAAGGTGTCGGTGCGACAGCATTTCCTACTCCGCCGGTTGCGGTTGTATACCATAAAAGATTGGTGCCGTTTGCCGTAAGCGGTAGTGCCGGGGCATTCTGGCAATAAGGTGCGACTGCTGTGAAAGTAGGTGCAGCCGGAACCGGATTTACATTCACAGTGATAACAGATCGTCCGCCTTCACAGCCATTACTTTGGCTTACATAATAGTCGGTATTGCCGGGCAAAAGCGTACTTGGCGTTGGTGCAATCGGGTCTCCCGTTCCACCGGTTGCGGAAGTATACCACAACAGGTTTGTCCCGGCCGCCGTAAGAACTGCAGCTGTTTCACCTTGGCAATAAACCACCGGCGAAGTTACAATTGGTACCACCGGTGCCGTGGTAATTACGACCGGGATATTGTTAACATCAAAATCCGGACAGGTTCCCGATGCCGGAAGATGGTAATTTACGGTGTAATTCCCGGGTGAACTCAAAGCGAGGTCAATTTCCCCATTCGTTGGATTGACAATAAGTCCGGCCGAACTGGTATTATAAGTACCGCCCGGCGTTACAGTGGTATTTGGAAGAACCGGCGCAGCACTCGGATTGTCGCAAAACGGACCAGGATAAGAAAAAGTACCTGAAGGCTCAGTACCCGCGTTAATTACCAGTTGTTTTATAAAAATACAGCCAGACGCGGTCAGGTCTTCAAACCTGCCCCAAATGGTGACTGCTGTTGTGGTTAATTGGAAATCATTCAACACTGAAATCGGGATTCCTGCAGTAGGAACCGGAGCTTCCGCTTCAGCCTGTGTATAATAATAGTGGATGTCGTAATTAATCGCCGGGGTGCCGTTCAGGATTTCCGCTGTTGGATCAATGTCATTCAAATCGTAAGGCGGTGGCAAAGGCGTACACAGATTGATTGGAGTAGGATCTGTCAATGGGTCCGGGTAATACGTAAGATTGAAATCGGCGGTTCCCAATAAACATCCGGAAGCCGTATAATAAGTCAGTGTATAAAGACCTCCCACAGTATTACTCGCAGGAATATTAAGCGTCGGCTGGTTCTCACCCGGCAGCACGGCAGTATCTTTGGTCCATACAAAAATAAAATCCTCAGGATCTATCCCTGAAGTAATAGTAACCGGAACTCCCGGACAAATTGGAACATTCGAATTATTCGCAAGCAATTCCAGTGGCTTTATCTTAAAGTTCTTAAGAAAAACCGCCGAATCCCAAGCATTATCTCCAACGTTGGCAATCGCAAGCTTAATGTGATAGGTTTGCCCACAGACCAGAGCGGAAGTAGCCCTGAGAACCGTTGTAAAGCCATCATACTGTATGCTCGGATTGGCAAGTGGAGTCGTACCTGTTCCATTATTGACATAATAGGTACAGTATTCACAAGGACCGGTATTTGTACCCCCGTTATTGACATTGTTAATCGTTATCGGGACAGTTGTAGATGGCACCAGCGCTATATTTACAGCACCTCCGCTATACGGACCTGAAAGTCCGGGGCCGCTGAGAAAAAATCCAAAGACATCATTAAAGCCCGAATTTGTGAATTCCGGATATTCTTCCGAGGCAAAAACATAATCAAAATTGAGTTCGAGTCCCGTCGCAACGAAATCAAATTCGAGTACGACCGCATTTCCGATTGAATTTGTAGTAAGCGATGCCAAATCTGCATCAGTAGTATAAGTGGCAAATGCCGACGGAATCGATTTGCCGCCTTGGTCATTCGGCCCCAAAGCCATCTGCGATTTTCCCGTTGAAAGCATTACCCCGGCACTCAAACCAAGGTTCGTCGGATTAAAATTTGTCGTAAAATGTCCGGCCTGATCCCTAACTATATTCGCGTTAGCTGGACTGTTATTAAACTTGAGGTTGGTTGGCGTCACACTCGCGTCAACGAGTACGTTCTGAACCAGCTGGGCCGGGGTTTCAACAGTATTTGAGACTATCAGTTGCGCCTGGGCAGCGAACCCGTAAAGCATTAAGATACAGAAAGTAATGTTTTTCATAAGTGACCTAAACGTTAAATTAATCTTTATTTCCCAAATATAATTAATAACGCAAAATATCTTTGTTAAATTTGCAAAAAATATATCAGAATTCATGAAAATCAATATAAAAGAGACGCAAAATCCAGCCATCATAAAGTTCGAATTCCCCGATTTCATTACGCAAAATGAGAGTTTCGAATTCAAGAATATCGATGATGCAAAAAGTTCCCCGCTGGCCCAACAATTATTTTACCTGCCTTTCGTAAAAACGGTCTACATTTCCGGAAATTTCATCGCCATCGAGCGCTACAGCATTGTAGAATGGGCTGATGTGCAGGATGCCGTAGCCGAACAGATCGAAAATTTCGTTACAGGCGGCGGTATTATCATTTCGGCCGATGAAACGAAATCTAAAAAATCACCGGTGACGGTTTACGGTGAAACGACCCCAAATCCGGCCACGCTCAAATTCGTCGTCAACAAAATGGTCACCAAAACAGCAGTCGAATTCAAGAATATCGACGAAGCCAAACCATCGCCGCTCGCCAAAGAACTGTTCAATTTCCCTTATGTGAAGGAAATTTATATCGATGAGAATTACATTTCCGTCAGCAAATACGAATCCTACGAATGGAACGACATCACCATCGAACTGCGTTCTTTCATCAAAGGCTATATCGAAAACGGCGGAACGGTCTTGGATGGGGATTACATCGAAGCCCCGAAAGCCGAAAAACAGCAGATCAAAAACTTCGACAACCTCGACACAACCTCGCAGCAGATCATCAACATCCTCGAGGAATACGTCAAGCCGGCGGTCGCTGCCGATGGCGGAAACATCCTCTTCGATTCCTATGACGAAAAGGAAAAACGCGTCAAAGTGATTCTGCAGGGCGCCTGCAACGGCTGTCCTTCGTCGACATTTACGCTCAAAAGTGGCATCGAAAACATGCTCAAGGACATGCTCCACGACGAAGACATCAAAGTCGAAGCAATCAATGCCTAAACCGCAGCCAAACGTTCATCAGCGCAGCGTCATTGCGAGCAAAGCGCGGCAATCTTTGTAATTATTAGAAGCTATTCCGGCTGTCCGCTGTATCTTTTGCCCTGCGGGACAAAAGGATGCCGCTGCCATCCGGGCTAGGGCGACAACTTCAACATTCAAAATTCGTTAATCGTTATCCAGCCTTTAATTTTGAATGTCGAATGTCGAATATTGAAACTAAAAACTATGAACGAATTATCCAAAGAAACGAGCCCGTACCTTTTACAGCACGCCCGGAATCCGGTTTACTGGAAAGCCTGGAACAGCGATACATTGGCATTGGCCAAAACGCAAAACAAATTAATCATCGTCAGTATCGGCTATTCGGCCTGCCACTGGTGCCACGTCATGGAACACGAAAGTTTCGAGGACGAGGAAGTCGCACAAACGATGAACACCAATTTCATTTCGATAAAAATCGACCGCGAAGAACGCCCCGACATCGATGCGGTCTACATGAAAGCGATACAGATCATGACCGGACGCGGCGGCTGGCCGCTTAATGTTGTCTGTCTTCCCGACGGCCGGCCGGTTTGGGGTGGAACCTATTTCCGCAAAAACGAATGGATTGGTACACTCGGGCAATTGCAGGAATTATACAGATCCAATCCCGAAAAGATGATCGATTATGCCGAAAAGTTGCATGCCGGAATCGAAAGTATTTCCATCATCCAAACGCAAAAATCTGAAACAGAATTATCACAGGAAATGCTCATTCCGCTCATCGAAAAATGGAAGAAGAGCTTCGATTGGGATTTCGGCGGTATGGCGCGAGCGCCCAAATTCATGATGCCCAACAATTACGATTTCCTGATGCGCTATGGTTTTCAGCACAACGATAAGAAACTGCTCAAATTTGTCGATCTGACACTGACGCGAATGGCTTACGGCGGATTGTTCGATACCGTCGACGGCGGATTCTCGCGCTATTCCGTCGACATGGAATGGCATGTGCCGCATTTCGAAAAGATGCTTTATGACAATGGCCAACTCGTTTCGCTGTATGCCGATGCCTACAAACGCACTAAAAATCCGTTGTATAAAGAAGTCATAGAAAAGACGCTTGATTTCATTTCTAAGGAACTCACAACTGCCGAAGGCGCGTTTTTCTGCGCACTCGACGCCGACAGTCTCAATCCCGAAAACCATCTCGAGGAAGGCGCATTTTATGTGTGGACAAAAGCAGCATTACAGGAATTGATCGGCGAAGATTTCGATCTGTTCAGCGAAGTTTTCAATACCGATGATTTCGGCCATTGGGAAAACGGAAATTATGTGCTCATCCAAACCGAATCGCTCGAAATTATCGCACAGCGAAATAAAATCGACGCTTCCCAATTGCATTCCAAAAAGAAAAACTGGGAAAAAATCCTATACGACGCAAGAGAAAAACGAAGCAAACCGAGACTCGACGACAAATGCCTTACTTCCTGGAACGCGATTATGCTCAAAGGATATGTGGATGCCTACAAAGCCCTGGAAAATCCGGATTACCTCAAGGCCGCCGAAAAAAATGCACATTTCATTATCAAAAAACAATGGGCTGCAGAAGGCAATTTATGGCACAGCTATAAAGACGGCAAAAGCACCATCAACGGTTATCTTGAGGATTATGCGTTGGTGATCGGGGCTTTGATTTCGCTTTACGAAGTCACATTCGACGAGAAATGGCTACTGCATTCCAAACAACTGGCCGATTATTGTTTTGCACATTTCTATGATTCGGAAAGCGGATTTTTCACTTTCACTTCCAATACCGACGAGGCATTGATTGCGACACATTATGAAACCGAGGACAATGTGATTCCGGCTTCCAATTCAATTATCGCGAATAATTTATACCGGCTCGGGATTTATTTCGACAATTCTTATTATACCGAAACGGTCGGAAAAATGCTGGCCCATATCATTCCGCCCATCGATTATCCTTCGGCATTTTCGAACTGGCTGCTGCTGTTTCTCAACTTTTCCGAATCCAACAGGGAATTGGCGATCTGCGGAAAAGACGCTTTGGGATATGCCTCAAAAGTCAACGCCCAATATTTGCCGCATGTTATCCTGGCAGGAACCGATAAGGATTCGACGCTTCCATTCCTGCAGCACCGCTACGCGGAAGGCAAAAACCTGTTTTACGTTTGCCGAAATAAAACCTGTGATATCCCAAAAGAAGACTATGCAGAAGTTAACAAAGATTTAAACCCTTATCGCTAAACCGTTTGCGATTTTTTCGTAAGTTTGGTAATTAACCAATTATATAAACCATGGGACTAGGATCATTTTTCAAAAATTTATTCGGCTCGGCCGCAGCAAACGTCGAAACCGGAGCACAAAAAACAGAAAATAAAATCGACGATGTTAAAGATACCGTTGATCATGTAGCGGAAAGCGCCAAGACAAAACTCGATAACGTAAAAGACAATGTCGCCGCCGCGGCAGATAAAGCCGGGGAAAAACTCGGAAGCGGACAGGAATCTACTTCTTCGTGGGCCGACAAGGCAGAAGATTTTATGGAAACCGCCAAAGACAAAGCCACAGAATATGCCGACAAAGCAGCCGATGTCGTAGAAGACAATTACGCTAAAGCCAAAGAGGCCGCAGCGCCATATATTGAAAAGGCGGAAGATTTTGCTGAAACCGCAAAAGAAAAGCTGAGTTCATTTTCCGAAGAGGCAGGCGAAAAATTCGGCAATGCGGTCGACTCCATTAAGGAAAAGGCTTCGGGTTTGATGGATAAGGCCGAAAATGCCGCTTCCGGTGCAAAAGAGAAAGTCGACAATTTCACCGCCAAGGCCGAAGAGAAAGCGGAAGAAGCCAAAGAAGACGCCAATGCTTTCGTAAATGAAGACGCCGCGGATTTGGAAGAAAAAGCACCGGAAACGCCAAACAGGATCGAAGAAGATGCTGATTAAAATTTAAAAATCTTATTTTTGCAACTAATACACAACCTTCCCAAATCGGGGAGGTTTTTTATGAAATATAGCCATGAAATTATTATTTGTCGACACCAACTATCTCGAGCATTACTCCGAAACGTTCATTAATGTACTCATCGATTATTCGCCAAGACTTATCGGAGCGCTACTGCTGTTCTTTATCGGAATCTGGGTCATCCGGATTATCAATAACATCTCACGGAAAGTCATGGTCAGAAGGGCGGTTGAGCCTACACTGATTGAATTCCTGTCAGATATCATTTTCTGGGGATTGCGGATTGTGCTCTTTATCGCGGTCATTTCCAAATTGGGCATCGAATCTTCTTCGTTTGTTGCGATCCTTGGTGCTGCTGGTTTAGCCGTTGGCCTGTCGTTGCAGGGTTCGCTTTCCAATTTCGCGGGCGGCATGCTCATCATCCTTTTCAAGCCGTTCAAACTCGGCGACTCGATTGAGGCGCAGGGCGTTTCCGGAGCGGTAATCGACATCCAGATCTTTGTGACGCAACTGCTCACGGCAAACAACCAGGTGATTTTTATCCCGAATGGCGCCTTGTCTAACGGAACGATCATCAATTATTCGCAACAGGAAAACAGGCGCACCGATCTGACCATCGGCATTTCCTATGACAGTAACATCAAAAATGTGAAAGACATCATTGCGAAGATTCTCGACAACCATCCTAAAATCCTGAAGCATCCGGCGGCATCGGTTTCCGTAAAGGAACTTACCGATTCCGGAGTCAGGATTGCCATTCGTGCCTGGACAAAAAACGAGGATTTTTCGGAAGTATCCTCAACAATACTTGAAAATTGCAAAACGGCTTTCGATGAAGCGGGCATTTCGATTCAGCCCTTTTTGAAGGAATTTTCCAAGACGTAATTTTATTGTATCATTGTACAAACAAATCCAATACGATGAAAAATATTTTCACCGCAGCCATTGCATTAATGCTCAGCTTACCAGCCTTTTCCCAGAATGACAACTCAACGAGTGCAAAAGTTTCAGGAACAACTTTTATCAATCCGATTCGGTCTAAGGATAAAATCCAGGGTTCGCCTTATCTTCAGCATATGTTTTCTTCTGCTATGGTAGAAAAACTGAAGAGTAAAGCTTATATGCGCTACAATACGTTCAATGACGAATTTGAATTTATAAATACCAAAGGCGACACGCTGATTCTGGACAAGATTGAAGACTATAGTTCGATTATTTTCACCGAGGGCAACAAGAAATACCTATTGACGGCTTACACCAATACAAAAAACAAACTGTATTACGGCTATCTCATCAATTTGTATGAGAAAAACGGCTATGGCTTGTTTCAAAAGGAAAATATCAATTTCTACGAAGGTAAAAAAGCCCGGACAACGCTTGAAAAAGATATGCCTTCACGCTATTCTAAAACCGATGACACTTATTTTTTCAAGAATAAAGAATTGGGTATTTCCGAATTTCCGGACGGCAAAAAAGACCTCATCAAATTATTTCCAGATAAGAAAGCCGCAATCGAAGCTTTTGTAAAAGAAAACAAAATTGATTTCGACCAACAGGCGGATATGATTAAAATAATCGATTTTCTGGCCGCGCAATAACTTATTTTTTTGTAGTAATCATGAAATCCTTGAGATAGTAAGGCTCAAAATAAGCGACATCAACCGTATCGTTTTTTTGGTACTTTTCATAGCTGAGCTGGCACATTTCATTGGCCGAAGGATAAACAATTTCATCCAGGAATATAAAATTGGGTTTCGTCAACACGGCTTTGCATTTGCCGAGGCAATCCCCTGCAAAATAAACGTTTCCCTGCAAATTTTCGAACGAGTTTTCGGTGATTATTTCGGCTTCCACATCGCGTATTTTTTCCATCTCCGGATTGAATATGGCGCTGTAGACTTCCATCCGCCTCGCATCGATCATCGGAACAATAACGCCTTCCGCTATTTTTGCCTGCGCTGCCAAAACCGCCAAAGTATCTACCGCAATCAACGGGATATCCAACGCAAAGCACAGTCCCTTTGCAGCCGAAACGCCAATGCGCAAACCGGTGTAGGAACCCGGGCCCTGGCTAACCGCAACCGCCGATAAATCCTTGAATTGTAAATGGAGTTCGCGAAGCGTTTCTTCAATAAAAACATGTAGCTTTTCGGCGTGGGAATAACCTTGCTCCGCCATTTCCCTGCAAAGCAGCGGCTGTCCGTCTTTTGCAATGGCAACCGAACAGTTTTTTGTCCCGGTCTCGATATTGAGAATGTAAGGCATTATTTTTTCGCGTCTTTGTTCTTTTCAGAGGAGACAACAACTTTGTCCCCCGAATTCAGGTCTTTTGTAACGGTAGTGTATGGCCCGGTAATGACAACATCGCCTTTTTTGAGTCCGCTTGTGACTTCAATATTTGTATCGTCCTGTATGCCGGTTTTGATGATCCTGATTTTGGACTTGTCGCCGACTTTCACAAAAACGCATTCATATTTCTTATCGCTTTTTGCCTTGACTTTATTTTCAGCGTTTGGATCTTCCACCTCAAATTTTTTCACGGCCGTCGTATCCGATTTGATTACGACAGAACTGATCGGAACGCCAAGCACTTTCTCTTTCCGCTTCGTAATGATATCGACTGTTGCGGTCATTCCGGGTCTGAAAGGCGAATAGCTTTCTGGTTTTCCGGCAAGCAAATCCTGATAAGATTCTTTCAGGATGCGGACTTTCACTTTAAAATTCGTCACTTGGTCCGCGGTTAAAGTCGTGCTCGCCGAATTGGAAATGCTCGTTACAATTCCCTTGAATTGCTTCTTGAGATAGGCGTCGACTTCAACATTGGCAGAATCGCCGACATTGATTTTTACGATATCATTCTCATTCACGTCGACTTCCACTTCCATATTATTGAGATTGGCCACACGCAGGATTTCGGTTCCGGTCATTTGCTGCGTACCCAGAACCCGTTCGCCCAATTCGACATTGAGCATCGAAATTGTTCCGTCCGCAGGCGCATAAATCGTCGTCCTTCCCAGATTGTCCTTGGCTTCATTGACGGTAGCCGAAGCGCTTTGCACGTTGTAGTAAGCCGCCTGTTTGGAAGCTTTCGCGCCTTCAAACATCGAGATTGCCTTATCCCATTCTGATTTGGAGATGATGCCCTTATCGAACAGCGTCTTGTTGCGGTCGTAATTCGCCTTGGCTTCCTGAAAGCTCGCATCCGACTGGCTCAGGCTGGCCTTGGTTCCCGAAAGTCCGGCGATCGTCCTGTTGTAGCCCGAAGTATACAAATCAGGATTGATCTTTACGAGCAGGTCGCCTTTTTTAACAACCTGTCCTTCTTTCACGGGAAGTGAAATGATTTCGCCCGAGACTTCCGAAGAAATCTTGACTTCAATTTCAGGCTGTATTTTTCCGGTCGCCGAAACGGTTTCGATAATCGTGATCTCGTCAACTTTGGCTATTTCCACTTCAGTGCCTTTATCTTTATTGCCGATGACACCGGATTTAGACAATGCGACAAGTACAACAATCAGTACGATTGCGCCTCCGATTAAGAAATAAGCTTTTTTTGACATGTTTGTTATTTTTTGGTAATCGGGATTCCGAAATAGAATTCCACGATTTTAGTTCTGAATATATAATCGTATTTGGTTCGCAAAACTTCCGACTGCGCCGTTGAATATAAAGATTGCGCCTGGTTGAAATCGAAGGCGTTCATCATGCCGACATCATACCGTTCTTTCGCATAGTTGAAAGCGCCTTCCCTGGCTTCGAGTGCAACAACCGCCGATTCATAGGCATTGAACGCACCGTTGGCGTCGGTGAAAGCCGTGTAGACGTTTCTTTCGAGATCCAATTGGCTTTGCGATAAGGCGATTTTGGATCTTTCCAAAGCGACTTTCGAACGCTCCACATTATTCTTAATGGAAAATCCGTTCAAAATCGGAACGGTTAACTGCAATCCGAAATTGTGTCCCTTATTATCGCTGAACTGATCGAAAACCGGCGCCGATTTTCCAAAAACCGGTAAATAATTATCGGTGGTTACGATTTGGCCCGTACTGGTTGTCCCGACAATTATCGGATTGGAAGCATCCAGAACCGAACCCGTGATCCTGTCGGAATAACCGGCACGCGTACTGAAACTATAGAATCCCGTGAGTGTCGGCAGGTAAGCGCCTTTGGCAATTTTCACATCCTTTTCGGCGATTTCAGTGTTTGCTTTTGCGAGCTTCACTTCCACCCTTTCCTCGAGCGCCTTTTTGTAAATCGCCTCGGGCGTCTGGAACATCACTTCGCTTTGTCTGGCTTCATAATTCTCATCGGCGATATCGAAATTCTGGAAATCATCCAATTGAAGCAATTGTGCGAGGCTCAGTTTTGAAATCAGCAGCGCATTTTCCGCCGCGACGACTTTCTGTTTGTTATCGGCAACCGTCGCCTTAATGTCGAGCAAATCGCCTCGCGGAATCGAACCCGCATTCACCAGTTCGGTCGTGCGGTTGAACTGCCTTTCATTATTGGCGAGCTGTTCTTTCTGTACCTTGATATTTTCTTTATTGAAAAGAATCTGCAGGAACGCATTAGCCACATTGAGCGACACATCGTCCTTTATTTTCGTCAGCTGGTATTGCGATGCGATGATGCCGAGGCTTGCCCTGCGGTAACGGTTTTGATTTTGAAGTCCTTTGAAAATGTCGACATTGGCGTTCAGTCCCGCCGAAGTAAATTGCGTGGTTTCATTTTCCAAAAGTCCGGTCGTGATGTTTTGGTTGAGTCCGATATTCCACGAATGGGAAGCCGACGCATTGATTACAGGCAGGAAATTCCCCAACGCGCTGTTTTTATCTATAGTGGCCAATTTGGTATCGAGGTCTGTATTTTGGATGGAAATGTTGTGTTCCAATGCATAATTGACACATTCTTCGATCGTCCATTTTTTCGACTGCGCCTGAAGTGACAACCCGAGCAGCAGCATGAAAATGAAATGGATGTGGTTGATTTTTTTCATGTTTTTGATTGATGTGGTGCAAAGGTACTGCACAAATTTAACAATTTTCTAAAAATTAAAATGCTTTTTTATGCGATGAAATTATTGCTTGGATTCTTCTCCTTCCTTATTCAGGCCCTGGTTCCAGACTTTAATCTTATCCGAAGCCTTGACGCCACTTTTGATCTGGACATAGATTCCGTCGCTTACGCCGAGTTCGACATTTCTTTTTTCGAATTTCTGGTTGCCGGTCATCACTTCTACATATGGTTTTTCTGTAGTCTTGTCGAACTGGACGAGCGATTCCTTCAATGCAAGTACATTTTCGGCTTTATCAAGGATAATCGATGCATTGGCGCTGAGTCCGGCACGGATAAAAGTGGTGTCGCGGTTGGTTAACGCGGCTTTGATTTCGAACTGGATGGCGCCGTTTTCGGTTTTCCCTTTCGGAGCGATATCAGTCAGGATCGCGGTAAATTTCTTATTTTCAATCGCGCCGACGGTGATTTCAATCGGCAGATTCACCTTGATTTTTCCGACTTCCGATTCATCGACTTTCCCGACAAAAATCATTTTCCCGACATCGGCAACGCTGGCGATAGTCGTCCCTTCGTTGAAGTTATTGCTTTCAATCACCTGATTTCCGACCTTTACCGGAACGTCCAAAACCATTCCCGTGACCGTCGAGCGGATTACCGTATTGGCATAATTGCCGAGCCCCGAAGAGGTTCCTGTTTTCACAATATCCAAACCTTGCCTTGACGCGTTGTAATTCTGTTTGGCCTGTGTATAGGCGACTTCCGCAGCCTGGAATTCATTCGCCGAAATCACGCCTTTGTCAAACAAGGTTTTCTGCCTGTTGTATAATTTCTGTTGGTTGTCGAGCTCGATTTTGGACGACTGCACCTGATTTTGCGAACTGCTCAGGCTCGAAACATTGGCAACAACCCTGATCTTGGCAATCATATCGCCCGCTTTTATCGATTCGCCGGCCTTGATATAAATTTCCTCGATAATCCCTGAAATATTCGGCTTGATTAAAACCTCCACATCAGGCACGATGTTTCCTGTGGCGATCGTGTTTTTCACAATGGTTTTCGTCTCGGCTTTGTCGGTTTCAAAAACAACCGGCGGTTCCTGGTTCTTCGCATAGAGGTAATACAGCGCGCCAAAAAACACGATGGCTATGAAAACTAAAATGGTTATGGTTACTCCTTTTCTCATTTGTTTTGGTTTTGATGATTTTATTTAATTGATGATTTATTCTGTCCTCAAAGCGTCTACTGGTTTGACATTGATGGCGGTCTGCGCCGGAATGAATCCAGCCAATAATCCCGATCCGACCAATATCAGTAAAGCTATAAAAACTACCGAAAGGTCGACACTTGGGTTGGCAAACATCATGTCTTCGCTTGGCATCGAGTCGAGGATCTTATTGATAATGGCCAATAATCCGGTCGCAACGGCAATGCCGCACATCCCGGCGACGATAGTCAGGAATATGGCTTCTGTTAAGATCTGCCCACGGATCGCTGCCGGAGTGGCGCCCAAAGCGCGGCGGATTCCGATTTCCTTGGTGCGTTCTTTCACGACAATCAGCATAATGTTTGAAATTCCGATGATTCCCGAAAGCAAAACCAGAGTCCCGACAAAAAAGGCGATGAATTTCAGGATCATAAATAATCCCTGTACTTTGCTGAATTCTTCAAAAAGGTCGAAATTCCCAATCGCGCGATCATCATCGGGATGAATGGAATGGCGCGACTTCATCAGATCCATAATGCCTTTCTTCAAATCGGTGATCGAAGCGCCGTCTTTGGCAGTGATGGCCATCCAGCCCACGGTATCGCCAAAATTGAATGCCTGTTGGAAAGTCGTAAACGGGATGAATATGTTTTTCTGCGCCGCTTCGGGTCCGCCGTTATTTTTATCTTTCGAATAATAAATCCCGACCACCATAAAATTGACGCCATTTATTTTGATGTAGCTTCCGATGGTTTCTTCAGCCTTGTCATACAATCCATCTATTACGCCCTGTCCGATTATCGCGACTTTCCTTTTGTTGAGGATGTCCTGCTGGTTGACAAAGCGTCCTTTGGTAATCACCATCGATTCCTGTTTGATCAGTTCCGGATAATCGCCATAAATCGTAAAGGCCGCCGTTTTGGTGCCACGGATGACATTATTCGCGCCTTGGTAACCGCCGAGTTGGTTTCTTGGGGAAACGTATAACAAATCCGGAAAATTGGCTTTCAGTGCGGGAACGTCGTCATTTTTGAAATTGAACGGCCGGATCTGCGGCAAACCCTTATAGGCTTTTGAAGTCGACTGTGTCCACATAAACATGGTGTTGGTGGCTATTCCGGAGAAACCTTTCTTTACGCCATTTTCCAATCCATTTCCGGCCGCGAGCAAAATCACCAGAATAAAAATACCCCAGAAAACGCCAAAAGCGGTCAGGATTGTCCTGAACGTATTCGCGCTCAAGGCTTCTAAAATCTCATTCCATTTATCCCTGTCAAACATAATTATTCGTCTCTAAGTGCTACAATGGGTCTTATTTTGGCTGCGCGGTAGGCAGGGAAAAATCCGGCTAATGCTCCTGAAAAAACAAGCAGGAATAAAGTGGTCAAAGCCACATTGAAATCGACGGACGGATTGACAAAAAATTCGCTCTTGATTTGCGGGCCGACCAATTCCAAAAGAATCAAACTCATTAAAAGCCCTACAAACCCTGCGATCGTGGTAATAAAAATCGATTCGTGCAAAATCATCCCGATGATTGAAATTGGCGGAGCTCCCAAAGCTTTCCTAATTCCGATTTCTTTCGTGCGTTCTTTTACGATAATCAGCATGATGTTACTCACCCCGACGACTCCGGCGATAATCGTACAGATTCCGACCCACCAGAAAAACAACCGGATGTATAAATTCAGCGAATAAAACTGTTTGGCATCCTTTACGGAATTGTGTACGCCGATGGCGCTATCGTCATCCGGAGCGATCGTATTTTTGCTTTTGAGCAGTTGCTTCAGCCCGGTTTCAAACTTTTCGGCCTCGGCTAGCGCGGCGTCGTAATCCTGGTTTTTTTTCATCGTGTAAAACAGGACGCTGACTTTATCTCCGGCACCAAACGCTTTCTGCATTGTCGTAAGCGGAATGTAGACGCGGGTTTCTTCGCGTTCTCCGGCAGGATCCACAAAAACCCCCACGACTTTAAAATTGATATTGTTGAGTGTGATCTCTTCGCCAATCGGGCTTTTATCCTTAAAGATGTCCTGCTTGAGCTTCATTCCGATGACGGCAATTTTCGCATTGCTCTCCATGTCGCTGTTGTTGATGAAACGCCCTTCGGCCATCGTCGCATTTTCGATAAACTGGTAATCGGGATACGCGCCGCGGTATTGATAATTTCCGGATTCTTTCCCATAAGTCACCAATCCATTCCATTCGTTATAGGTTGCGGCTTTTTTATCGACCTTATCCCCGTATTTCTGTACCGATAAATCGTAATCGCTGTTGCGGAATTGGATCTGCCGTCCCGGATTGAGCCCTTTGTACTCTTTTGTTGTCATTCCCGACCAGACTTCGATGATTCCGGCGGCGTCGCGTTCGAACTGTTTTTCGATCCCGTTCTGCAAACCTTTCCCGACGCCCAATAAAATTACAAGGATAAAGATTCCCGAAGCCACAGAAATACCTGTGAGGAAAGTCCTCAGCTTGTTTTTGGCTATCGCCTCAAAAATTTCCTGCCAGCGTTCGATATTAAACATAAGATGTCGCCCTTACCTGTTCTACCATTTTATCATCGATGATGATTCCGTCTTTTAAAACCACGTTTCGTTTGCACATTGCCGCAATGTCGGGCTCGTGCGTTACGATCAGGATTGTTTTGCCTTCGTCGTTGATGCCTTGTATGAGTTCCATTACTTCATAAGACGTTTTGGTATCCAAAGCTCCGGTTGGCTCATCGGCGAGCAATACTTTCGGATTCGAGGCCATAGCACGTGCGATTGCGACGCGTTGTTTCTGTCCGCCCGACAGTTCGTTTGGCAAATGGTTTGCGTGCGATTCGAGTCCGACCTTCCTGAGGTAATTCATCGCAATCTCATAACGTTCCTTTCGCTTAATACCCTGATAATACAACGGCATTGCCACGTTATCGAGCGCATTCTTATAATTGATCAGGTTGAACGACTGGAATACGAAACCCAGGAATTTATTGCGGTATTTGGAAGCGATGGTTTCGTTGAGATTTTTTATCGGAAGCTTGTCGAGGATATAACTGCCCGAATCGGCTTCGTCAAGAATGCCCAGAATGTTGAGCAGTGTCGATTTTCCCGAACCCGAAGAACCCATGATAGCGACGAGTTCGCCTTCTTTAATATTGAAATTAATGCCTTTTAACACATGAAGCTCCGAGCTTCCCATTTTGTAAGATTTGTGTAAGTCCTTTATTTCAATCATAATTCGGGTTATTTGCAACAATATTAAAAATTCTTAAAAGAAATTATAATAAGAAAACGTTAATAGTCTTATTCCAATTAAGGTTATAAGACTTTCCGCTGGTGAAATTGTTACACAAACCCTGAAAATATCGGGCGTTTGATTAATTTTACGGCTTTCAAATTCACTTCGATGAAAAACATACTGCTTTTATTTTCCGGTTTCTTTTTCCTTTTGCTGCAATCGGGCTGCTCGGCCACGCAAAAAATAGACGCGATGAAACCCGAACCCGACAATGCCGCGCCTTTGCTCTATGACAGTGCCGTTTCGTTTATCGATATGCCGATTTCCATTAAGCTCAAGGATGTGGAAAACCAGGCCAACAAATTCCTCAACGGCCTGATCTATGAAGACAACAACATCGAAGACGACGATTATGAAATCAAAATCTGGAAGCTCGCACCGATTACGCTTACCAATGAAAATGGGAAAATCAAGACCATCCTGCCTTTGAAAGCATTTGTCAGATACCGTATCGGGACGAATAAACTCGGAATCGGATTGTACAGCACGCGCGAGTTCAACTTCAACGGAAATGTGACCTTGCTCAGCGACGTCGGGCTGACCAACTGGAAACTCAACACCAGTACCGAACTGAAATCGCTCGACTGGAATGAAAGCCCTTCGGTCACCATTCTCGGAAAAGCCATCCCGATCACCTACCTGATCAATCCGGCGGTCCGCATCTTCAAATCGAAAATCGAAAAAAGCATAGACGAAACCATTGGAAAATCGATGGATTTTAAGCCGAACGTACTCGACGCGCTCGAAAAAATATGTACGCCTTTTGAAATGAGCGCGACTTATCAAAGCTGGCTGCGCGTGGTTCCGGTGGAATTATATACGACGAACGCCAAACTGCAGAATGAGAAAATCGCATTTGAAATGGGATTGAAATGCAACATCGAAACACTCGTCGGGCAAAAACCGGTAAATAATTTTGACCGTTCCAAAATCGTGCTCAAGCCGGTTTCGAAAATGCCGGCGCATATTTCGGCGAATATCGTAGCGGTTTCAACCTATTCGGATGCTTCCAAAATCATGACGAAGAATTTTGCGGGACAGGAATTCGGTACCGGAAGTAAAAAAGTTACGGTTCAGGGTGTCGACATCTGGCAGAAAGAAGGCAAGATGATTATCGCTTTGGATTTGCTCGGAAGCTTAAACGGGAAAATCTATCTTGCCGGCGTTCCGCAGTACAACGAGCAAAGCAAGGAAATCTATTTTGACAAGCTCGATTATGCGATTGATACGAAAAGCAGGCTGGTTCGCTCGGCCAATTGGCTGATGTCAGGTTACGTGTTAAAAAAAATCCAGGAAAGCTGCCGCTATTCGATCAGGCCGAACCTCGACGAAGGCAAGCAGAACCTGCTGCAATATCTAAAGAATTATTCCCCGATGCCGGGCGTTTTCATCAATGGGACTGTGGATGATATCCAATTCCAGAAAATACAGCTGACCAACCAGGCGATTGTCGCTTTTGTAAAGATAAACGGCGATGTGAATGTAACGGTGGACGGACTTAAATAGTCTTCTTCTTTTTGTTCATCTGGTAAACGGCAAAACCGATTCCCCCAACCAAAATATAGGGGATAACCATCAGGTAAACGATACCGTCATTGACCGCTTCGGCTTTGGCACCGTTGCCTTCACTTTCGATGGCGGCGCGGCACATGGCACATTGGGCGTTTGCGGGAAGTGTGAAGAAGCAAGAAGCGAGAAGCAAGATTATTGCCTTTGCGAATTGACTTAGCATTTGATCTTGACTCTTGACTCTATTTTCTATTTTTTTATTGTACATAATACGGTGCAATCATCAGGTAAACGATAACTCCGGTTACGGCTACATAGAGCCATATCGGAAAAGTGATTTTGGCGATTTTCCGATGCCTGTCAAATCTTTCGGCCAAAGCGCGAACATAAGAGATCAGCACCAATGGAATAACGGCAACAGACAAAAAAATGTGCGAGATCAGCAGGAAAAAATAAACATAACGGATGGCGCCTTCGCCACCAAATTTAGTCGCTTCGGCAGTCATATGATAGGCGACATACATCACCAGGAACGCTACAGAAAGGCAAATCGCCGTAGTCATCAAACGTTGGTGCAGCTTCTGTTTGCCGTTCTTTATCGCCATCACTGCGGCAACCAGAACCACAGCGGTGATTCCGTTGATCGTTGCGTAAATCGGTGGCAGAAAGGAAAGTGGTTTGACATCATATCCTAAATCTTTGAGCTTAACGCCAAAAAGAATCGCCACAACAACCGGAATTACGATTGATACCACAATGATGAATTTGCTGAATTTCTGTTCCAATGCACTGTTTTGGGTATTTTCCTCCATCTTATTCGTGTAATAATTTTTCAATATCCTGCTGGATGGCTTTTACGCCTTCCTTTTCAATTCCGTCATAATATAGAATCGGGTTGTTGAACTCGTCCCTGCGGCAACGGATAAAACCTTTCTTGTCGATGAGTGCAAACAGTCCCGAATGCTCGAAGCCACCGTTAAATTTGCTGTTTTGTCCCGCATACAGGTTAAAGCCTTTGTTGGCGATTCCGTAAATATATTCGCGGTCGCCGGTGAGCATGTGCCAGTTGGAAGATTTCACGCCGAGCAGATCGGCATGTTTCTTCAATACTTCGGGCGTATCGTTTTCAGGGTTTATGGTTATGGATGCGATTCCGAAATTCGGGTTCCCGAAGAATTTATTCTGGATATCGACCATGTTCAGGTTCATTTTCGGGCAGATTGTCGGACAGGTTGTAAAGAAAAACTCAACAATATAGACTTTCCCGTCATAATCGGCGTTGGTGATTTTCTTGTTGTTCTGGTCGGTGAGCTCGAATTTTGGCGCCTGGCGGATGGTCATCAGTTTGGCGTCGGCTTTTCCGTGATTTTCAATTTTGTCCAAACGGTCGCCTTTTACGATGTCGTTGCCTTTGATCCTTTCTATGATTTTCGGAATCGCATAAATTCCGAAAACCAATATGACCAGTGAAATCCCGATGTATGATTTATTCTTGAGCATAATTTAGTCTTTAAATTCCTGTTTGGTCGCGTTGTGGTTCTTTTTGAGCGCCGCGCGGTATTCGTAAAGCACCACCTTGAAATCATCGAGCATCTCGTTGCTGAGATCGGCGGGATGAAAAGTGCTGTAGCCTTCCTTGTATTCTTTCTTGTCTTTCCTGCCGCGAAGATTCCTTTCCTTATCGATGATGTAAACGTTGGGCGTTCCAAAATCCGGATTTAAAGCGCCTTTGAGTTTGAGCTGGGCGTAAAAAACTGAAATCTCCTCAGGCTTTGCAAAAACGAAATGCCATTGTTTCATATCGGTCGTAGCCTGCATCGCAGCAAGAATACTTTTGGCAACTTCTTCTGTCCCAATGGGACAAACATAAACGAATTGCAAATCAGTAAATTCATGATAACGCAAATATACTTTTTGTTGCAGGTTGAAAAGGTCGCCGCGGTTTTTGAGCAGATCGAAGCCGCCGAAACCAAGGACCGTAATTTTTTTATTGAGGGAAACTTTTTCGTTTTTGAGGGAATTCCATTCGCCGAAATCAGCAACTTTCGGGGTAACTATAGGTAAATGGGTAAATCCGTTAACGCCGGACGCAAAGAAAAGATAGGCAACGATCGGGATCACAAAGAGGACAAAAAGGACGATATTTTTTTTCATTGCCGCATTGGGGTTATTCCGGTACAAAAATAAAAAAAGACGGTCGTAAAACCGTCTTTTTTATGAATTAATATGCTGTTAAAAATTCCACTTGATGGTGGCATCTTTAAAGACCTCGAAAATATAATCAGCTTCTACAAGAAGGATGAATAGTAAATATAAGACCAGGAAAATAACCGGCGCTACGACGGTCCATCTCAGACTGGCTTTTTCGCCCTCCATGTGCATGAACGCCCAGATGATATAATAGGCTTTTACAAGCGTCAGGATGATGAACATCCAGTTGAGCAGATTCATGCTAAGGAAATTGTGCATGTGAAACACATCGGGTTTGATGATACCCATAGCAACTTCGAAAGTCGTGATTACGGAAAGGATCCCGAAAACCAGCCAGATTCTTTTTGTATTAGAAACGTGTTCGTGTGACATAATAATAACTTTTGAAATTAAACTAAGTAGAAGAATGTAAATACAAATACCCAAACCAAATCGACAAAGTGCCAGTAAAGACCCACTTTCTCTACCATTTCATAGCTTCTTCTTTTTTCATAAGTTCCCAAAAGAACGTTGAAGAAAATAATGATATTGATGATAACTCCTGAAAATACGTGGAAACCGTGAAACCCTGTGATGAAGAAGAAGAAGTCGGCGAACAATTTGCTGCCGTATTCATTTCTGGTAAGGTTTGCGCCTTCAACCACGAGACTTGCATTGGCCAGCATGACTTCAGATTCTGCCCTGGTCAAAACCGTTTTGTGCTTATGATGGCTCAATTTCTGGTTTACTTTCGGGTCTTTCAATGAAGCGGCATCGCCTTTAAAGATAATTTCCGTACGGACTAACAAATCAGGGTGTGATTTGAAACCTGCCTGTACTTCTGCAACCGAATAGGTTGGCAATGCGCTTTCAGACATGAACCACCTGCCGTTACTTTTTTTCAACTGTTCCCTTTCTTCAGGAAGCGTCGCTGCAAAATCTTCGAGCTTTACTCTTTTTCCGGTGTTGTCTACAAACTGCAGCAAACTTCCGCCTTTGGTTTCGATCGCGCCATATTCTCCATGGATGAAATTTTTCCACTCCCAGGCCTGTGAGCCAACGAAGATCATACCGCCTACAATCGTAAGGAGCATGTAAAACGCCACTTTCATTTTGTTCATGTGATGTCCGGCGTCAACTGCCAGGACCATCGTTACGGAAGAGAAAATCAGGATAAACGTCATCAATGCGACATAGTACATTGGTGCTGAAACGCCGTGCATAAACGGAAAGTGGGTAAACACTTCATCCGGCAATGGCCATGTTTCAATAAACTTAAACCTTGAAAAACCATAAGCTGCAAGGAATCCCGAAAATGTCAAGGCATCTGATACGATAAAAAACCACATCATTAATTTGCCATAATTCGCTCCTAATGGCTCATTTCCGCCACCCCAGGTTTTTTGTTGACTGTCTGCAGTAGTAACTGTCGCTCCCATAAAAGTTGTTCGTTAAAAAGTTCCCAAATTTACGTTTTTTTCTTATTTAAAGAAATATAAAAATAAAAACAAATATACCCATAATAAATCAAGGAAGTGCCAGTACATTGCACCTAGCTCTATTCCAAGGGTTTGACGGGAATTGTATTTTTGTTTAAAATGATTATAAATTATGATTAAAAGCGAAATTAATCCGCCCGCAAGGTGCGCCAAATGCGTCACGGTAACAACATACAGGAATGTGGTCGTAATCGTGCTTTCGCTTCCGGTAAAATAATATCCTTGCGCAACGATCTGGCCGAAGCCGACAAACTGCATGACTACGAATAAAATGCCCAATCCCAGCGTGGCCAAAAGAAAAGAAGTCGTTGCCATCCTGTTGTCTTTTTGGATCGCTTTTTTAGCCAGGTGAAACGTAATGCTGCAGCAGATAATTACCGCTGTACTGATGAAAAATGCGCTCGGCATCTGAAAATCCTTCAACCAGTCGGCTCTTGATTTGCTCACCACAAAGGCGCTTGTCAACCCGGCAAACATCATCGTCATGCTTACCATTGCGAATAACAAAATGAGCTTGTAAGAACGGTCGGACCTCGATTTGTGCTCTTCGGCCGTCATTGTAGTTTGTGCCATCATCTGAAAAATTTATCTAAAATATAAACGATTTGTAACAAAGTAATATAGGAAACGCTTACCAGCATCAGTGTCTTGGCCGCTTTGGAAGTGCGCAGCTGGTATAGCCTTACCGCATAGAAAAGCATCCACAGCCCGAGCAAAAATACGATAATTGCGGCTACCGGTGTGATATATAATTTTCCGGTATAACCAAGCATCGGAAGCAGCGAGGCGATAATCAGCCAAACCGTGTAAAGTATGGTCTGCAGCGCAGTCGATTTGTCTTTTTTCCCTGACGGAAGCATAAAAAATCCGGCCTTTTCATAATCTTCATATAAAAACCAGCCGATCGACCAGAAGTGCGGAAACTGCCAGAAAAACTGGATCAGGAATAATGTCCCGGCCTCAATGCCGAAATCTCCAGTAGCAGCCACCCAGCCCAGCATAAACGGAATCGCGCCCGGAAAAGCACCTACAAAAACCGACAATGGCGTCATGGTCTTCAGCGGCGTGTAAACACTGGTGTATAAAAATATGGAAATCGCGCCGAACATGGCCGTTTTCGGATTGATCATGTAGAGCAATGCCACACCGATAAGCGTAAGCAGACTGGCAATGATCAAAGCATTATTGGGCGTCATCCTGCCGGAAGGGACAGGACGGTTTTTGGTACGGTCCATCAAGGCATCGAGGTCTTTTTCAATCACCTGATTGAAAGCGTTTGAAGCGCCAACCATACAATAACCGCCGACCATCAGCATCGCCAAAACAGACCAGCTGAACGGATGCGCAGCATCAAAACCCAACAAATAACCGGCAATCGAAGAAAACAGCACACTGACCGCCAATCCTGCCTTGGTGATTTCTTTAAAATCGGTAAAAATGGCTTTAATGGAAAAAGTATTTGCGTTTGCGTTCAAAGCGGTTCTCATTTGTGTTTTCATCCCAACGCTTTTGGGTCGCGCAAAGGTACTTTATAGAAAATGATTTGGCAAAAAAGTAATCATAAAAATAAAAGTTTCGCCAAACCCCGCTTTTTAATAATCGGGCAGCGATAAAAAAGCAGCAAAATCAGGGTTTCGTAGCGATGAAAATCAAATTGTTGTAGCCTTTTTTCCTATCGTAAGCGATACCGTTTGAAGCATAATACTCTTCAAGTGAGTAGATTTCAACGTCTTTGAATCCGGCTTCTGTCAAATCTTTGAGCAGTCCTTTTTTGTCGTAGTAATATCCGGGTACCTTAAATCCTTTGAAACCGGTGTCCCTGTTCCCAACCCGGTCGCCAAGGACAAACGAAAACAGGTTCCGCAATTGGAAATAAAAGGTCTTTGAAGTGGCGCCGTATTGGTTGTGGACTGTGCCGATCAGGATTCCTTTCGGCTTTAAAATCTGCAGTGCATTCTTGTATATCGTAAGCCGGTCGGCCCTGAGCGGGACATACGTCAGCATACTGTTTAGTATCGTAACCAGATCAAAAGTCTCGCTGACCTTATTGTAATCTTTGGCATCTAAAACCAGCGTTTCCGTAAAGGAATCGATGTTCCATTTCTTTAGGTTTTCGTCGCATTTGGCAATCATATTCTGCGAAAGATCTGAAGCGACGATCCTTACCGGCTTGTAAAATTCGGCAATCGATTCAATTTCCCTTCCTGTGCCGCATCCGATGATTTTAATCGTTTTGATTTCGCCAGTCGATTTGTAGCGTTCTTTCGCATTCCCCAACATGAAAATTTCAAAGTCAGACGCCTGCTTGAGCACTTCCTGTGTTGCAATGATGTTGTCTTTCTCCCAAAAATCTTTGACTGTAATTTTCACGTTTGCTTTTATTGAATTCCTTTAGAATGATATTTTTATGTGGGACATTTAAATCGTAACAAAAGTAGAATTTAACCCCAAATATACAAGTGTCTGCCCAAATATTAATTTTGGCGGTTTCAGGGCTTTAATGGCGGTTTTTGTTTTTGTTTTTTCGAAATAAACTTATCCGTCCGTTACATTTACGTAATCCTTACACCAAAAGCTTTAACGGAGTGCAAAAAAATTTGATGGACCAACCGCTAATAATCAAAATACCAATTGAAAATATCGCAGCGCAATCCAACCGAAAACCAGCTTGTCGTTTCCTTAAAGGTCGCCGCCGTTTCCGAAGCCGGATCAAAATTCCGAAAAATATAGCTCGCAAAAAATTTCATATTCGTCGCCGGATTGACCAGGTAACCGGCCTGGATATCCGCTATAAAAATATTCGTCTTGTTTCCCTGGCCTACTTTCACACCTTTGTCGTAAGCCCGCGCCACGTCGTAGTCGCGATAAATATTACCGCCATAATTCAACGTGTCGGTTGCCGTGTTGAAATCGAGTCCGCGCACGCCGATCGTAACCTTCGCATCGGCAAAATAACGTCCTTTATGGTAACGTGCAATCGCAATGGCCTCGCTGAAATTGCCGCCCCATTGGTGCCCCAAACTCTGGTTGCTGTGCGCATAATTCGTCAATGGATCGCTGTGTGCATAAACATACGGACGCACGCGATTGTATTCAACCTGGAGCAACAGGTTCTCAATATTGAACGCATTGAAATATTTCACGCCCACCTGGTAGCCGAATTTGTTTTTCCAGCTTTCATCGCCATCCTTGATATCACCAAGTGAAAATTCATCGAGGAGAAACTGCGTATACATATTGACCTGGTTGTTCACCTTGTATTTTCCCGTAATTCCCAAAAGTGCGTTTCCGCTTCTCGCAGACGACGCAAATTCTACCGAACGGTAAAAGATAATCGGGTTCAGAAAACTGGCATCAAAGCCACGTCCGTTCGTATTGGCCCAAACCACCGATTCGAAAAAGCCGATATTAAGCCTTTTGGAAGCGTTCCAACTCAGGTAATGGTTGGCCATGAATTTGGTCTTATACGTCCGGTCTACAGTCACATCGGGACGCACATCCTTGAGGAACATATAGGTATTCGTGTATTTGATTTTCCAGAAACTGGTGTTGATTTTGAAAAACGGATACGGACTCACACCGTCGGTTGTAATCAGCGAACGGTAACCATCGCCGATAAAATTGCGGCCGTAACCCAATTGGATATTGATCATCTTGCTTGGCGTATACGTAATATTCGCTTCCGCCATAGGCATGTCGTAGGAGTCCGATTTGAATCTTTTCGCAATTCCGATTCCGGGAACAATTGCCGGATCGCCGCCTGATTCTGCCCGGATCGACTCTGAATAGCGGTTGTAATAATCCGCAAAACGGCCCTGGCTTTCATAAATGGTCGTCGTAAAGGTAAGCTCTTCGCCCAAACCGCCCTGAAGCTGCAATCCGCGCGTATTGATGTAAGTGCTCACCGATTTATTGCCGGTGCTTTGGCCCATCTGCAAATCAAAAATAGGGTTCATCGTAAACCAATAGCCGTCGCCCTGGATCTGGACCGTATTTTCATTCCACAATTTCCTTCCAAACCAGCTTGTCTTATTTTTCATCAGCTTCTGGTTGGCCTCGCGGAGGTTGTAGTATTTGGAAACCTCGGCATAAGTATACGGTTTTGAAGCCGTGTGGTTGTTCGTGCCAACCTGGTTCATCGCATCGTCAAACTGCGCGTAAAGGCTATGCGAGAATGGAATATTGAGGTTGCTTTCGAACTTCGGCTCATTGAATTTATGATAGACGATGTCATCGTATTCGGTCAGTTCCTTGTTGCGGTTCTGCGTGTAATTTTTCGATTCCGCAATCTTTGCCGCTTCGGCTTTGGCAGTCGCTTCCGCAGAAATTTCCGCAGCGCTTTTGAGCGGAATGGCGATTTTTATGGTGTACTTTGAATAAGTCGGATTGCCGTTGTATGTTGGAGGCGCAATTTTAGGAAACTGCTCGAAAACCCTTTTGGCTTCTACAGATAAATCCTCCTGTGCCGCGTCGACATATATTGCGTTGAAATTCCCTTCGGCATCCACTTCAAAAAGCACGATAATGCTGCCTTTGAAATCGGCCCCGAGACTTTGCGGCACCTTGAAATTATTAAACACAAAATCCTGGACTTCGTTATAAAAGCAATTTTCCAAAGCTTTGTCCTTTTGTCCCTGGCAGTCCGGAAAAACCGGCAGCTGATCGACACTTTGGGTAATCACCTGCGCATTTCCGAAGAAAAATCCGAAAACCAAAAGTAAAGATGCAACGTATTTTTTCATGTTTTTTTAATTGTAAACGTTAATAATTACCGTCGGAAACCTGTCCGCCTGCAATTGCTTTTGCCGATGATGTCCCGATTCGCTTTACGCCAAGCCGGATCATTTCAACGGCCTCCTCGTAAGTGCGCACACCGCCTGCAGCCTTTACCGGAAGCGGCGAAGCGTTTTCGAGCATCATAATAATCGTTTCGGGCGTGGCGCCATTGGGAAGGTTGTTTTCGGTCTTGAAAAATCCGGTGGATGATTTTACGAAAACACTGTCATAATATTCCTCTTTGAAATTCGTTAGCACCACATTTTTAATCAGTGACGAAAGCTGCACAATCTGTTGGCTGTTGAGCGCTGCTACCTCGATAATCCATTTGACGATCTTGTGGTTGTCGAGTCCGAGTTGTGTGCAAAGCAAAATCTCTTCCTTCACCAAAGCCGTATCGCCATTTTTAAAAGCCTCATAATTGCATACGAAATCAAGATCGTCGGCGCCGTCGGCAATGGCCTGTTTCGCTTCCTTGAGCTTTTTCTCCAACGGAGAATTGCCTTCAGGGAAATCGATTACGGTTCCGACAGTCAGTTTTGATTTCGCCTCAGCAATCATCTTTTTAGCAATCGCAACCATTTCGGGGCGGATCATAATCAGCTTAAACTGTTCGTCAATCGCTTCCCGGATGAAACCTTTGGCGACCGCCAGATTTTCGGCATCGCTGATTCCGGCCTGCATTGCGGTTTTTAAATAGGTTGAATCCAGATATCCTTTAATGTTCATGTGGCTTTAATGAGATAGTCACTGCTATTTCACGCGATAAAAATAAAAAAATCCCACCGAAGTGGGACATAATTCTGTTCTTTTAATTATAAAGCTTTCCTTTTTAGGTAATTTCCGTATAAAAGCATCGCTAAAACCGCTAAAGTAGCGCCAAAACAATTCGCGGCGACATCATTAATATCGGCTTTCCGGGTATCGGTAAACAATTGCTGCATGATTTCGATACTTATTCCGTAGCACAATGAAGCCAGAAAAACTTTCAACAGCAGCCATTTCCGGCCTGCGACCATCCTGAAATACAGGTACCACAAAATCGTAAAGACGAAATGGAAAGTGATGTGCGCGTATTTATCCGCGCCCGGTAATTCTGCAACAGCAGGCAGTTTCTTAAAGCTTACCAGACAAAGCACCGCCATAAGCAGCGTCCAGGCAATGGCAAGAAATAAATAGAAATTTTTATTCGCCAACCAGCTCTTTATAGGCATCGCTTGAAAGTAAATTATCAAAATCTGCCGTATCGCTCACTTTTACCTTAATCATCCAGCCTTTTCCATAAGGATCGCTGTTTACAGTCTCGGGTGCGCTTTCAAGTGCGTCATTGAATTCGATGATTTCCCCAGCCAATGGCAGGAATAAATCAGAAACGGTTTTTACCGCTTCAACGGTTCCGAAAACTTCATCTTTTTCTAAAGTCTGGTCTAAAGTTTCCACTTCCACATAAACGATATCGCCCAATTCCTTCTGTGCGAAGTCGGTGATCCCGACAGTGGCAACATCGCCCTCAAGGGAAATCCATTCGTGGTCTTTAGTGTATCTTAAATTTGCAGGTATATTCATTTATCAGTTGTTTTGTTTTTTTATCAGAGGCACAAATGTAAAGTTTACGCCGTGAATTCTAAAATGTTTTTTGTCTTAATTTCCAAAGTTATATCGCAGTGTAAATCCGGCGCGGATATTCGTAATCGGGAATGACGTCGAAATGACGGCCTTAGAGAACGAATGGTCATAATAGAAAATCGCCGTCAGGTTTTTGCTGAACGAATAATCGGCGGTCAGTTTGGCCGACCAAAGATTCTGTCCGCCCGATAGCTGGTTGTTGTCGTAATCGAGGTAGCGCACAATCGTTTCGCTGTTCCGGTAAGATCCGTCGAGCTTGATGTTGATATCGCTCTTGATGATTCCGGTCGGGTTGTCGGCCATTTTGGTCGAAATGATCACATCCTTGATACGGTAACCCAATCCGACCACATATTCGATTCCTTTCACTTCCGTGAGCAAATTGTTGTCGAAACTCATTGACATGGCGCGGTCTTTTTTCATTTCGACGACAGCTTTAAATGAATTCTTAAACTCCATATCGACTTTCATCAACGGGCTGAACTGCTCCACAAGGTTGATATTCGAAATGATGGTTTTGTTGTACAGATTTCCACCCGTGTCCACATTCAGTGATCCGTCGTTTCTGCGTCCCGAAGGCGCTTTGTCGTATTCGAAATTCGAACGGAAAGCATTGATCGTATACGATGCCTTATAACTGTTCTGCAAGGAGAAACGCTTGAATCTATCCTTGAAGAATTTATAGCGCATCAAACCGCTGTATTTGATTGTCCAGTTTGGAATCGGAATATCGCGGAAAGCATCGAGTGAAATTTTCTTCGTATCCTCGCCTGCTTTTCCGCTGTATAAACCAGTGTAAGCTGCCAGAAACGAAGGCAATAACACTGCCTGGTTGTTTTTTCCGAAACCAACCGGATAACCGGCATTCGAAACTGCAATGTTGTAATTTGGGTCGGTTGAAGACAGAATCTCATCGCCGTATCTCGGGAAATTTGGCGATCCGTAAAATTGCTCCGCCAAACGGTTGGCGACAATCAGCCTGTTGTTTTTAAGGTCTTCAAAAGCAACCGAATTGTTCTCGTCGCTTTTCTTGAAAGCCGTTTTCAACATGATGGTTGAGATTGAGAAATTACCAAATGAATAAGGCGATCTCGAATTGTACTGTCCATCAGAAGACACATCGTATTGCTCCGAATAGTTATCCACATAGGTACGGTCGGCGTTCAGGTCGATTTTAAAATCAGGGAAAAGATCGACATTCGCGGTCATGTTAAGCGTTTTGCTGGTCACGGCCGTATAGCTCTGGTTGAATTCCTGGTAATTGGTCAGGTAGCCATTCTTAGCGGCCTCGTAGCGCACATCGTCCTGGGATCCGAAAACGAAACCTAGTGTTGGTTTGGACGTTCCAAGAAAACCAAGTCCCGGCGTATAACCCGGCAAAACCGTTCCGCTGTTCTGTGTATAATTGACCTGGATATTTTTGATGCTTGTCGCAACACCGATCAGTCCGTTTACAAAAACATTCCCTTCGTTGGCTTTCGGCACGGCTGTGTTTGTAATTTTCTCCCCCGGTTTTGGCGCTTTTACCGGTGCTTTTGCTCCGGCTTTTGGCGTTTTTTTCGTAAGTCCGATATATTTATAGAACGAATCCATATTGAATGTCGTGTTCAGTTTGTGCGAGGCCGCATTCTGGATCGTATTTCCCAAATCGTAAGTCACACCTTCAATTTCTACCTCAGACAAGGCGATGGAGGCCCGCTGCCAGCTGTAATCGCCGGTGTAAGAATAAGCCGACTTGATAAAGCTGAAAGCCGGAATCTTATTGATCGGAATGTCATAATTCACGATAAATTGTTGCGAATGCTGGTTCGGATCCCCAACATTCCAGTAATCGTCCCAAATCGTAACCGTATTGTCCGGCTCGTTATTCTCATTGAGATAGTTGCGGACGATATTGCTCGAGGTCACATTATAGCTCAATTTCAGCGCCTTGGTCAGGTTGTAGTTGAAGCCATATTGATAATTGAAAAGGAAATTGCGTCGGTAGAGCGGATCCAGCGGAATGCCTTCCACGTCAATCTGCCTGAACTGCTGCTTGTTATACTGCCTGATGATGTTCGTGCTGAACGAAATATTCGACGGCAGGTAATTGAAATTGAAATCGCTCAGCATTTTCCAGTATTCACTTTTCTTAAGGAACTTGGTTTTCTTAAACGGCTCTATCGGTTTCGGCTGGAACGTAAATGCATAATCTACGGTCGTATTGACTTGTTGGTCGCGGAAGTTTTCAATCTCAAAATTATGGCGTTCCACCTCGTTATACGAATAAGATAAGGTAAGGTTTTCAGGATCGTAAACATGCTGTTTCTGTTCTGCTCCCCTTTCTTTTCTGACACCAATAAAGTTGATGCTCTGGCGTTTCGTATAATCGATTGCACGGTCCTTGATCACTTCTTTTTCGTTCGGATCTGCCGTCACATCAAGCAACTGGTCCAGTTTGATATCCTGGTTGAATGGATCATACTCGGGCGTAATGGTCTCTTCCCCGATCGCATAATTGAACGGCAGGTTGATGCCCCATTTTTTCGGAAGCAGTTTCCCCAAATTCAGATTCGTCACAATATTATACTGCTGCAAATCTTCGCGGCTTCTTTCATTCGGGCCTTGCTCTAACGTTCCAAATCCGATCGTGCTCATTTTACCGGTTGCGGAAAGCGTGGCGAAATCGGCGATGTTACCGTCAACATTGACCACTGCAGCCATACCGCCTTTGTTGTCCATTTCGGCAAGACGCAATTCGTTAAACCATACTTCCCCGCTGATTGGCCTTCCGGCAGGATTCGCCGGGTTTTTAGTATTGTTTTTTAAACCGACCATCAGCGTGCGCACCAAACCGAAATTCGGATTTCCCCTGACCCCAATCCTCAGATTACCCGGCTGCGAAGGATCGAGCTCGGTCTGGTTCATATAGAAGGTTTCTCCTGGAGCCAACGGCGGCTGGGATCTTGATAATATTTTCAATTGGGTCAATAAAGACAAAGGCAGGTCGATGTTATTGATTCCGGGCCATACATTTTCAGCCGTCGAGGCGGAAGTGAGCGGTGTAGTTTCCAACGGAATTTCCACCTGATAATAATTTTCCGTAAAGTCATTCCCAAAACGGATGAAAGCGACCATTTCGTTAGGCTGTAATGGTGCAGCATCTGCCTGGAGCGCTTCGGCATGAAGGAACATCTTCAATCTCTTGAACTGGCGCATGTCGACACTTACATTTTTAAATACGGCCCTTGAATCGCCCGGCTCCAATCCCGTTCCCGAAACGCGCAATGCAAGCGACTGCTCGTTTTGGTTGATGATGGTGTTGTTGTTGTATAGCTGCTCGCGTTCAACACCCGGCGGCGATACATATTTGATTGGTGTCCTTTGTGCATTTTCCTGGATGTTGACCGATTCTACGTCGAAATCTGTAGTGTCATCCGTGATATCGGTATCGCTTGGATCAAGGCTTTTATCATATCTTCTCCATTCGCCGCGTACCAGATCGAGTGCCCCGAAACGGATGGTCATCTTTTCCTGGAATCCGGTCATGAACATCCTCATGAAACGGATGGAAGTGAAATCGGATATGGCCCCGATTTTATTTTCGGGCTGTGAAATCGGAATCTTGAACTGGATCCATCGGGCAGGCGAGGTTTCGCCGCCGCTCGAACCCGGAGTCGGCGCCAGGGTTTCCAAAACATTGGTAACATACGGCGAATTCACCGAATTCATCCCGGGAAACACATCGACATGGTATTCGTAATAGGCATTAAAACCGTCCATCGTATTATCGCGGTTGATATCCTCAACATCCGGAATCGTTGTGCTTCCACGGTTGGCATCAGAAATATTTACAGGGGAATTGCCCTGCAGTCCGTTGTAGCTTTTATAGCGTTCCAGTACTGAACCTTCCACGCTCAGGAAATATTGGTAATTGTCATTTGCAGGATCCGGTTGTCCGGCATAATTGGTGTAAATAGCGCCTTCGTCTGCGTCATTCAAGCCGTCAAGACCGACATCCTGTAGTTGGCGCGTGGTTTCGTTTGTGTCGAATGCATAAACGAGCGATTGTGCCCAGCCTATTTTACCCCATATGGTCGGAGTAAATTGTCCCTGCGGCGTATCGGCTCCGGGAATCCCGTTTTCGAACATTTTTTGGCCGTCTTTAAGGATGTCTTCTGAAATCGAACCGAGGTTGAAATATATCTTTCCGGTATTGCTTGTCTGCGTGACATCATCGCCGCTGTAACCAACATAAGGATCCATCATCCAAAACTGGATGTATTCTACGTTGCTTTGCTCGAAATTGGTCGAATTCAAAGAGCGCATGATGCCGCCGTAGTTATCACCAATGTTCGTCCCAAAATTTGGGTTGTTGTTGTATGGCCCCCTTTCATTCGGATAATAAGTCAAATCGAGCGTGCTGATTACGGTAGTCTGTCCGACAGCAATATCCGTTGCAGGATACAGTTCCTGGCTGAAAACCCTCCTGGTCTTATTGAGCGACAAATCGTCGACCGATAATCCGGCAGGCCTTTGCGTGTAGAAAATCGGGTCGATGGTATACCAGTTCAATCTTGCCCTTTTGAAACCGTAACTCAGGTCGTTGGCATCGCCTCCAAAATCGTTAAAATCACTGTTTACATTCCGTATTGGGGTCGACGACAGGGACCAGGCCGATGGCGTACGCAAATCAATTGTCGTTTGCGACCCTTCGAAATCATCCACATAAATGGTCGATTCACCTTCAAACTGGTCGGCTTTCGGGGTATCTGGTTTGAGGAATGCGACTTCTCCCCTGAAGGAGAAATTCGATGGAACATCGGTATCAATATTCGGTAATTTGTTCACCATCCTGGTCAGGAAAGGGATCTCGGTGGAATAATTCGTATTAAATCCGTAAATGGTATTGTTTACCGATTCCTGCCCGAAGCTCGATTTTTGTGTCAGCGGCTTTTCGGTCATTTTCAATAAAGTACCGCCAATCAGGAAATTTTCTGAGAATTTATGTTCAATGTTCAGTCCCATAAATCTTCTGGTCTGCTGCCCGAAAGTGGAATTGTTCTCCACCGAAACCTCAATCGGCGTATTCGATGCCTGCAGTGCCGGATCCAAAATCTGGACACGTCCTGCCTGATAATTCACGCTGTAATCTACCCCTTCAACAAGCACTCTTCCGCCCGCGGTTACTACAACTGAACCTTTCGGCACGTTGAAAGCGCCAATCGGAATACCGTCGCCACCCGAAGACTTGAATTTTCCGCGCAGTTGGTATTTGTTCTTATCGCTGTCCTGAAGCGCCTGCGACTGCGTTTTGCGGTACATGCTCCAGAAAACATATTTCTGCTGGTTGGCATTATAGGTGTTCGGATCGGAATAAGTTTCCGTACCGTTGCTCAGTTTCTGCCAGATTAATTTTGAGAAAGGCTCGGTCGTCGTAAAGATCAATCGGCCATTCTGCGTATCGACAGTCAAACCTGGGAGGAAATCGAAAAATCCGTCCCCGCCGGCCTGCGGATCGTTGTTGTAATTTAATTTATCGACGTTGAAAACCTTCAATAAAGGCGTTTCGGCAACCTCATTTCCTGGCGTTGGAGTCGCAGGGAAAGGAACGCCATTCGGGCTGATATAATTCAGCGGCGATGGATCGGAATACAAGATATTGAACCTGAAATCTTCCTGCTCCAACTGATAAGCGCCCGGAATCTGATAGATGTTTTTCATCATCAAATTCCATATCGGAGCTTCTGTGTTGGTCAGGTTACTTTTAAGCATTTTCAATACCAACGTCTGTGTCGTAATGCTTTCCGGCTGGCCGGTATTTGGATCGGTCGGGCCGGATTGCGTGGCATCCACACCGTCATTTCCAAATTCACCCACCTGATAAACCGTCGATCCGATCGTGTATTGATAGGCCACGGCGAGCACTTCGTCGTTGGCGAGTTTCTGCTGCAGCGAAATGTAACCCAGTTGCGGGTTAAAGGTATATTCGTTCGGCGTTAATTTTCTTGCGTTTTCAAGTTTCGAATAATCCTGGCTTTCTACCGGCGTAACGGTATTGAATCCTGCATTTGCCGATGAGATTTCCCTGATGTTAGGATTCAGGTAACCCGCGCTCGTGGCAATGAGTCCGGGATTGTACTTGTTGTTTTTATTGTCTACCGGAGAATCTGGCGCGACGTTGAAGAAATTTCCAGGGACAGGATTTGGCGTATTTATGATTACCAGATTGTTGTCCGGAATTAAGGCATTGGTCAACGGATCGGTCAGTCGCGATTCCCCCAAATCCTGGAGCGCGATGATGTTCCGCAGGTTATTGTTTGTCGTACTGATCCTGTTCTGCCTGTTGGTGATCCAGACCTCCATTCGCGTAATCTGCACGCGGCTGTCGATAAACGGGTAATTCTTGAGCGACTGGTCGTATTTGTTCCTGAAATACTGCGACAGGAAAAAGTGCCGGTCGGCATCATAATCCAAAGCGAAAAAGTCGAAATCCTGAATGGTCGCGCCGCCTTCTGCAGTTACCGTTTTGGTTTGCGATTTCTGTTCAGAGAAGATCCCGGTAACGGTTGTGCGTCCGAATTGCAATTGCGCTTTCACGCCGAAAAGGCTCTGTGCGCCCCGAATCAGCGAGCTGTTGAGCGGAAGGCTGACGTTTCCGACTTCGATTTTCTGGATGATATCATCTTCCGTCGGCGTATATTCTAATTTAATAAGGTTCTGGAAAGCAAAAGTCGATTCGGTGTCATAATTCGCAGTGACCTGTAATCGTGTCCCTACTTTACCCATCAAACTCATGCTGATCCTTTGGTCGAAATCGAAAGTCGTTGTCTTGCGATTCCGTGGCGAAAGTGCCGGATTGTCTTGTCTGGTATGGCGTACGCCGAGATCAATTTCGACAGAACCCGTTGGTTTTACATCAATCGTATTGCTTCCGAAAATCGATTCGAAAAACCCAGAATTGACATAATACCGCGGCAATAAATCTTTCTTGGCTTCTTCGCTACCTTCTTTTTTGCCATCGATGGCGTCTGATTTTTTCTTGAAATAATTGCGCATCGATTCCCTTTGCACGAGCTGTTCGTATTCCTTTGGCGTCAGGATAATCGGGTAGTTGATATTGAAGTCATCAACCTTATTGGTATAGATATAACGGTCGGTTACCGGATCATAGGTATAGGCTTCGATAATACTTGGCGGATTGTTCATCTGCAATGAACCCGTGCTGAATCCGGTTTTTGTTGAATCCTGAACCTCGGTGTCTTCGTCAACTTGCGCCTGCAGACCAAAACTAAAAAGGAAAACCAATGCGCAGGCACTGATCTTCACGATAGATTCGATTTTTTTAAGGTAAAATGTTTTCAAGTACTATAAATTTTTTAATGCCTGTTTGATAATTGTTTCCACGGAAGCATCGGGGTTATCTTTCGCTATCCTGTCAACCACCTTCTCTGCCAATTTTTTGTTAAAGCCCAAAACCTCCAAAGCAGATAACGCTTCATCCTTATTTGTATTGTTTGCAATCATTGAAACTTCGTCCAAATCATAGAGTTTTAACACTTTGTCCTTGAGATCCAGGATGGCGCGTTGTGCCGTTTTGGTTCCGATGCCTTTTATCGACTGGATGGTCGCCAAATCCCCAACGGCCAAAGCCTGTATAATCTGCTTCGGATCCAAAGAAGAAAGCATCGTTCTCGCAATGCTCGCGCCAATGCCAGAAACGGATAACAACATCTTAAAGATTTCGCGTTCCGATTTCTCGACAAAGCCGAAAAGCGTATGTGCATCTTCCTTAATCTGTAGGTAGGTAAAAAGCCTGATGGTTTCGGTTTGGGGGAGCAAAGAATAAGTATGCAGCGAAATGTTAACGTGATATCCGACGCCACCGCAATCAATCACGACTTCGGTTGGCGTTTTTTCCACTAATTTCCCTTGTAAATGTGCTATCATATTGGTGTTAAAGTAATGCCAAATATAGCAAAAAACTTTAATTGACCGATATCGGAAATACCGGTTATATTTTTACATCGAAATTTTTGAGCCTTTTGTGTTTTTCCTGCGCATCAACGACCGCTACCGCAGCCATATTGACCATTTCCTCGACGCTCGCGCCCAACTGGAATATGTGCACCGGTTTTTCCATGCCGAGCATAATCGGCCCAACAGAATCAACGTTGTACAACTCTTTAAGCAGCTTATACGTAATATTCGCCGCTTCGAGATTCGGGAAAATCAGGGTGTTGACTTTTTTTCCCGCGATTTTCGAAAACGGAAATTTTGCCTTCAGCATGTCGTGGTTCAATGCAAAATCGGCCTGGATTTCACCGTCAACAACCATATCCGGATAATATTTGTGCAGATAAGCGACGGCTTCCCTCACTTTTCCGGCGCTCGGATCGGTCGATGAACCGAAATTCGAAAACGATACCATGGCAATCACCGGTTCCATCCCAAACATGCGTACGGTTTTAGCCGTCATCAGTGCAATTTTGGCCAGATCGTCCGAAGTCGGGTTCGGATTGATTGCCGTATCCGACAAAAACATCGGCCCGCGGTTGGTCATCATCATGTTCGTCGTGGCGATAATCGAAATTCCGGGCGCTTTCCCGATCAGCTGCATCATCGGCTTTACCACCGACGGATAACTGCGTGAATATCCCGTAACCAAAGCGTCGGCTTCGCCCTCGTTCACCATCATGGCGGCGAAATAGTTTCTTTCGCGCATCCATTTCTGGGCATCCAAAAGTGAAATGCCGCGACGTTGGCGCGATTTCCAGAAAATCTCCGCATAATGCAACCTTCTGGCGTCTTCTTCTTTAGTTTTTGGATCGTAAATCGGCACTTCGGCGTCAAAACCGAGTTCTTCTTTTAGTTCGAGAATGACTTCCCTATTGCCCAATAAAATCGGATAACCGATGCCTTCTTCGAGAACGATCTGTGCGGCTTTCAACACGTCGAGATGGTCCGCTTCGGCGAAAACAACTCGTTTCGGTTCGGTCCGCGCACGGTTCGTAAGCAATCGCACCATCTTATTGTCGGAACCAAGCCTTTCTAAAAGTTCTTCTTCATATTTTTCCCAATCATGGATCGGATGCAAAGCCACGCCCGAATCCATCGCCGCCTTGGCTACGGCCGGTGCGACCATCGTAATCAGCCTTGGGTCGAATGGTTTTGGGATGATATACTCGCGTCCGAAAATCAGTTTCGTTTCGCCATAAGCGATATTTACCTGTTCGGGAACGGATTCCTTAGCCAAAGCCGCAAGCGCTTTCACGGCGGCCATTTTCATTTCTTCGTTGATTTTTGTCGCACGGACATCAAGTGCGCCGCGGAAAATGTATGGAAAACCCAATACGTTGTTCACCTGGTTCGGATGGTCGGAACGCCCGGTGGCCATAATGATGTCTTTCCTGGTGGCGATCGCGACGTGGTAATCGATTTCCGGAATCGGATTGGCCATCGCGAAAACGATTGGGTCGTTGGCCATTCCCAACAGCATTTCGGGCGTAAGGATATTTCCGGCGGAGAGCCCGAGGAAAACATCCGCGCCAAGCATCGCCTGGCCTAAAGTCGCATTGCTACTGATTTTTTTGGAATATTTCCTTTGCAGCGGCGAAAGATCGGTACGGTCGTCAGACAATACGCCGTCTTTGTCGAACATGATGATATTTTCGGCTTTTACGCCAAGCAGTACATACAGATTGGCACAGGCCAGCGCGGCAGAACCGGCTCCCGAAATGACCACTTTTACGGCGCCGATTTCCTTTCCGGCGAGCTCGAGCGCATTGAGCAGCGCGGCCGAGGAAATAATCGCAGTTCCGTGCTGGTCATCGTGCATGACCGGAATATTGAGTTCCTCGACCAAGCGTCTTTCAATTTCGAAAGATTCAGGCGCCTTGATGTCCTCAAGGTTGATTCCGCCGAAAGTGGGCGAGATATTTTTTACGGTTTCTACAAACGCGTCGATGTCTTTGGTGTCGATTTCGATGTCGAAAACATCGATGTCGGCGAAAATCTTAAACAGCAATGCCTTCCCTTCCATCACGGGTTTGGACGCTTCGGGGCCGATGTCGCCCAATCCCAGAACTGCCGTTCCATTCGTGATTACCGCAACGAGATTCCCTTTAGCGGTATACTTATAGACGTTATTTACATCTTTTGCAATTTCGAGGCAAGGTTCGGCAACACCCGGCGAATAGGCCAATGACAAATCTCTCTGCGTGGCGTATTTTTTTGTTGGGACAACCTGTATTTTTCCTGGTGTCGGTTTGGCGTGGTATAATAATGCTTCTCTTCTTTTGCTATTTCTGTTCATTGTACGTGGATTTTATTCCGACTTGCAAAGGTAAAGTTCTCGATTTAAAAAGGAAACTTTTGAAGCAATTGTTTTGGCAATAACTTTTTTTAAAACAATCCAAAATCGCGGTTGTGTGAATTTTTTTTATTTTGAAAATTTCACACAATTTTTGTGTCAAAAATTTTCTCTTTGAATTTTTGACACAAAAGTGATTTGTAATCAGGGTTTAAATGTTTGTGAATAATGCGCGCTGCGAAATCTATGTCTTGAGAAAATCGATGTTGCGGTTAAGGCCTTCATACTTCGTCCTTTTCACGGCGGAATTTTTAAAGACTGCTTTAAATGTTTCCCCGGTGATTTCTTCCCAGTCTTTTTTGGACATCGAAAGCAATTCGGGATTCGGGTTGAAAAGCGGTTCTGAGTGCGGTTTGGAAAACCGGTTCCACGGGCAGACGTCCTGGCAGATGTCGCATCCGAAAGCCCAGTCGTCGAATTTGCCTTTCATCTCTGTGGGGATATTTTCCTTGAGTTCGATCGTGAAATAGGAAATGCATTTGCTGCCGTCGACAACATAAGGCGCAACGATCGCTTCGGTCGGGCAGGCGTCGAGACAGGCGGTGCAGGAACCGCAATGGTCGGTTACGGCGTGGTCGTATTCAAGGTCGAGATCAACGACGAGTTCAGCGATAAAATAGAATGAGCCGGTTTTTTGTGTGAGCAGGTTTGAATTCTTACCGATCCAGCCGAGTCCGCTTTTGGCCGCCCAGGCTTTGTCGAGCACGGGCGCCGAATCTACGAAGGCACGTCCGGAAACTTCGCCAATTTCGTTTTGTATCGAAAACAGCAATTCCCTTAATTTTTCCTTGATGACAAAATGGTAATCCTGGCCGTAGGCATATTTGGAGATTTTGTACGAATCTTCATTTTGGGTTTCCGAAGGATAATAGTTGAGTAACAGGGAAATCACACTTTTGGCGCCATCGACTAACAAAGTTGGGTCGAGGCGTTTGTCGAAATGGTTTTCCATGTAGGACATCTGACCGTGCATTTGCTTGTTGAGCCAGATTTCGAGTCGCGGCGCTTCGGCTTCGAGGAAACCCGCTTTGGAAATACCGCAGGACAGGAAACCGAGGCGTTTGGCTTCGGACTTGATGAATTGTGTGTATGTTTCCTTGTTGGTCATTTTGTGCAAAGATAGAAGTATTCTTTTTTGTATCACAGAGATGTACGAAGTAGCGGAGATACGTGAAGTTAGACTGTGCGTTAGGGATTGAGGCGGTATCCTTTTGAGGCACGAAAAAGATAAAGCCGAAAGCCCGACCCGCAGGGTAACGCCCAAAATAAAATTTAAGGATAGCGTTTTTGAAGATTAGAAAATTTTGTTTTCACTTTTGAAGCGACAGACAATATAACGGGCCATTTTTCGCTTGCAGAGAAGAAAATGGAATACAATAAAACAGGGAACAGTTGGTGGACCAATCGGTAAAATGAGGTTGATAAGTGCCAATTGAGGTCGTTTGGCGTGATGACATAAATAAAGAAATAGGAAGCGGCGAGTCCGAAAATGACAATAAAGGCAAAAGAAAGATAGAATTTGTAATGGAGCACGAGTATGCCGCCCATTATGTAAAGCAGGAACTGACAATTTTCTGTGAGATATTGGCGTGCAAAATCCCGGATTATTTTGTACCTGCCCGCATCGAACAGCTTGGCGTGATAATCATTGTTGGCGAACAGATCACCCGGAGGCGCATAGTTAAATTTGAACACCATCAGTACTACTATCGGAAAAATCGCACCAAGAAAGAAATTTCGAAGCAGAAAAGCCTGCCTGAAGTATTTTACCGAAAAGCAAAAAGCAAAAAGGACGAAAAACACCAATCCTTCATTTTTAATCCAGGCGGATGTTGCGGCAAAAAATCCGATAAGGGTAACCAAAAGTGCCGATTTATTAGCTTCGAGGTGGTTGCATAAAACGATCGGGATTAAAAGGAAAAGCGCGAGAAAAGTATCTGCCTGCTGTGTCGCGGCAAATGGGAAAAGCACGGATGTAGCGGTAAGCAATAGAAAGACAAACAATCCGGAAAAGACAAATTTCCTTTCGAAAAAGGATGATAATATCAAAAGCACCAACGCCATTGCGATGCTGTATCCCAGGACGGCGGGTACAAAAGCCGATTGGGATCCGAATGATTTCCAGAACATCGCATTCAATGATGGCAGCATGAGCGGATAATCGGGGTGCGTCCAGGCGATATCCTGGGTGAAGAGGTTGGCGAACAATGAACTGTCGGTTAAAAAAAGTCCATGCTGCGACCAGATTGCCCACGCATCCCAATCGCCCCAACGGATAGAATTTTCAAAGAACGTTTTGGAAAATAGTAAAAGCCCGGCGAGGGCGACCAATAAAAAAAGTGTTGAAATTTGCGTAATTTTTATAGATGCAAATGCGCGTTTTCCGGATTTTCGAATCTCAATCACAATGTAGATTAACGGAGCCAGCACAAAGGCTGCATTGAAAATAAGGAAATTAATTTTTGCGAAAAGAAAAAGGACGAAAAAGAACGACAGTATAGAAAGCGTAAAACAGAAAGCCAAAGTGCCTTTTAAAACGGCATTCGTGATTGCGGTTTTTTTGTCAATCAGCAACCAGGATGCGATAATTCCCAATAATACAGCAAATAAAATCATTAGTCTTTCTTTAGCAGTACGATTTGGAAATAATCGTTTTCATTTACAGATATATCGATTGTCCCTGGATATTTGGGTAGGATTTCATCCTTAATTTTTTTGTCGTGAACCTGTAGCATATAGCTCCCATTCGGGATATTTTCGTATTTCTCTGCGATAAGCACTCCTGGAGCCAGCGAAAATTGCGTTTTGTAATAAATTTCAGGATTGTCTTTAATATTTTTTTCAGTGAGGAAATAGACTTTTGATGCCCCGGGGATGGTTTCTTTCACCTGAAGCAATGCATTTTCGAGTTGGTCGATGTTGTTCGCTTTTTCAATATTCGGGACAAAATAGCGGACGAAAAGTACGCCGTTGATTACAAAAAATAATCCCAACAGTGCAGCATTTGCAATGTATTTCTTAGAAAAGCCCACCTTGGATATTGGTGTTGATTTTTCCCAGATGCTTATAGGCTTTTTCGGTGACTTCACGTCCTCGTGGCGTTCTCATGATGAAACCTTCCTGGATGAGAAATGGTTCGTAGACTTCCTCGATGGTTTCGCTGCTTTCGGAAACGGCGGTCGCCAAAGTGGACAACCCGACCGGACCGCCCTTGAATTTGTCGATAATCGTGGTGAGGATTTTATTGTCCATTTCGTCGAGCCCATGCGCATCCACGTTGAGTGCCTTGAGCGAATAGCGTGCGATTTCGATGTCGATCTTTCCATTGCCTTTGATTTGGGCGAAATCGCGAACGCGGCGTAAAAGCGCATTGGCAATACGAGGCGTCCCGCGGCTGCGACCGGCGATTTCGATGGCAGCTTCCATGGTAATCGGCATTTTTAAAATGGTGGCGCTTCTTTCGATGATGGTCGTTAAAAGTTCTTTGGTGTAATATTGAAGTCGGCTTTGGATCCCGAAACGTGCACGCATCGGTGCTGTCAGCAATCCGGAACGCGTGGTCGCGCCGACGAGTGTGAATGGGTTTAAGTTGATTTGGACCGTACGTGCATTTGGCCCGGATTCGATCATAATATCGATCTTGAAGTCTTCCATCGCCGAATACAGATATTCTTCCACAATCGGGCTCAAACGGTGGATTTCGTCAATGAAAAGCACGTCGCGTTCTTCAAGGTTGGTAAGCAGTCCGGCGAGATCTCCGGGTTTGTCCAAGACCGGTCCCGAGGTGATTTTGATTCCGACCCCGAGTTCGTTGGCCAATATATTCGCAAGCGTAGTTTTACCCAATCCCGGCGGGCCGTGAAAAAGCGTATGGTCGAGTGCTTCATTCCTTTGGTTTGCTGCTTCGACAAAGACTTTGAGGTTATCCAGAATCTGATCCTGGCCGGCAAAATCGTAGAAAGCGAGCGGGCGCAATTTCTTTTCGAGATCGAGCTCTTCGGGATTGAAACGGTCGTTGGTCGGGTCTAAATTTTCATTCATGGGATAAAGATAGCCAAAATGTTTGTTGGAAAAATCACATCTGATAGCCTTCGGATAAAATGGAATGCCATTCGGTGTGGTTGTCTACATAATGCGCGACAAAGGAACACAACGGAAATAAAACGAGATGGTTCTTTTTAATGTATTGCAAAACCAGCCTGACGAGTGCGCTTCCGATGCCATTGCCTTGCAGGGATTCCGGCACTTCAGTATGCGTAAGGTAAATTTTGCGGTCTTCGATGGCATATTCGATAAAAGCGACCTGGCCGTCGACGTGGATTTCGAACTGGCTTTGCGCTTCGTTGTTGATGAGTTCGGGTTTGCCGGCCATCATCCGATCTTATAGCCTTTGGCGAGAATCGACTGCCATTCGGGATGGCGCTTGAGGTAAGCTGCCACGAATGGGCACAAAGGCGCCAATTTAAAATCGTTATCCTTGAGGTAATTTAAGGTCTTTTCGACGATACTTTTACCGACACCTTTGCCTTCGAGCGCTTTTGGGACTTCGGTATGCGTAAGGTACATGATCTGGTCTTTGTCGATTAGGTATTCGATGAAAGCGGTATGGCCTTCGGTTTCGAGTTCGAATCTTTTTTTGGTTTCGTTGCGGAAGAGTTCGCTAGTTTCCATCTTTTGTCGTGTTGTTGTTGAGATAATATGTCAGTGCGCCGGAAGGGCATTTTTTGACCTGTTCTATAATCGCATCGGTTGTGGCGCCGAGCGGCTTGATCCAGGGTTTGTCTTTGGGCTGGAAAACGGTTGGCAGGCCTTTGGCGCAATTGGCGCAATGGATGCACAATTCGTGTTTCCACACAATCGTTACTTCGCCGTTTGAATATTCCTTGGTTTCCATCTCAAATTCATTTGTATAAATATAGCAATTATCTCCGTTCGTTCCATAAAAAAAGCCTTTCGTACGAAAGGCTTTCATTTTTATATTAGAAGAGATTAGTGGTGCAATTGCTCCTCGCCTTCTTTCATCGGTACAGTCTGAGGAACGAAATCCTCATCATGTCCGGGTTTACTGTAATCGTAAGGCCATCTGTGCACTTCCGGAATTGGTCCGTCCCAGTTTCCGTGGATGTGTTTGATTGGCGCAGTCCATTCGAGTGTATTTGATCTCCATGGATTCTGAACCGTTCTTTTTCCGTAGAAAATACTACTGAAGAAGTTGTAAAGGAATACCAACTGGAATGCACCTCCGACCAAGGCGAAAGTCGTAATCAATACGTTTACATTCTGCAAGTCATCAAATAACGGGAAGTTCGTGTTCGTGTAATAACGTCTTGGCAAACCGGCCAATCCGATAAAGTGCATCGGGAAGAAAACCCCGTAAGCACAGACTGCTGTTACCCAGAAGTGGATATAACCTAAGTTTTTGTTGAGCATCCTTCCGAACATTTTCGGGAACCAGTGGTAGATTCCGGCGAACATTCCGTAAAGCGCAGAAATACCCATTACGAGGTGAAAGTGCGCTACGACGAAATAAGTATCGTGCACGTTGATATCGAGCGTGCTGTCTCCGAGGATGATTCCTGTTAAACCTCCGGTGATGAAAGTCGAAACCAATCCGATAGCGAAAAGCATAGCGGGATTTAACTGTAGGTTCCCTTTCCATAAAGTCGTTATCCAGTTGAATGCTTTTACCGCAGACGGGATGGCAATCAGTAAAGTCGTAAATGTAAACACCGAACCAAGGAACGGATTCATACCCGAAATAAACATGTGGTGTCCCCAAACGATTGTCGACAGGAATGCGATCGCCAGGATTGACATGATCATCGCACGGTAGCCAAAAATTGGTTTGCGGGAGTTGGTCGCCATAATCTCAGAAACCAGACCCATTGCTGGTAAGATTACGATGTATACCTCAGGGTGTCCGAGGAACCAGAACAAGTGTTCGAACAATACCGGTGAACCGCCCTGGTAATGCAATACTTCCCCGGCGATATAAATGTCAGATAAGAAGAATGAAGTTCCGAAACTTCTGTCCATAATCAACAGCAAAGCCGCTGACAAGAGTACCGGGAACGAGACGATACCGATTACGGCAGTGATGAAGAAAGCCCATATGGTAAGCGGCAATCTTGTCATCGACATTCCTTTTGTACGCAGGTTGATAACGGTTACGACATAATTCAATGATCCCATCAAAGAGGAAGCGATGAACACGGCCATGGAAACCAACCATAAAGTCATACCTGTACCTGAACCTCCGATGGCCTGTGGCAGTGCGCTTAATGGCGGATAGACTGTCCATCCGGCTGAAGCTGGACCTGCTTCTACAAATAAGGAAGAAATCATGATTACTGATGACGTAAAAAACAACCAGTACGAAATCATATTCAGGAATCCGGATGCCATATCCCGTGCACCAATCTGAAGCGGTATCAATAAGTTACTAAAGGTTCCGCTCAAACCGGCCGTCAATACAAAGAAGACCATAATGGTACCGTGGATCGTAACGAGTGCGAGATAGATATCGTTTGTCATTACCCCGTTTGGAGCAAATTTGTCACCCAGGAAAAAGTTGAAAATCTTGAATGATTCTTCCGGCCAGGCCAATTGCATTCTGAAAAGCATCGACATCCCAACACCAATGACACCCATGATAATACCGGTAATGAGGTATTGCTTGGCAATCATCTTGTGATCGATACTGAATATATATTTCGTTATAAAAGTATCTTTATGGTGGTGTTCGTGATCGTGATCGTGTGAATGGTCGTCGTGTCCGTGATCGTGAGCTGCTGACATATATGTTTACTTTAAATTTTCTTAATTATTATTTTGCTGCAACGGCTTTGGCTACTGCAGTGGTATCTTTTGCTTTTGAAGAGTCTTTTGTCGCGGCTGGCGCTTCGCCTTCTGCAGGTGCCGCGTTTGCAGCTTTCACCTCTTCAATTAAAGTTGGTTTCTCTGCCAACCATTTTTTGAAATCTTCCGGAGTATCCACAACAATTTTCATTTGCATGTTGTAGTGTGACGCACCGCAAATCTTATTACAAAGCAATAAATAATCAAAGGTGTAAGGATCCAGTGCGGTTTCGCCTTTGGCAACCAGTTCGGCGCTTTTCTTAGCCCTGAGCTCATTGATGTGCGCCACTTTTTCCTGCATGAAATCCATATTGCGCATTTCGTCGGTTGTGTAGATCGGCTCAAATGCGAATTGGGTAACCATTCCGGGAACACAGTTCATCTGCGCACGGAAATGCGGCATATAAGCGGAGTGCAATACATCCTGCGAACGCATTTTGAAAAGTATTTTGGTGCCTTTTGGCAAATGCAGTTCGCTAACCACTTTGTCATCCTGTGCATTTGGGTCGGCAAGGTCAACACCTAAAGTGTTCACGCCTTCAATATACCTTACATTGGCTTTTCCTAAAACGTCGTCCTGGCCTGAATATCTTGCGGTCCATTTAAATTGCTGTGCATACAATTCGACCACCATTACTTTTTCCTCTTTCTCGTTGACGAACATGATGTTGGTCCAGGCATACAATCCGTAAAGGATCAGACCTGCCAAAACTATCGCCGGGATAACGCTCCAGATAAATTCGAGTTTGTCATTGTCGGCAAAGTACAAGGCTTTTTGGTCTTGTCTTCCCCTGTATTTGAAGGCAAAATAATACAACAAAGCCTGGGTAATCGTCTGGACAATAAAGATCAGCACCCAAGTGATGTTCATCAGGTTGTCCAGCTGGCCACCGTGAGCCGAAGCCGGCGTATGCAGTACGAGGCCGCCCCATTGGATCAATCCGTAAATGGTGAAGATATAGATGAAGGCCAGAAAGCCGAACATCAGATACCCCTGAATATTGTTATCCTTATCGTTAGCTACCTGAGTATTATTCACATTTCCACCAACCTGAGTCAAATCAAATATTTTAGTCAACTGCCATAAGGCAATAGCCAATAAAACTAAAACTATAATTACCAACAAACTTGTCATCTGTTTTTTGCTTTAAATATTAATACTGAAAATGTTTACTTTCTTCGATGAAAGGATTTCTTTTTGGAAGCAGCGGCGCTTTTGTCAAAGCCGTAAACACCACAAATATGAACAACCCAAGGAAGAAAAGTACGGAGCAAATTTCGGAGATTCCGATAAACCACTGGTCGCCTACGCTTGACGGCATGATCATATTGAAGAAATCAATATAGTGCCCGAGCAGGATTACCGTTCCGGCCATAACCAGGATCCAGGAGATCCTTTTGAAATCGGTATTGACCAAAATTAAGATCGGGAACACGAAATTCATAACCACCGCGCCAAAGAACGGCAGGTTGTATAATTCGATTCTTGTGACGAAATAGGTCACCTCTTCAGGAATATTTGCGTACCAGATCAGCATGAATTGGGAGAACCATAAATAAGTCCAGAAAACGCTGAAACCGAACATGTATTTTGCCAAATCGTGGATGTGGCTTGTATTGACATGTTCCAGATAGCCTTTCGATTTCAGGTATAAGGTTACCATACAGATAACCGTTATTCCGCTCACAATAAAGCTTGCGAAAACATACCAGCCAAATAAGGTACTGAACCAGTGCGGATCGATTGACATGATCCAGTCCCACGACATGATCGATTCGGTCACGATAAAGAATACCAAAAATCCCGCAGTCATTTTGAAGTTCTTTTTATAGAAACTGTTGTCGTTGGATTCGTCCTGAGCCAGACAATATTTCCTGGTGAAATACCTGTAAAGGTTCCATCCGATTAAGAATACTGCCGCCCTGGTAATCCAGAATGGGAAATTCAGATAACCCGATTTGTTTGCGATCATGTGATCGTAATTCAGGCTTCCCGGTTTTGTAACGCCTTCGGCAAGCCAGGGAAATAAGTGGTTAAAATGCATTCCGCAAAGCAAAAGAATGATAAAGAAGATTACCGAACCTACCGGAAGGTAAGCGGTGATTCCCTGATTCACACGGAACAATACCGGAGACCATCCCGCCTGAGCCACAACATTTATTGCGTAAAAGGCCAATACGCCCAAAGAAATAAGCATAAAGAAAATACAGGCTACATATAAAGCAGCCCAAGGTTTATTTTGCAACTGATGTAAAACATGCTCAAGATGCTTTTGGTGTTCGGCGTGTGCATCGTGCACTTCGCCTTCGGCTTTGTGTGCATTTTCAGCATCGTGATTTTCGTGTGCTTCTGTAGCTGGTACTATAGTTGCTGCAATCGTATCGACATGCATCGAATCCAGATCTTTCTCAACGACATTCACTGCTGGTGTTGCCGCTATTTTCGCCGTATCTGTTTCCGCTTCGTGCGCTTCAGGTTTTGCGGCTTCGTGGCCTTCTGCGACTGCCGCTCCATGACCGCCTTCGTGGTGTGCTTCGGCGGCAAGGATTTTCTCCACTTCCTGAATATCTTTTGGTGCAGTTAAAAAACCATATCCTATCCCAAGAATACCGACGATCATCAGGATAAAAGAAAATGTTTTTAATTTACTTGAAAATGTGTACATAGCTAATTACGATCAGTTTGTTCTACAATTATTATTCGCTTTTCAGTTTCATGACATAAGCAGCCACTAACCAACGCTCATGTTTGCTCAGCTGATTGGCATGCGAGCCCATCATGTTTTTCCCGTAAGTCTCTACGTGAAAAACGCTTCCTTCGGTGATGTCCCTGTCTTTATAGTTTGGAACACCCGGGAATTTCTCCTGTTTTACGAGTTTCCCTTTTCCGTCACCGGCAGCACCGTGGCAGATGGCACAGTAGATTTCGAAAAGCTCTTTCCCTTTGCCTGAAGCCCTGTCTAAAGAATCCAACGGCGATTTAGAGTTGGCCTTGGCCGCATCGTATCCTTCATTGGTGTTCGGATAATCATAAACTTCGAAACCTCTGTTTATTGATCCGTCCGGTGGAAGTTGTCCTTCTTTGCCACCTTTGAAAGCATTAGACTCGGAGTAAGTCTCATAACTTACCGCTTCATACATATTAGGCATGTACTGGTAATTTGGCTTCGAATTGTTGTGGCAAGACGAAACGAAAATAGCAATACCAACTAAAAGTGTTATTTTATATACCCTTTTCATATCTGTTATTAATGCTTTTCGATTACTTTAACTTCAACTGCTCCCGTATTCTGGAAAAAAGAAACGAGTTCTTCTTCGTTATTGCTTACTGCAACTTCCATCAAGAAATGGTCATCGGTAGTTCTTACATCAGGATTTTCCGCCGCTTTGAAAGGCCATAATCTACTTCTCATATAAAAAGTGATCACCATAAGGTGTGCCCCGAAGAATACTGTCATTTCAAACATGATCGGTACAAATGCCGGCATATTCTGGATGTAACTGAAACTTGGTTTTCCGCCGATATCCTGTGGCCAGTCCTGGATCATGATATAATTCATCATTACGGTAGCTACCGTGAGCCCAAGGCAGCCGTATATAAAAGAACATATTGCCAGTCTCGTAGGCGCAAGTCCCATCGCTTTATCCAATCCGTGTACCGGAAAAGGGGTGAATACTTCTTCAATATGATGATGGGCGATGCGTGTTTTCCTGACGGCTTCCATCAATACATCATCGTCATTATAAATGGCGTGTATAACTTTGCTACTACTCATGATGTGAATTTTTATTTTCGTCTCTGTGTTTTTTATAATATTCTCCGGATGTCTTCAGGATGGTCTTCACCTCTGCCTGTGCGATTACAGGGAAAGTACGTGCGTACAACAGGAATAAGACAAAGAAGAAACCGATGGTTCCGATAAAGATCCCGATATCGACAAATGTTGGTGAAAACATTGTCCACGATGACGGAAGGTAATCCCTGTGCAACGAAGTCACGATGATGACGAAACGCTCAAACCACATCCCGATGTTTACGACAATCGATATAATGAAGGAGAACATGATACTCGTCCTTAATTTCTTGAACCACATGAACTGTGGCGAGAATACGTTACAGGTCATCATCGACCAATAAGCCCACCAGTAAGGACCGGTTGCCCTGTTTAAGAAGGCATACTGCTCATATTCTACTCCTGAATACCAGGCAATGAACAATTCGGTGATATACGCAACCCCGACGATAGAACCCGTAATCATGATTACGATATTCATCAGTTCGATATGCTGTATGGTAATATAAGCTTCGAGGTTGGACACTTTTCTCATGATGATAAGCAGCGTGTTCACCATTGCAAATCCCGAGAATACCGCTCCGGCAACAAAATAAGGCGGGAAAATCGTGGTATGCCATCCCGGAATAATGGAAGTGGCAAAGTCCATCGATACAATCGTGTGTACGGAAAGTACAAGTGGTGTCGCTAAACCTGCAAGAACCAAGGAAACTTCTTCAAAACGCTGCCAGTCTTTCGCCCTTCCGCTCCATCCGAAACTCAGGATGGTATATACTTTTTTGGTGAAAGGTGTTACAGCGCGGTCTCTTAACATGGCAAAGTCAGGAAGTAAACCTGTCCACCAGAAAACAAGTGAAACCGAAAGATACGTCGAGATCGCAAATACGTCCCAAAGCAATGGTGAGTTGAAGTTGACCCATAAGGAACCGAACTGGTTCGGGATCGGCAATACCCAATATGCTAACCATGGACGGCCCATGTGGATAATCGGGAACAAACCTGCCTGGATTACGGAGAAAATCGTCATCGCTTCCGCGGAACGGTTAATCGCCATTCTCCATCTTTGACGGAATAATAACAATACGGCTGAGATTAGCGTTCCGGCGTGACCGATACCTACCCACCAAACGAAGTTAGTGATGTCCCAAGCCCATCCGACCGTTTTATTTAATCCCCATGATCCGATACCGGTAGAAACGGTGTACACGATACAACTCACTCCCCAAAGGAATGCGGTTAATGCAATTGAAAATACAATCCACCATTGTTTGTTGGCCCTTCCTTCAACAGGAGCGGCTACATCTACTGTTACATCGTGATAAGATTTATCACCTATAACTAAAGGTTTTCTAATGGGTGCTTCGTAGTGAGACGACATAATCCTTTATATTGTTTATTAATTTTATTTTTATACTAGGTATTTCTGACTTTAACGTGATAGAAGACGTTTGGCTTGGTGCCGACATGCTCCAGTAAATGGTACATCCTGTCGTCTTCCACCAATGTGGCCACTTCGGTTTCTTTGTTGTTGACGTCTCCGAAAACCATCGCTCCTGAAGAACAGGCTGCAGAACAAGCGGTGTGGAATTCATCCTTACGGACTTCCCTTCCTTCACGTTTTGCAGTCAAAATGGTCAATTGCGTCATCTGGATACACATCGAACATTTTTCCATAACGCCTCGTGAACGGACATTTACATCCGGATTCAGTACCATACGGCCCAAATCATCGTTCATATGGTAATCGAATTCGCTGTTTTTGTTGTAAAGGAACCAGTTGAAACGACGCACTTTATACGGACAGTTGTTTGCACAATATCTCGTACCAACGCAACGGTTGTATGCCATATGATTCTGGCCCTGGCGCGAGTGCGATGTTGCAGCAACCGGACAAACCGTTTCACACGGCGCGTGGTTACAATGCTGGCACATTACCGGCTGGAAAGACACTTGCGGGTTGTCATTGGCATGTTCCATTTCACCGAAACCGCCCAAAGAACCTTTCTTACCGAATAGGCCTTCGAATTCCTCTTTTTTCACGTTGTCCCCTGCGAAAGTCAATTCGGAAGAATAATACCTGTCGATACGCAGCCAGTGCATGTCGCGGCTTCTTCTTACCTCGGATTTCCCTACTACAGGCACGTTGTTTTCTGCATGACAGGCAATGACGCAGGCGCCACATCCGGTACAAGCGTTCAAATCAATCGAAAGGTTGAAATGGTGTCCGACAGAACGGTCGAACGATTCCCATAAATCTACTTTCGTAGCTTCCACTTCCTGGTGGTCTAAAGATACCATCGGCACTTCATTCCACTCTTTGGCCGGTTTGGTATTGAAAATCTCCAAAGTCGTTTCTTTGATGATATCGCCACGGCCCATCAACGTTTTCTGTCCCTGGACACAAGCAAACTCATGTTCTCCACCAGCATTTTTTATAGTAGCCGACTGGACGTCGTTAAATCCTTTATATAATGAGTAAGCGTTAACGCCCACTACCATCGCTTCTTTCATCGCGGCTGAGCGTCCATAACCCAAAGCAAGCCCTAAAGTCCCAATCGCCTGACCTGGCTGGATAATTACCGGTACTTTCTCTAATGTCGTTCCGTCAACCGTAATCGTCGCATAGCTTCCGTTAAGTCCGCCGTTGGCAACAATCTCGTTGGACATTCCAAGGCCTTTTTCAGCATCGTATCTTGAAACGGTAACATAATTGTCCCATGAAACCCTTGTGATTGGATCAGGAAATTCCTGCAGCCATGGGTTGTTTGCCTGTTGGCCGTCTCCCAAACCTACTTTAGTATATAAGTTCAATTCGAATCCTGCAGCTGGTTTGGTTTGCGCCAACGTAGCAGCGGCAGCTCCGGCATTAATAACTCCGGTTCCTGCAGCAGCGGTTGAACCCATAACATAAACACCATCATGCAAAACCTGGTTCCATGAAGAACCGGCTACCATTGCAGATGCGTTTGCTTTGAGGTAATCGTAATAAGTTCCTGCGTTTCCGTTCCATGACATCAAAGCGTCCTGGAATTGTTTGGTATTGAAGATCGGACGGATGGTTGGCTGCGTCAGGGAATAAGTCCCTTTCGTAATCATCACGTCGTTCCATGATTCTAAGTAATGTGGCACAGCGGCAGCGATCGTAGTCAGGGAAGCTGTTTCGTCTTCTTTCAAAGAGAAAGCAACCGAAGTCTTCACTTGTTTCAATGCCGTTGTGAATTCTTTGCTGTTTGGCAAAGTGTAAGCCGGATTAACGCCGCTCATGATTAAAGTGTGGACGTGTCCCGCTTTCATGTCGTTGAGCAATTGCGCCACTTTTTCGTTAGATCCTTTTCTGATTTGTCTGGTTCCCACTGTCGTGAAAGCTTCGCTCTGCAATGCCTGGTTGATGGCCAAAACCAGCAACTGTGCATTTTTGTCCTGAATTCCGGAAACCAGAACCCCTTTCGAGCCAGCCGCTTTCAATTGCTGGGCTGCTTTTGTAACCTCTGCGTCGAAAGCCTTATCCAAAGTTGGAGTAGCACCCGAACCGGTCACTATACTGTATATTTTTACCAAGGCCAATTTTTGGTTGGCAACCGACATCGGCAAACGCTTGTCGGCGGCAGCGCCTGATAAAGTCATGTTGGCTTCCATCTGGAAGTGGCGCGACATTTTTCCGTTTTTCGGAATCCTTCCCTGCGCATAACCGGTATCGTAGCTTCCGCCCTGCCAGTCTCCTAAGAAATCGGCTCCGACAGAAACAATCAGGCTTGCTTTTGAGAAATCGTAATCAACCAAAGCCCTTTCTCCGTATGCCATTTCGAAGGCATCCAAAGCTTCCGAAGAAGAAACCGCATCATAAATGACGTGTTTGGCATTTGGGTTTTTAGCGATGAATTCAGCAATCAGCTTTTCAGTTGAAGGAGAAGCCAATGTATTGGTCAACAAAACTACCTGTCCGCCTGTTGCTTTCGCATCAGCAACGCTCGCCTTGATTTTCGCATCTACATCAGACCAACTTGCGGCTTTACCTGCAATTTTCGGTTCTTTCAGACGCATGCTGTCGTACATTGACAAAACTGAGGCGTGGATTCTGGCGTTGGCTGCAAATTTAGCACCGGCCATCGTGTTGTTTTCTATTTTGATAGGGCGGCCTTCACGGGTTTTCACCAAAATGTTGGCGAAATCAAATCCGTCAAAAGCGGTAGTTGCGTAATAATCGGCAACTCCGGGAATGATTTGTTCCGGCTGAACTACGTAAGGTATTGACTTGTGCACCGGACCTTCACAGGCTGCCAATGTTGCAGCGGCTGTACTGAATCCGACATACTTTAAGAAATCACGACGTGAAGTGGACGAATTGGACAATGCTTCCTTGTCGCCAAGGAATTCCTCTGTAGGAATCGCTTCAGTGAATTCGTTATTTCTAAGCGCCTCAACAATAGAACTATTTTCGTTTAGTTCTTCAACACTTTTCCAGTATTTTTTGTTTGATGACATCGTATATAAATATTAGCTTCTTAATTTATTTTTTGGTTATTCGTTGATCTGGTTATTTGTTCACCCGGCAATTACCGAATCCACAAATTCACAAATCTAGTAGTGGCATTTACCGCATTCGAGTCCGCCCATTTGTGCTGCAGTCAATTTGTCTACACCATATTTCTTAGACAATTCCTCGTGGATTTTTGTATAGTATTCGTTGCCTTCCATCTTCACATCGGTTTTTCTGTGGCAATCGATACACCAGCCCATGGTTAAAGGAGAAAATTGTTTCATCACCTCGAATGTCTGAACAGGACCGTGACAAGTCTGGCATTCCACACCAGCTACAGAAACGTGCTGCGAGTGGTTGAAGTAAACGAAATCAGGAAGATTGTGGATGCGCACCCATTTAACCGGCTGCGTTTGTCCCGTGTATTTCTGGGTAGTTTTGTCCCAGCCCACCGCTTTGTATAATTTTGCGATTTCCCCGTCGTAGAACACTTTCGAATGATCGGCAGTGGCTGTCGTATCGGAAACTTCAGAGATATTTTTATGGCAGTTCATACAAACATTCAAAGACGGAATGCCTGCGGTTTTACTTACGCGCGCCGCAGAGTGGCAGTATTTACAGTTGATGCCGTTGCTTCCGGCGTGAATCCTGTGGGAATAATGGATCGGCTGGATCGGCTCGTAATTCTGGTCAACCCCGATCTGCATCAGGTAACCGTAAACGAAATAACCGCTGGCCAGCAATAAGAAAATCGATGTCACCAACACTAAGAATTGGTTTTGCGCGAATGCTTTCCAGATTGGTTTTGTCGCCTCTTTCGGTTCCACTTCGATACCGTTGGCTTTGGCCACTTTTGTCAAGACATTGTTTACCATAAACAGCATGACAACAAGGATCAGCATTACAAATCCGAGGACGGCAAGAATCAGGTTGTTTGAAATCGCTCCGCCTTCGGCTGTTTGAGTTCCCGGAGGAACAGATCCGCCAGCACCAGCAATCTTCGCATCAGCTTTAGGCTGTGAAGTGAATGCAATAATATTATCAATGTCAGCCGGCGCCAATTGTGGGAAAGCCGTCATGACCGCATGGTTGTTCTCGTTGAAAAGTTTTACAGCCGCCGCATCTCCGGATTTGATCACCTCAGAACTGTTGTGCACCCATTTGTAGATCCACGCCATTTCATGTCGGTCAGCAACGCCACGCAAAGCCGGTCCGGTTGATTTCGAATCCAGTTTGTGGCAAGCAGCGCAATTGGTGTTGAAAAGCTCTTTCCCTTTTACCGGATCACCGCCAGAGGCAGGAGCCGCAGCCGCCGGAGCCGCTGTTGTAGCCGCAGGAGCAGCGTCTTGAGCAAATGAAGTTAAGGAGAACGTTAGCATCAGGGCTAAACTGAAGAATAGAATCCTTGAAATCGAATTATGGTTACCCACCTTTTTCATATTATAAATGATTATCGACTAAAATTGGCATGATTTTCCCGTGGCGAATGCCCTAAAAATACACGCATGTTTTTAAAACTTGCACAAAAATACGACTTATGAATTATTCTCGAAACCTTAAAATAGTCTTAAATATCAATTTATATTAATTCTAAATAATATTTTTAATTTGCCCTAATTGTTTAAATAGTACATTTGTATAAAAATCACCATATTATGAAATTTCACACGCCCAAATCCCTCTTTTTATATCCATTCTTTATAAGCGTTTTAACTGTAAATTTGTATGCTCAGGATGGAAATACGACGGTTACGCAGGATGCAAAATTTGAACAGCTGCTCAGCGAAAAAAGGAAGATAAATTCATCGATAACCGTTAACGACCGCTATAAAATCCAGATCTACAATGGCGAGAGTGAAACCGCTAAAAAAACGTTAACGGATTTCAGAAGGGACTACAAAAATTTTGACGGGACGATTGTTTTCAGTACGCCCACTTATAAAGTCTGGATCGGGAATTTCAAGTCGCGTATCGAAGCCGAACGCAATCTCGCGGAATTAAAAAAGAAGTATCCAAATGCGTTTCTCATTAAACCAAACAAGTAATTTGCAAGATGCACGTTCTGTGCGTTAGGGATAGAGGCAAGCACCGCGTGCAGCCGATAGCCCGGCCGAAGGGAACGCCCAAATAAAAGCCACGAATTACACGAATTTTCACGAGTCGATTGGCGAAAATTTGTGTAATTCGTGGCTAAAAAATCTTTAATAAAAAAACGCCTTCTTCCGATTGGATGAAGGCGTTTTCATTTGAAATATATTTGCTGTTATTTCAGCTTTTTCTTCACGGCAACTTCCTGGAATGCCTCGATGAGATCGTTCATTTCAATGTCGTTGTAGTTCTTGATCTGGATACCGCAATCGTAGCCTTTAGAAACTTCCTTGACATCGTCCTTGAAACGTTTCAATGCGGTCAATTCACCGGTGTGAACGACAACGCCTTCGCGGATGATGCGGATTCTGGAGTTCCTGAAAATCTTACCGTCGGTTACCATACAACCTGCAATCGATCCGACTTTGGAGATTTTGAAAATCTCACGGATTTCTGCGGTTCCGGTCACTTCTTCTTTCATTTCGGGTGACAACATGCCTTCCATCGCATCTTTCAGGTCGTCGATCGCATCGTAGATGATCGAGTAGTTTCTGATATCGATTTCCTCTTTGTCGGCCAGCTGTCTTGCATTTCCTGCAGGACGGACGTTGAACCCGATGATGATCGCGTCGGAAGCTGATGCCAGCATGACGTCGGTTTCTGTAATCGCGCCAACCCCTTTGTGGATGATATTGATCTGGATTTCTTCTGTAGATAATTTCGAGAACGAATCGGATAACGCTTCCACAGAACCGTCCACGTCACCTTTAAGGATAATGTTGAGTTCTTTAAATTGACCGAGCGCAATACGGCGTCCGATTTCGGCAAGCGTAATGTGACGTTGCGTACGAACAGATTGCTCGCGCATCAATTGGGTACGTTTGGCCGCGATTTGTTTCGCTTCCCTTTCGTCTTCGAATACGTTGAATTTGTCACCTGCAGTCGCAGCGCCGTCAAGACCCAATACAGAAACCGGTGTTGAAGGTCCGGCCACCATGACCACATGCCCGCGTTCGTCGTGCATCGCCTTGATCTTACCATGGTGTTTTCCGGCAAGCATATAATCCCCAACTCTCAATGTCCCGTTTTGTACCAAAATGGTAGAAACGTAACCTTTTCCTTTGTCCAGGAATGCCTCAACGACAGTTCCTGAAGCCGGTTTGTTTGGGTTTGATTTTAAATCTAAAAGTTCGGCTTCCAATAATACTTTTTCCAATAATTCTTTGACGCCGGTTCCGGCTTTCGCTGAAATGTCATGTGATTGGATTTTACCGCCCCAGTCTTCCACCAATAAGTTCATACCGGCGAGTCTTTCCTTGATTTTCTCAGGGTTCGCATTCGGTTTATCAATCTTATTGATCGCAAAGATAATCGGCACATTTGCAGCTTGTGCATGGCTGATTGCTTCCTTGGTTTGTGGCATGATATCGTCGTCTGCCGCAATTACGATAATCGCGATATCGGTAACCTGGGCACCACGCGCACGCATCGCGGTAAACGCTTCGTGACCTGGTGTATCGAGGAATGCGATTTTTTGTCCGTTGTCCAAAGTCACCCCGTAAGCACCGATGTGCTGCGTGATTCCTCCGGATTCTCCGGCGATTACATTTTCCTTACGGATGTAATCCAAGAGCGATGTTTTACCGTGATCGACGTGACCCATGACGGTTACGATCGGTGCGCGGAACATCAAATCTTCTTCTTTATCTTCTACAACCGTGATGGCATCTTCGATATCTACGGTGATGAATTCTACTTCGTAGCCGAATTCGTCAGCAACAATCGTCAATGTTTCCGCATCGAGGCGTTGGTTCATGGTCACCATGATTCCGAGCGACATACAGGTTCCGATGACTTTCGTGATCGGCACATCCATCATGATGGCGATTTCGCCAACGGTAACGAATTCGGTTACCTTGATGGTTTTGCTGCCTTCGTCGATCGATCTTTGCTCATCGTCAGATTTCTGGCGGTGCGTGTCTCTTTTGTCCCTTCTGTATTTGGCCGCTTTGGATTTTCCGCCTTTACCCTGCAGCTTCTCGAGCGTTTCGCGGATCTGGTTTTTAACTTCCTCTTCCGTCGGCTCTACTTTTGCCACGATTGCCGGACGGTTTCCTTTTACGAATCCCGGTCTTGCAGATCTGTTGGCTGCATTTCCGCCCGCATTTGGCGTAATCTTGTTCGGATTGTTTACACCCGGAGCTCCCGGAGGACGCACTTCACCCGGTTTGGACGGAATCCTCTTTCTTTTGTTCTTATTGGCGTTTGCCGCATTGTTCCCCCCAGGAGTTCCCGGTTTGTTTGGCGTAATTTTCGGGTCTTCTTTTTTCTTCTTAGGCTTGTTGAATTGCGACAAATCGATGGTCTGGCCTGTTAAGGTCGCACCCGATAATTTCTGGTATTGTGTGGTGATCGCTTCGTCTGCCGGAGCCTGGTCTTCTGTTTTTTCTGCCGCCGGTTTTTCCGTTGCCGGTTTTGGGGCAGTTTTTTCGGCGACCTTTTCTGAAGGAGTTGGCGCCACTGTAGGAACCGGGGCTTCGGTTTCTGGTTTTGCGACAGGTTTTGCAGCAGGGGCTTCTGCCGGTTTTTGCGGATTCAGGTCGATGGTGCCGACTTGCTTCGGACCCGTAACTACCGCTTTCGCCTTAATCACTTCCTGCTGTCTTTGGCGTTCTTCGTCCTGCTTGCGTTTGTCTTCGATTTCTTTTTCGCGTTCAATACGCAGTGCTTCTTTCTCTTTCCTTTTCTCTTCGCTCACCTCTTTGGAAGCTTCCTTGTTGCCCTTGTCGCCCGCAAATTGGCTTTGCAGGATACTGAATTCTTTCTCGGAAATCTTCGCGTTCGGATTCGCATCAATAGCAATCCCCTTATCTTTCAGATAATCGACGGCGCGTTCCAGAGAAATATTCAATTCCCTCAAAACCTTGTTAATTCTTATTATTCTCTCTTCAGACATAAAATCTTTTATTATTATCTTTTTTTGTTGTGTTGTTGCTGTTTTGGCAGGAAGTTTTTAGCTGTTGAATTCTTCTTTGAGGATGCGCATCACATCCAGGATTGTTTCTTCTTCTAAATCTGTCCTTCTTACCAAATCATTCACATCCTGTTTCAGGATGCTTCTTGCGGTGTCGAGTCCGATTTTTGCGAATTCTTCGATTACCCAGTCTTCGATCTCGTCTGAGAATTCTGTTAATTCCACATCGTCTTCTTCTTCAGCGATATTGCCTTCGCGGATAACGTCCAGCTCGTAACCAGTTAATTGTCCCGCTAATTTGATATTGTGTCCGCCGCGGCCGATGGCTTTCGAAACCTCTTCCAGTTTCAGGAAAACTTCCGCTCTTTTCGTCTCTTCGTTGATTTTGATCGAAGATACTTTTGCAGGGCTCAGCGCTCTGGTGATATACAATTGGATGTTGCTCGTGTAATTGATCACATCGATATTTTCATTTCCCAATTCGCGAACGATTCCGTGGATCCTTGATCCTTTCATTCCGACGCAGGCTCCGACAGGGTCGATACGGTCATCATAAGAATCTACGGCGACTTTCGCTTTCTCGCCCGGAATTCTTACCACGTTTTTCACCATGATCAGTCCGTCGAAAACTTCCGGGATTTCCTGTTCGAATAATTTTTCGAGGAATTTTTCAGAAGTACGCGACATGATAATCTGTGGCTTGTTCCCTTTCAATTCGACGCTTTCGATGATTCCGCGGACGTTATCGCCTTTGCGGAAAAAGTCGCTTGGGATTTGTTTTTCTTTCGGCAAAACGATCTCGTTTCCTTCGTCGTCGACCAAAATTACAACTCTTGGGCGAACGTGGTGCACTTCGGCCGTATAAATATCACCGATTAAATCTTTAAATTGCTTGTAAAGATTGGTGTTGTCGTGTTCGTGGATTTTTGAGATCAGGTTCTGGCGCAGGGCCAAAATCGCCCTTCTTCCAAGGTCGATCAGTTTTACTTCTTCAGAAACCTCTTCGCCGATTTCGAAATCGGGTTCGATTTTACGGGCTTCCGTCAAGGTTATTTCCTCATTTTCCAGATCGAGGTCGTCGTCTGCAACGATGACGCGTCTTCTCCAGATTTCCATATCGCCTTTGTCAGGATTGATGATGATATCGAAATTATCGTCTGATCCGAATTTCTTCTTCAATGCATTTCTGAACACATCTTCCAATATCGCCATAAGCGTTACACGATCAATTAACTTGTCGTCTTTGAATTCTGAAAATGAATCGATTAATGCTAAATTTTCCATGCCAACTCTTTAATTTAAAATGTTACTGTAACAATTGCTTCTTTTATTTCCGAATAAGGGATTTCCTGTCTTTTCTGGACGGTTTCCTTACCTTTTCCTATTTTCTTTGGCTCTCTTGCTTCCCAGGCCAGGGTGATGAAATCGTCATTGGCGTCAACCAATTCGGCTTCGATCGTTTCGGTGGCAGTTTTTACGATCAACGTCCTGCCGACGTTGTTTTTATATTGTCTTGTCAGTTTCAACGGCGCCAATCCGCCTGAAGCGACTTCGAGAGAAAAATCCTGTTCTTCCCTGTCGAGGTTGTGCTCAATCGCGCGGCTGATGTCAATACAGTCCTGCAAAGTGACACCATTATCGCCATCTAAAGTTACAATAATTTTCATTGCGTCTGTAATCGTCAGGTCTATCAGAAAAATGGACGGCTTTTCGTCAAGGCCTGCATTCAGTAATTCGCTAACTTTCTCTTTAAATGTCATATGTTTATAAAAAGAGGGGACGCCTGTCCCCTCATTATTTAGATTTTAATAAATAACGGTGCAAATATAATGATTTTTTTATAAATCAAAAACCCTGCGTAATGTAAAAATATTTCTTACCTTTATTACTGAAACATTTAACCTCATTCTTTCACCAATTTCTTACACTCCAGATTATGAAACGAATTCTAGTACCAACAGACTTTTCCAAACATGCCGAATATGCACTAAAAGTAGCCGCACAGATTGCCAGAGAGAACAACAGTGAGATTATTTTACTACACATGCTCGAATTGCCGCACCAGGGAAGCGATGCCATCGGATCGGGCAGCGATCTGCCGCAAATCATGTATTACAAAGACAAAGCTATTAGCACGCTGGAAGACCTGATGGACGTGGATTATCTGAATGGCATTAACGTTTCCGAAATCATACAGTTTGAAAAAGTGTTCGAAGGGATTTTAAACACCACTAAAAAAAATGATATCGATTTTATAATAATGGGTTCGCACGGAGCCAGCGGTTTTCAGGAAATGTTTATCGGCTCGAATACTGAAAAAGTGGTCCGCTTTTCTGAAGTTCCGGTATTGGTCATCAAAAATGATACGCCCAACTTTAAAGCCGAAAATCTGGTGTTCGCTTCAGATTTTTCACCCGAAATCAAAAAACCGTTCGGCCAGCTGATCGAATTTGCAAAAAGCTTCAACGCGCATCTTAAATTGGTCATGATCAACACGCCAAATACGTTTAAATCGACCGGCGTTACCGAAAAAATCATGAGCGATTTTATGAAAGACTTCCATTATCCCAACTATTCCATGCACATTTACAATGACGTGAATGTTGAAAAAGGAATCCTGAATTTTTCCAACAGCGTCAACGCCGACCTCATCGGAATGTCTACACACGGAAGAACAGGGATGGCGCATTTCTTCAATGGAAGCATCAGCGAAGACCTTGTGAATCACACAGTCCGTCCGGTGATTACTTTCAAAATCTAAAATACAGATAGCTTTAAATAAAAAAACTCCTTAGTTTCCTAAGGAGTTTTTTGTTGGCCCACTAGGACTCGAACCTAGAAAGACTGCACCAAAAACAGTTGTGTTACCATTACACCATGGGCCAATTCCATTGCCGTAAAGCGAGTGCAAATTTAATACAAATTTTATTTTGAGCAAATATTTGCCGCTTTTTTATCAAAAAAAAATTCCTGTAACATCCGTTTTTATTTAAAGTCCTTAGAATCTGAAAATAGCGGCCCTGCCTGCGCGCATTAATCTTTAGAATTTTTTGTTAATGCACCATTCCTTAAACAAAAAAATAGTTTCTTTGTATCATAAAATAAATCTATCATTTATATGCGTATGGCGACATTTAACTTCAATAAATGGAATACAATTACTGGCTGGCTTACCTTCACGATTGCTCTCATTACCTACACGCTGACAGTTGAACCAACCATGAGTTTCTGGGATTGCGGTGAATATATCGCCACTGCCGCAAAACTCGAAGTAGGCCATCCGCCCGGAGCACCTTTATTCCAGATGATGGGCGCCTTTTTTGCCATGTTCGCTACCGATATTAAACATATTGCCGTGATGGTAAATATGATGTCGGTTTTCTCCAGCGCCTTTACGATACTTTTTATGTTCTGGTCGTCTACGATGCTGCTCAGAAAGCTTATCTCGCAGTTTTCGGAATTGGACGACAATAATAATATCGTTATTCTGGGAAGTTCCTTTGTGGGCGCACTCGCGTTTACATTTTCAGACAGCTTTTGGTTTAACGCCGTCGAAGCAGAAGTTTATGCCATGGCCACTTTACTCATCGCCCTGCTATTCTGGCTCGGACTGCGTTGGGAACAGGATATGAATACGCCACGCGGCAACAAATGGTTATTAATCATTTCCTTGGTCATCGGACTTTCTTTCGGCGTGCACTTCATGGCGCTGCTGACTATTCCGGCAATCGGGTTTCTGTATTATTTCAAAAATTACAAAACGATTACAGTCAAAAACTTCATCGTCGCCAACATCATTGTCGTGGCGATTCTGCTTTTCATATTCAAATTATTATTGCCGTGGACAATGGCCTTTTTCGGAAAAACCGAAATTTTTATGGTTAACAGCCTTGGAATGCCTTTCGATTCAGGGACTATTTTTGTCGCCTTGGTTTTCATCGCATTGTTTTATTTCGGATTGAAATGGACCAAACAAAAGGGGCATGTCTTTTACAACACGATTATTTTATGTGTCCTTTTTATCCTGATCGGATTCTCGACCTGGATGATGCTGCCGATCCGTGCCAACGCCGATGTCGTTATCAATGAAAACAAGCCTTCGGATGCTGCCGAAGTCCTGGCCTATTACAACAGGGAACAATACGGCGTGAATCCGCTGTTTTACGGGCCGCAGTTTTCGGATATGTTTGCCGGACTGGACGCCGATACGCCTTATCTTGACAAAGCGCCCAACTACGAACGCGATTACAAAACCGGAAAATACATCATCACCAACAATTGGAAAAACGCCGAGCAGAACAGCGACAACAACCATAAAACGATACTTCCAAGAATGTGGAGCACCGAACATGCCGAGAATTATATGAATTTTACGCATGTGCTCGAATTCCGCATCAAACCGGAATATGCCGAAGAAAAAGAATTGGTCGATGTTATTGCTGAATTCCGCAAAGCCTATGCTTCCAAACAAATCGACACCGAAGGTTACCTGTCTTTCCTCAAAAGCTATGGCGATTACCTGATTATCGAAAAGCCGACAACCTGGGACAATTTGAGTTTTATGGTCGAATATCAATTTGGTTATATGTACTGGCGTTACCTGATGTGGAACTTTACCGGAAGGCAAAACGACATCCAGGGAAAATACGACAATCTCGACGGAAACTGGCTCAGCGGCATCAACTTTATTGACGAAATGCACTTGGGCTCGCAGGACAATCTTCCGGCAGATGTGCTCCATAACCGTGGGCGGAATGTGTACTTCTTCCTGCCTTTCATATTAGGCATTATCGGCTTGATTTACCACGCAAACAAAGATCTCAAAAGCTTTTACGTCTTGCTTGCCTTGTTCCTGTTTACCGGACTGGCATTAAAAATCTACCTCAACGAAAGGCCGTTCGAACCACGTGAACGCGATTATGCGCTCGTCGGTTCGTTCTATGTTTTTGCGATATGGATTGGATTCGGCGTCTATGCGATATACGATACATTGAAGAATTACCTGAAGCCGAAACTCGCCGGCCCGATTGTGATTGCGGTTACTTTATTGGCAGCGCCGGTTTTGATGGCTTCCCAAAACTGGGACGACCATGACCGTTCGAATAAATATACGGCGATTGCGATGGCCAAGGCTTATCTCAATTCGTGCGAGCCGAACGCAATCCTGTTCACCATTGGCGATAACGACACTTTCCCGTTATGGTATGCACAGGAAATTGAAAATATCCGAACCGATATCAAAATCGTCAACACCAGCCTTTTCATGACCGACTGGTATATCGACCAGATGAAGCGCAAAAGCTACGCCTCGGACGGTTTGCCGATTTCATTCACGCATGACCAATACGTCGGGGATAAACTCGATTATGTTTTCCACAACCACCAGACGGACAACCGCTGGAGCATTAAGGATTTCATTTCATTTGTCTCGAGCGACGATCCGCAAACGAAGGTTCAGATGCAGAACGGGCAATATGTTCATTTTTATCCGACGAATAAAGTCCGGATTCCTATCGACAAGGAAAGTGTCATCAAAAACAAAGTGGTCGATCCGAAATACAACGATTCGATCGTGCCTTACATTGATATCGAAATCAAAGGGCAGGCGATGTACAAAAACAGGCTCATGATGCTTGACGTTTTGGCGAACAACAACTGGAAACGCCCGATCTATTTTACCGGCGGAAGTTTTGGCGACGACGATTACCTGTGGATGAAAGATTATCTTCAACTCGACGGAATGGTCTACAAACTCGTTCCGTTGCATACGCCGATCCCGAAAGACGGCAGTCCGCTCGACATGGGCCAGATCGACACCGACAAAATGTACAACATTGTCATGAAATGGGATTGGGGCAACAGTGAAAGCCCGAAAATCTACCACGATCCGGAAACGAGGAAGAACAGCATTTCCTACCGTACCAATCTCGCACGTTTGATGGAGCAATTGATCAATGAAGGAAAAAAGGAAAAAGCCAAAAACATTATCGATTTGGCGATGACCAAAATGCCGGTGGAATATTTCGGTTATTACTCCTTGCTCGATCCGTTTGCAGGTGGTTATTATGAGGTTGGTGAAAAGCAGAAAGCGCGTCAATTGCTCGACCAATTGATCACGAAATACAAACAGGATCTGGATTATTACCGCGAACTGAAACCTTCCGAACAAAACGACATCATGATCGAAATCGTTACCGATATCGAGCGTTACAGAGGTTTGGTCCAGGTGATGAAAGACCGCGGCGACATGGAATACTATAACAAAAACAAAACGGTTTTCAACAGCTACAATAAGATGTTTGAGCGTTTTGGCCGCGACAATGAATAACGATACGATAAATTAATCTGGAAGTGCAGCCCGTTTTAAAATGTGGCTGCATTTTCTTTTTAAAGCGAATGCCCTATGAAACTCTGGATCAAAACGAATCCGCTGGTTAAATTCCTTTTCCCGAACTACCTTTGGTCGATTCCCAATAAGGAACGGAAAGTGTGGCTTACTTTTGACGACGGCCCGATTCCCGAAATCACCGAATGGGTTTTAGCCGAACTCGGGAAACACGGTTTTAAAGCCACTTTCTTCTGCATCGGCGATAACGTCCGGAAAAATCCCGAAGTGTTCCAAAAAGTCATCGCAAACGGTCATGCGATCGGCAATCATACCTTTAACCATCTGGATGGATGGAAAACACCCGTTTCAGATTATATTGCCAACGTCGAAGAATGTGCATCCGAAATGAACAATGCCAATCTGTCCACAAAACTCTTTCGCCCACCGTATGGCAAAATCAAGCGGCTCCAGGCAAAATTATTGCGGAAATCAGGTTATAAAATTGTAATGTGGGATATTGTAAGCGCCGATTTCGATCAAAATAGTACTCCGGAACAATGTCTCCAAAATGTATTGTCGAATATAGAACCGGGAAGCATTATCGTGTTTCACGATAGCATAAAGGCTTTTAAGAATCTGAAATATGCGCTGCCAAAAACTTTAGAATTCCTTTCGGAAAACGGATATCGGTGTGAAGTGCTGGCTTAGATCTGCTCCTGAACCAGTCCAATTATCGTGTTGGCGTCCAATTCTCCGGACTGTCTCCAGATCATCTGCCCTTCTTTGTAGATCATTAGTGTAGGCAGGCCTTTAATGCGAAGTGCATCGGCCAGTTCCTGGTTTTTATCGACATCAATCTTAATCACTTTTGCCTTGTCGCCAAGCGCAGCAGCAACATCCCTGATAACAGGATGCATCGATACGGAAGATTCGTTCCACTCTGTGTAAAAATCAATTAACACCGGAACCTGTGCATTTATTAGTTCTCCAAATTTTGACATAAAACCAAAATATTTAATTTCTAAACCTTTCAATCAGAGATATAAGGATACAAATGTAGCATTTTTAACGAATTATGCTAATTTTTGGCCTTTTTTTAGTTCAATAACCGTAATTTCCGGCATAATTCCAACCCTTCCAGGATACGCGTGGAAACCGAAACCGCGATTCACGTATACATAACGTCCGAATTCCTCATACAATCCTGCCCATTGTTTATAGACGTATTGCGCGAGGCTCCATTTGAAAAAACCGGGAATCTCGATCCCAAACTGCATGCCGTGCGTATGTCCGGCAAGCGTCAGGTGAAAATGCCTTTTATCGTGCTTCACTTCATATTCCCAATGGCTCGGGTCATGGCTCATCAGGATTTTAAAATCTTCCTGTTTCAGGTTTCCGGAAGCTTTGTTCAGATCGCCTGCCTGTTTGAAATTCTTGCCCCAGTTTTCAACGCCAACCAAGGCAATCCTGTCGGCTCCTTTTTGGATGAAAGTATGTTCGTTTAGCATCAGCTTGAAACCGATCTCGCCGTATAAATCCTTAATCGCCTGAAAATTGGCATCTTTATCCTTTTGCGAATGCCAGTCGACATACTCGCCGTAATCGTGGTTTCCGAGCACCGCGAATTTTCCGTATTCGTATTTTTTGATCTTATTGAAAGTCTCAAGCCACGGATGCATTTCGGTGGCGTGCGTATTGACGATATCGCCGGTGAATAAAATCATATCGGCTTCCTGTTCGTTAACGAGATCAATCGCATAACTGATTTTTTCAGGATTGTCGAAACTGCCGCTGTGCACATCCGAAATCTGCGTGATCTTAAAACCGTCGAACGCATCGGGCAAATCTGGGAAAAAGACCTGTTGTTTGATGACCTTGAAATTGTATTTCCCGATTGTCATTCCGTAAATCAATGACAGGAACGGAACGGCTGCCAAACCAAGTCCAATCTGGCTTACGAATTTCCGCCGCGACGGGAAAACGCTAGTATCGATATTGGCATTGATAAAATAGTTGATTCCGCCTACGCAGAGCCTGTACAGATCTTCGCCGAACATAATCAGCGTCAATAATATTTTCGGGACATAGACCAGCAGGAAAAGCCCGAGCGTGAAAAGCGTCTGTTTGGTCTGCCCTACCGAGCGGTCGAATTGCGTGAAGGAATAGATGATGAAAATTAAAACCAGCAGGCTGATAACCTGATAAGAAAGCAATGACCATCTGACTTTAGTGACTGTCCGAAATGCCTGGAAAGCATAAAATTCGATAAACAACAACACGAAAATAAAAAGTATCCAGCGAATCATTTTTTAAAATTTTACACAAATTAACAAAGAAACCCAAAGCACGCCGCTTTCGTTTGATAAAATTTAACGATTGCGCCATATAATTAAAACCAAAAGCCGGCAATTTACATTGCCGGCTTTTATCAACCAAAACTATAAACACTATGATTATAAGCCTCTTAACTCATTATAATCACAAATCCAGTGGATTATTTTTTAGCTTTTGCATCGACAGCTTTAGGAGCGTCGGCTTTAACAGCTTTTGCATCGGCTTTAGTAGCCTCAGCTTTCATTTCTGCTTTGTGTTTTCTGCTGTGTTTTACAGGTTTTGCAGGCGCTTCCTGTGCGAAAGATGCAGCTGTAAATCCTAAAACAGCTACCAACATCATTACTTTTTTCATGGTTACTTTATTTAATTGTTATTAATTATTTTTTTGCAGGAGCTGCTTTTACTGGAGCCGCTTTTGCAGTTTCAACTTTAACTTCTTTGGTTTTTGTTTCCGTTTTAGCTTCTGTTTTTCCGTCAGCTTTTACTTTTTCAGTTTTGTGTTTTTTAACTGTTTTTGCAGGTGCTTCCTGTGCGAAAGATGCAGCTGTAGATAAACCTAAAACAGCTACGAACATCATTAATTTTTTCATGGTAAAATATTTTGTTGTTTAATTACAGGTCAAAGGTATCCCGGCCAAATGAAGATTAGATGAAGATTCGCCGGCCCTGTAAATTTTAACTTTTAATTAATCTTTTCAGGAAACAGAAGTGTGAAGGTTGTCCCCGTTTCGGGCGCTGAAGTCACATTGATGGAAATGTGGTGGAAATGCGCGATACTGGCCGCGATTGCCAAACCAAGGCCTTGCCCGTCGGTATCCGAACTGATCCTGGTGAACCTGCTGAATATCTGTTCCAATTGCATTTCGGCCATGCCGATTCCGGAATCCCGGACAGAAAGGAAGTACTGTTTTTCGGAAAAACCGTCTTCAATCGCAATCGTGCCATTTTCCTTATTGTACTTGATCGCATTCACAATCAGGTTGTACAACAGGATATGAATCAATGTCTTGTTTCCGGTAAATAAGATGCGGTTTTGGAGATTGAGCCCTACTTTCAAATTCTTTTCTTCAATCCTGTCCGTCAGATCTTCAAGCAGGTTATCGAGCAAATCCTGTAAATCTACGGTTTCATTGGCTTCATATTGGTTGTTGTCGATCCGTGAAATCAGCAACAGGTTGTTGATGACTTTCTTGAGCATGTCCAAAGTCCGCAGCGCGCCCGCAATCTTGTCAATCGCATTGTCATCGAGCGATTCATTCTGGATCAGGTTTTCGAATTTATTCTTGAGCAGCGCAATCGGCGTCAGCAATTCATGCGAAACATTGGCGATAAATTGCTTTTCCTTTTTGAACAGTTCGCTGATGCGGTCCATCATCTGGTTCAGAACGGTGTCGAGTTCCTCAAAATCGGCCGAATGCGAATTGATCGGCGTATGGTCAAAAGTCTCGGGTTCATTCACACGCCTGATCTTGGTGTCGATAATCCTGTAAAATGGCTTCAATAAGTATTCGATATAAAAAGTATCCATCAGGAAAGTCACCATCAGGATCATCACGAGCACAATCAGGATAAAAAGCCGGATCGTAAAGGTCAGTTCCTTGATTTCACTCAGGCTGCTGCCGATTTCGAGCAGGTAGGACGAATTTTCATAGCGAAACTGGTATTGCAGAATCCGATAGTCGTTTTCCTCTTCCTCAATCACGCGCGGTTCGGTAATGAAAAGTGTTTTATTGGTCACCGTCTTTTGTGGCAGCCGTGACAATTGGAGGAATTCATTGTGCAATGTCGAATAGCTCGCGTAGGTTTCAGCGGTGTCGTTGCGGACGATAAAATCGTTGATTTCTTCCCTGTCGAGATGTTCGATGAAATTCTGTTTCCTTTCCCGAAGCGTCTTATTGATGTGTTTGTAGACGACCTTTTCCACCAAAACCGGAAGCATCAGCCACAATACCAGAATCACGAGCAACCGTGTCAGTGCGTTGAAGATGGCGAGTTGGTGTTTGATTTTCATCGCTTAATTATATGTAATGGATTAAACATTAATCCGATAACCCACATTCCGAACCGTTTCAAACCACTCCAAAGACGTGTGCTTATCGAGTTTCTTGCGCAGATTCCGCACATGCACATCAATAAAGTTCGAATCGGAATTCACCTCAAGGATGTCACCCCAAATATGCTCGGTCAACTGCAATCTCGTAATCACGCGGTTCTTGTTCAAGACCAGATATTGGAAAATATCGAATTCCTTTTTCGTCAGATTGACCGGAATTCCGCCGTAACTCACTTTGTAATCCTGCAATTGCAAGCTGAAGCCATGAATGTCAAGCTCGTTTAAAGTAAAGCCATGCATCCTTCGGATAATCGCATACAGCCGCGCGCCGAGCTCCGTCAATGCGAACGGTTTCGTAAGGTAATCATCGGCGCCAAGCTGCAATCCGTTGATGCGGTCGTCGAGTTCGCCGCGCGCCGTAATGATAATCACCGCCATGTTCGACTGTTTCCTGCGCACCGATTTCAGGATTTCGAAACCGCTCCCGTCGGGCAAACCCAAATCGAGCAGCAACGCATCAAAGTCATTTACGGAAACTTCCTCGAGCGCTTCCTCGCAGTTCCTGGCCCATTTGCAGACATAGCCGTTTTTAGAAAGGTAATCGATCACTTCAGAAGCCAGTTCCTCGTGGTCTTCAACAATAAGAATATTCATAAATCACTAACTTTGCAGGTTCTAAAGTAATGCAAAAAAGCTGATAAATTTCTTTACCAGCCCTAACAATTAACACTTTTGTTTTGCAGCCTCCGATAAACCGGTTGCCTAATTTTATGCGGCAAAACAACAGCGGCAATTATTTTTTTGCCTGTGCGTTTTCGGCTTTTACTTTAGCCACTTTTTTCACTGCTTTTTTGTGGTGTTTCCTGGCAGTGATTTCTTTAGCCGCAGCCGTTTTTACCGTTGGGGTTTTAGCGTTTGCCATTACGGAAGTTCCTAAAACCAAAATCGCGAGCATCAATAAATTTTTCATGATTTCTAAAATTTGAATTAATATTTAACCTTTTATAGTACAAATGTATCCCTGCTAAATGAAGTGCAAATGAAGAAACCGCGCATCTGCTGAGTTTAACTTTTAATTAGCATTCCATCTAAAATCCACACTTATTTTTGTTTTGGTTTGCGTTCAAACTTTGTACATTTGGAAATTACAAATTCAAATTTTCCTTTCTGCCATGGCCAACCAAAAACGCCTTTTCCTGCTCGATGCCTATGCTTTAATCTTCCGCGGCTATTATGCCTTTATCAAGAATCCGAGAATCAATTCCAAGGGAATGGACACTTCGGCCATTATGGGCTTTATGAATTCCCTTCTGGATGTGATCAAGCGCGAAAAGCCGGACCATTTGGCAGTGGCATTCGATAAAGAAGGTAGTAAGGTGCGCACCGAAATGTATACCGCCTACAAAGCGCATCGCGACGAAACGCCCGAAGCGATCAAGATCGCGGTCCCTTATATCCAGGCTTTGCTCAAGGCGATGCACATCCCGATCATCGAGCTGGCAGGTTGCGAAGCCGACGACTTGATCGGAACGATTGCCAAACAGGCCGAAAAGGAAAATTACCAGGTTTTTATGGTCACGCCCGATAAGGATTTTGCGCAGTTGGTTTCCGACAATATCTTCATGTACAAACCCGCAAGAATGGGCAACGGTATTGAAATCTGGGGCGTTCCCGAAGTGCTTGCCAAATTTGAGATCGAACGTCCGGAGCAGGTGATTGATTTCCTCGGGATGATGGGCGATGCGGTCGATAATATTCCGGGATTGCCCGGCGTTGGCGAAGTCACCGCAAAGAAATTATTGAAGGAATTCGGCTCGATGGAAAACCTTTTAGAAAACACGGACCAGCTCAAAGGCAAAATGAAAGAGAATATCGAGAACAATAAGGCGCTCGGGTTGCTTTCGAAACAATTGGCGACGATTATTTGCGATTGCGATGTGAAGTTCAACGAAGACGATTACGAACTTACGAAACCTGATGCCGAAAAAGTGGAGGAATTGTTCCGCGAACTCGAATTCCGCCGAATGGCCGAGCAATTCAACAGTTTGTTCTACACCAACAATACCAATTTCAATAATATCGAAACGCAGGGCCTCGCGCCTACCAAAACCATCGTCAAAAACGAGCAGCAGTTTGATCTTTTTGCAGGCGGTTCAGGCGAAAACCATGAGCAGATTTCGAACGATTATTATAAGAAACTTGAAAATACCGAACATTTTTACCAGAGTGTCGAAGGCGATTTTGCGATAAAACTGCTGATGCAGAATTTACTCCAGCAAACTTCGGTCAGTTTCGATACCGAAACCACGAGCATCGATCCGCTGACGGCCGAACTCGTAGGATTCTCATTTTCGTGGGAAACCGGCAAAGGATTTTACATCCCGGTTCCCGAAAACCGTGAAGAGGCGCAGAAAATCGTCGATAAATTTTTGCCGTTTTTTGAAACCGAACACATCGAGAAAATCGGGCAGAATTTAAAATATGATCTCAAAGTCCTGTCGAATTATGGCGTGACGGTTAAAGGAATCCTGTTCGATACGATGGTCGCGCATTACCTCATCAATCCGGACATGCGCCACGGAATGGATATTTTATCGGAAACCTATCTGCAATATTCCCCAAAACCAATCGAGGATCTAATTGGAAAAAAAGGCAAGAACCAGAAAACGATGCGCGAGGTGCCGCTGGAGGAAATCAAGGAATATGCAGCCGAAGATGCCGATGTGACGTTCCAGCTCAAACAGTATTTCCAGCCGATTCTTGAAAATACCGAAACCAAAAAACTGTTTGATGAGATCGAAATTCCACTTGTTCCCGTTTTGGCGGCGATGGAAATGGAAGGCATCAACCTCGATGTCGAATTCCTGAAATCGCTTTCGGGCGAATTGGAGAACGACATCAAAACGTTCGAGATGAAAATCTATGAGAAGGCCGGGGAAAAATTCAATCTGGCTTCGCCCAAACAGCTTGGCGAAATATTGTTTGATAAGCTACAGATTGGCGGTACCAAGCAAAAGAAAACCAAGACCGGGCAATATGCGACCGGCGAGGAAGTCTTGTCGTATTTGGCTTTGTCGAGTCCGTTTGTACAGGATATTTTAGATTGGCGCCAATTGGTCAAGCTCCAGAACACCTACGTGACGGCACTGCCATTGCAGGTTTGCGCGTTAACCGGGCGCGTCCATACCGATTATATGCAGACCGTTGCAGCTACCGGACGATTGAGTTCTAACAACCCGAATTTGCAGAATATCCCGATCCGTACCGAACGCGGACGCCAGATCCGAAAGGCATTTATCGCAAGAGATGAGAATTATACGCTGCTTTCTGCCGATTATTCGCAGATCGAGCTTCGGATCATTGCCGCTTTGAGTGGCGAAGAAAATATGATCCTGTCCTTTAAAAATAATGAAGATATCCACAAATCGACGGCAGCGAAAGTATTCAACGTGCCTTTGGAAGAAGTGACGCGCGACCAGAGAAGCAATGCGAAAACGGTCAATTTCGGAATTATCTATGGCGTTTCTGCTTTTGGATTGAGCAACCAGACCTCAATGAGCCGTTCGGAAAGCGCGGAATTGATCGACGCCTATTACAAAACCTATCCGCAGCTGAAAGCTTATATGAACAACCAGGTTCAGTTTGCGCGCGAAAATGGTTATGTGCAGACGATTTCAGGACGCAGGCGTTATCTAAAGGATATCAATTCGGCCAATGCCGTAGTTCGTGGTGCAGCAGAGCGGAATGCCGTGAATGCCCCGATTCAGGGAAGCGCGGCCGATATTATCAAGATTGCGATGATCAACATCCATAAAAAACTCACTTCCGAAAACTGGAAAAGCAAAATGCTGCTGCAGGTGCATGATGAGTTGGTGTTCGACGTCCACAATTCCGAACTCGAGAAAATCAAGCCGATGATCAAGCACGAAATGGAAAACGCGTTCCCGATGAGCGTTCCGCTGGACGTGGAAATGGGAACTGGAAAAGACTGGCTCGAAGCGCATTGATTTTAGTTCTTTTTTAGGTTTTTCTCCGAAATTAAAATTCAGATTCCGAAAAGATAATTATTGGTTTTTATTCTGTAAATTTGGGTTACAAACTAAAAATCAACAATTTATGAAAAAAACAATCCTTTCGCTCGCGGCCTTGGTCCTGATGACTGCCGCCTGTAAAAAAGCAGAAGAAACGCCTGCGGCCGATGCAACACCAACAGACAGCACCGCCGTGAAAACGGAAACCGCAGAAGCAGCCAAACCAATGGATTCTGCAGCCATGATGAAAGCCTGGAAAGATTACATGACCCCGGGCGACGCACACAAAACGCTTGCAATGGATAATGGAAACTGGGACTGCGAATCGACCATGTGGATGAAGCCTGACGACCCAAATCCGACAAAGACAAAAATGACCGGCGTGAGCAAAATGATCCTCGGCGGACGCTATCAGGAATCGAGATACACCGGAATGATGATGGGTCAGCCTTTTGAAGGCATTAGCACAGTCGCTTATAACAATGCTTCGAAGCAAATCGAATCTTCCTGGGTGGATAATATGGGAACGGGGCTGATGTTTATGAAAGGGGATTATGACGGCACTTCCAAAACCATGGAACTCAAAGGCGAATGTACCGATCCGATGACCGGAAAAGTGAAAAAGACACGCGAAACCTATACAATCGTTGACGACAATACCCGCAAAATGGAAATGTTTGATACCGATCCGAGCGGCAAGGAATTCAAGACGATGGAAATGATGATGACACGGAAAAAATAATTCTGCTACCCTTAAAATAAAATCCGTCGCGATATCAATCGGGACGGATTTTTATTTACAATACAAAACGATACGTCGCCTTGATCAGGAATATATTCTCAGGTTTCTTACCCAAAATCTGTGAATCCAGGCCATCGAACAAATCCTGCCTTGGATTGGCATAACCTGTCATTCCCTGCGACCATACAAGAAAAATTTCCGAGCCCGGAATGTATTCCCAACGCATCACAAGATTGGAACGGAACTGGACATACGAAAAATCAGGATTGCCAAAACTGTAATCGGCAGTTCCGTCAACATCTTCGTCTACCGAATAACTGTCGCTCAAACTATCAAACGCCAACTGATTGCTTCCAAATAAGGCGACGCGGTCGCCATGGTATTTCGCCGTCGGATTGGTCACGCGATTAAACGTCTTATAGGTTCCTTTCGAAATAAATGGTTGCCCGTAATATTGGATTGTAAGGTTCGGATTGATATTGTAATCGAGCCGGATCGAAGCACTCAAAGTACGCTGATCGAGATCGGCAGTAATATATCTTGGCGTTGCGCCAAAGTTGGTTTGCGTTACATATTGCGTCTTATTCCTGTTGGCATTGTAATTCGGCCCCATCGAAAAAGTAAAGGCGTTAATCGGGCGATAGGTGATTCCGCCGTCGTATTCGATATACGAAAAAGCGTTGTCTTTCGCTTTGCTTTCATATACGCCGCCATAAAAAGAAAATTTCCTGCGCGAATCGGTGTTGAAATTAAGTGCATTGAAAAAATCAGCGGAATTCCGCCATCTCGGCCCGCCCTGCAACGCAGCATTGCTGTAAATCCTGGGTTTGTAAAGGATCTGGGAATTGATATTCCAATTGTTTTTCAGGTTAAAATTGGTATTCAGGTTGTATTGCATCCTGTTGTAATTTCCGTCAAAATCGTACATCGACAATTGCTCGAACCTGCTGCTGATTCCCCTGAAATATCCAAAAGGCTTCAGCGTCTGATAGGTCAGGATACCATATTGCCTGATTTCATCCGCCTGGCGTAAAAAACCCACATCGTTCAATTCCAATTCGGGCGAACGCCACATCAGCAGGCCGTAATAGCGCCAATTGCCTACACTTTGTTTGCCGCCCTCGATTCTTCCGCCGGTTCCGGTGAGTGATTTTCGCGTCGGATCCACTTCAACATGTCCGGCATCTGCCCTTTGGAACAAATGCATAATCGATCGCTGCGTGTTGGTTATGGCCTGCTCATTTCCTTTGATGTGGCTCGCGACCACATTTCCGGTGAGGTAATATTTGCGGTTTTTCCAATTGTGTTTGAAATCAAGCCCGCCCGTATAAGCCGCGCTGTGCAGAAAATCCATTTCTGTCCCTTCGAGATTGCGGTTTGTGGCGGTAAACATGCCGCCGATGTAGGTATTTCGGTTGTTGAAATCTTTCTGTACGCGGCCGATAATGTAATTCGTCATCGGCTCGACAACCGATTTTCTTCTCGTGGTATTGTCGTCAATTTCCGCATATTCTTTTGCCGTAACGCTTTCGAGAACGCCCAGCGACCAACCGTCTTTGGTTTTTCCACTGAACTTTGCCGCGCCTAAAATGGTCGTATTATCGGGGATGTCTACAAATTCCCCGGCTGAAGTTGCCGGATAGCCCTGCGGACTTCTTCCAATCCTTCGCGAATAGAATAGATTGTCAGAACCATCGGCAAAACGGAAATCGAAGATATTTTTATTTTCGATAAAGAACGGCCGCTTTTCCTCAAAAAATATCTGGAAACCGTCGAGCGAGATGGCGGCGGGATCGGCTTCCACCTGTCCGAAATCCGGATTAATCGTCAGGTCTAAGGTCAGGTCGTTCGTGATTCCGATTTTGGCATCGAGACCGCCATTCATCTTAAAATCATTGCCATCGCGAAACGGGTTGCCCGCTTCGGCCTCATACGTTTCTTTTTGCGCTACGACGAACGGCTGGATTTCAACCTGCTTTTGCGGTTCCAGATTCATCAGCCCGCGCAATTCCCCGAATTCACTCACCCATCCCGGCGCATCGCGTTTTACTCGCTGCCAAACCGAGCGTTCCTCAGCCCTGAAATACCGCCTGGTGGATTGCAGTCCCCAAACCTGCTCCTTGCTGTTGCCGAATTTGAGTTGGCTGAACGGAATCTTCACTTCCGCAGTCCAACCTTCCTCGTCGATATTGGTTTTCATATACCAGATCGGGTTCCAGCTGCCGTCCCAATTATTCCCGTTTTCAGAAATGAACTCGTCGCCTTTCACACCCGAAACCGAAACCGTAAATGAAAATCCCGTGCGTTTGTCGTTATAGCTGTCGATGTTGATTTCTACCCAGTCGCCTTCAAAACCGTCGCGGCGCGAAAGCCTTTTTACGATGCCTTTCGGATCTTTGTCATAGCAACGGAAAGCAAAATAGAGGAATTTCTTGTCGTAAACGATCTTGAATTTTGTCTGTTCAGACGGCGGCGTATTCTCGTCGGGTTGGTTTTCGATATAGTCGCCTGTCCAGTCTACGATGTCCCAGCTTTTTTCAGTGATGAGTCCGTCAATGGTTGGTGATTCCACTCCGTCAAGCGACTTGGTGGTATAGGCTTTCTTTTCGACCACCGCATTTTCCTGTGCGCTTGCCGAAAAGAAAGAAATCGCGAAAAATAAGAAAAAGAGACTTTTTGCGGGATTCATGCTCTAGTTTTATTCCCGAATAGACTTCGGCTTTCGGAATGTGTTACAGTTTTTAGGCGATTAATTTCTGTTTTTTAACACCCTCTCCATCTGGGGTTTTTAACAGCTGGGATAAATTGGCATTTTAACAAAAGGATTATACTTATCTTTAAGCCAAAACAAATGATATCCGGAACATTTTCAGTGCTTTAATAAAACCATTGAAAAAATTCTTCCCTGTTCGGAAATTTATACGCAACCATTCCGGAAGTATTACATCTTTCAGGGGAATCGTTTTCATCAATCACCATTTTATAAATCATAGTTTTGGATACTTTAAAAACAATACTTTATTTCTCCATCTTCAATTATCCGTTGAAACTGGAAGAGATCTGTAATTTCTCGATCACAAAGGATTGTGCGGAAATTCAGAAAGACCTCGACGAACTTGTTGCCCAGAAAGTCATTGTAAAGGCAGACGATTATTACCTGATTGATGCCAATCTTGCCCATATCGAAAAAAGGAAAAAAGGAAACCAAATGGCCATTACCGCACTGGTCAAAGCGCAGGAACGTGCCAGATTTATCGCGAATTTTCCTTTTGTAGAAGCCGTTGGCGTTTCAGGCTCGCTTTCCAAAGGTTATTACGACAGCAATAGCGACATTGATTTTTTCGTGATCACCAAACCGAATAAGCTTTGGCTTTGCCGGACTTTCCTGATGCTTTATAAAAAGATTTTCCTGCTCAATTCACGCAAATATTTCTGCATCAATTACTTCATGTCGTCGGGAAACCTTGAAGTGGAAGAGAAAAACCGCTTCACCGCAACCGAAATCAAGACACTGATCCCATTTCAGGGCAAGGCCGCTTTTGCGGAATTTTACAAAAAGAACCATTGGGTTTCGGGTGTTTTCGGCGAATTCAATCCGAAACTCGACGCTATTGAAGACATCAGTAAGCCAAAAATCATAAAAGTTCTCGAACGCATTTTAGACACCAAGCCAGGGAATTTCTTAGATTCGTCTTTTAAAAGGATTACCGTTTCCTTCTGGAAGATCAAATTCAGGGAGATGAATCACGATGAATTCAGGATTGCGCTCAAATCGACCAAGAACATATCGAAGCACCATCCTTTGAATTTTCAGAAAAAAGTGATTTCATCGCTCAACGAAAAATACGAGGAAATTAAAAAGAACCACAACATAGAATTACCGAAAGAATATGTCTAACATACTTTTCTCGCATTCCTATTACTACAAACTCGACCCGAAGCAATGGAAGAATAAAACGCCTTTCCCGCCTTTGGGGACTTTATATGCCGCGTCGTTAATGCGCGAAAACGGCCATGAAGTGCGCCTTTTCGACACCAATCTGCTCGACAGCCCACTCACGATCATTCCGGTTTTAGAAATACAATTGCCCGAATACCTGGTCATTTACGACGACGGTTTCAATTACCTCACGAAAATGTGCCTCACGACAATGCGGGAAGCTTGTTTCGAAATGATTGCAATCGGGAAACAGTACAATTGCACCGTGATTGTCTGCAGTTCGGATTCTACCGACCACGCGGCCGAATATATTCAAAAAGGCGCCGATTACATTGTCCTTGGCGAAGGCGAAATCACCCTGCGCGACCTCATCGATGCCCTTGAAAGTGAAAAGGCCGTTGCCGATATTCCCGGAATTGTCTTTAAAAATGGTGACGCCATTCAATCCAACCCCAAACGCGCCGTACTCCAGAATCTTGACGAATTGCCTTTTCCTGCCTGGGATCTGGTCGATATGAACGAATACAAACTGTTATGGCGCGAAAGCGGACAGCGATTTACCCTGAATATCGCCACGACCCGCGGCTGCCCATACAAATGCAACTGGTGCGCGAAACCGATTTACGGCAACCGCTACAACTCGCATTCTCCCGAATACATCGCGAGCCACCTCGAATTCCTGCGCGCTTCCTATGGCGTGCGCCGTTTCTGGATGTGCGACGACATTTTCGGGCTCAAGCCCAATTGGGTCCGCGAATTCAATGAAGGTCTCAAAAAACGCAAGCTCAACATCCGTTATTATATCCAGAGCCGCGTTGATTTGCTGTTGAAAGAAGACATGATCGATATTTTGGCCGAATCGGGTCTGGAAGAAGTCTGGGTTGGTGCCGAAAGCGCTTCGCAGAAAATCCTCGACGCGATGGATAAAGGCACGAAAGTCGAACAGATATACGAAGCCACGCGTTTGCTGAAGAAGAAAAACATCCGTGTCGCGTTTTTCCTGCAGTTCGGTTATCTCGATGAAAATTCGGAAGATATTGTCAAAACGATCGGCATGGTGAAAGAGCTGATGCCCGACAATATCGGGATTTCAGTATCCTATCCTTTGCCCGGGACCAAATTTTACGAGAAAGTCAAAGCCGACCTCAAATCGAAAACCAACTGGAAAGATTCCGACGACCTCGAAATGATGTTCAACGGTTCGTTCAAAACAAAATATTACCGGAAGCTGCAACGCTTCGTACACAAGGAATACCGCAAAAGCCAGGGCGTTTCCAACCTCAGGAAAATGGCAAAAAATCCGTTGGAATTTTCATTCGGCAATATCCTTTCGGTGATGAAACTCGGCTATTACATCCCGAGCGCTTTCGTCGATACGCTGCAATTAAAAAAACTCCAGAATGACGACTGATTTCGACAAGGCCGCTTCCGGTTATGACGCGTCTTTTACGCACTCGGTCATTGGGAAAAGACAGCGCCGGCACGTATACGGTTTTCTATCCGAAGTGCTCGAAAAACACCAGCCGAAAACAGTTCTCGAAGTCAACTGCGGCACCGGCGAAGATGCGATTTGGCTCGCCAATCAAAACATTCGTGTCACCGCGACCGATATTTCCGAAGAGATGATCCGTTTGGCCAAAGGCAAAAGCAACGCTGCAAATCCGGTTTTCAGCCAGGTTGACATCAATGAGCTTCCGAAGCATTTTACAGGAGAAAAATTCGATTTGATCTTTTCCAATTTCGGCGGGTTGAATTGCCTTTCGGAAGTCAGGCTCGAACTTTTTTTCAGGAATGCCGCGCAATTGCTTTCCGAAAAAGGCCAGCTCATTTTGGTGATTATGCCGCGCAATACGATTTGGGAACAATGCTATTTTCTGGCGAAAGCCGATTTTAAAAACATATTCCGCCGCAAAAAAGCCAATGCAATCGCCAACGTCGACGGACAAAAAGTGATTACCTATTATTATGATCCGAAAGAAGCCGTCACTTTAGCGCGGCATTATTTCGATTTCAGGAAATTAAATCCGGTGGGCATTTTTTTGCCGCCTTCTTATCTCGAGCCGTTTTTCAGGAACCGGCCTTCGCTGATCGGATTTTTGGACAAACTGGAGATGAAATTCCACAAATTGCCGTTCCTTGCAAAACATGCCGACCATTATTTTATATTTTTCCAAAAAAGATGAGCATCCTGCTGACACACGCCTACTATCTGTCGGACGATCCGAAGGAACAGAAAATCATGAAGCCTTATCCGCCGCTGGGTTTGCTTTATGTTTCGGCCTATCTGATCAGCAAAGGGATTGCGAATGATGTTTTCGACAGCACTTTTTATTCGAAAGAAGAACAGCTCGCTTTCATTCTCGAAAAGAAACCGAAAGTTGTCGCGATTTATACGAATCTGATGACCAAGATTGAAGTCGTCAAATTGATTAAAATATTAAAGTCTGAAACCTATAACTTTCCTAAAATTATCCTTGGCGGACCCGACGTAAGTTACAATCTGGAGAATTACCTCAACACGGGCGCCGATTTCCTGGTCATTGGCGAAGGCGAAGAAACGACCTTCGAATTGTACCAGGCCATCATTCACGGAAGTGAAACCTCTACCGTAAACGGAATCGCTTATCTCGAAAACGGCACGGTTGTGAAAACAGCGCCGCGAACCAAATTCCGCGAACTCGACGAATTGCCGCTGCCCAACCGCGACGCCATCCCAAACGAAAAATACCTCGAAACCTGGAAAGCAAACCACGGCGAAAGCTCGATGACGATTTCGACACAGCGCGGCTGTCCGTATACTTGTAAATGGTGCAGCACTGCGGTTTACGGCCAGAGTTACCGGCGCCGTCCGCCGCATCTCGTTGCCGCCGAAATGAAAATGCTCAAGGACAAATACAATCCCGACGCGATCTGGTTTGTGGATGACGTGTTTACGATCAGCCACAAATGGCTCACGGCTTTCCATGAGGAAGTGGTGAAACAGAACGCACAGATCCGGTTTGAGTGCATCACCCGGGCCGAAAGGCTTAACGATGAAATCCTGCGCCTGCTGAAGGAAGCTGGTTGTTTCCGGATCTGGATCGGAGCAGAAAGCGGTTCGCAGAAAATCATCGACCTGATGGACCGCCGTGTGGACGTAAACCATGTGAAAAAAATGATCCAGGATACGAATTCACTCGGAATCGAAACCGGCACTTTTATCATGGTGGGTTATCCCGGGGAAGATGAAAGCGACATTTCGGAAACGATCCAATATTTAAAAGACGCGAATCCGACCCATTATACGATTACGATCGCCTATCCGATCAAGGGCACGTCGCTGTATGACGAAATCGAAAAAGACATTACGGTAAAGCCGGATTGGGAAACGTCGACCGACCGGGAAATTGATTTCAAGCGGAATTACTCGCGAAAATATTACGATTATGCGGTTTCGAAAGTCGTGAATGAAGTCGAGTTTTACCGCGAATTGCATAAATCGGATCGCAGTTCGCTCAGGGCGCTGAAGCTGAAAACCAAATCCATATTGGCCACGGCCTTAATGACCATAAACAGATAACCCATTGACAACAGAAACGAAATATCTTTATTTTTTGATATTACTCTATTTTAGCCTGAGTCTCGTTGGCATTTTGCATCACGAATTGTGGCTGGATGAATCGCACCATTGGCTTTTGGCGAGAGACAGCACTTCCTTTGCAGATCTGGTAAAAAATACGCGTTACGAAGGCCATCCGATCTTATGGAATATCCTGCTCTATTGGATTACAAGGTTTACGTTAAATCCATTTTGGATGCAGTTTTTACATATTTGTATTGCAACTGCCGCCTTATTCGTCTTCCTTCGGAAAGCGCCATTCAATCTGGTCTTTAAGTCGATGTTCCTCTTTGGCTATTTTATGTTTTTTGAATACAATGTCATTAGCCGCAATTATATGTTGGGCGTGCTGTTCCTGTTTTTGGCCTGTGCTGTTTTTAAAGACCGCAAAAATAAATTCATCCTTTTATGCTGCTTTTTGGCGCTGGCCGCGAATACGCATTTAATGTTTGGCGTCATTGCCTTTGCTTTGTTCCTGGCCTTACTGTTTGAAAATTTTATGGAGAACAAATTATTTTCAGACCGTTCTTACCTTATCGGCTACTTCATCTTTGCCATCGCCCTGGTGATCATGGCCGTCCAGATTATTCCACCTGGCGATACCTTATTCTTCAACCATGTCAATGAGATGCCTTTTTGTGAAAGATTCATCAAAGGTTTTATTTCACTTTTTAAAGGACTCGTTACAATTCCGGATTTCACTTCTGTCCATTTTTGGAATTCAAACATCATTGTCAATTACAGCAAAACACTCGCTTCTGTTCTGGGATTGCTGGCTTATATTGTGCCGCTGGTGTTGTTTTCCAAAAGCCGGAAAACCCTTTTTTTTGTATACATCGCCTTATTCGGGACGCAGATTTTCTTTTTCTTTACGCAACTGGGCGCCACAAGATATGACGGGATCAATTACATCATCATTATTATCGGATTGTGGATTGAAAATTATTATAAACCGGACAACTACAAGCCTAAAGGTTTATTTTCCATACGATTGGATTTAGCCAGAAAACCGATCATCTACGGATTGTTATCCATACAATTGTTTAGCGGAATCACAGCCTATGCAATGGATTACAACTATTCATTTTGCTCGGCCAAAGCAGCAGTCGGTTATCTCAAACAGCACCATCTCGCCGAAAAGGACATTTTTACAGTAACCTGCGACGGAACGCTTATCAGTCCGTTCCTCGAAAAAAAAGTGTATTTTTTATGCGATGGAAAGGATGAAAGCTATTGCCATTGGTATTTTGAATGCGCAAAAAATATTACGCAGGAAAATATTGTCTCGCTGATTTCAGATTATATGCAAACACACCCACACGCGATTTTTGTTTCCTATTATCCAATTGCGAATGAAACATCCGGAAACTGGAAAATCATCAACGGTACCTTTAAAATCAGGTTTCATACGAGGACCGGCGAAAGTATTGTCCGCAATACGCGTTTTTATATTTATGAAGTCGAAAAACTAGCTGCTATTAAATAATTTTTATGCTCAACAATAAAAAAATAATCGTCGTGCTGCCCGCATACAATGCGGCAAAAACCATAGAAAGGACTTTCGCGGAAATTCCGTTTGACATTGTCGATGAAGTGATTTTAACCGACGATTCGAGTAAAGACGATACTATTGAAGTTGCCAGAAAAACCGGAATCCGCCATATCATCGCGCATGAAAATAATAAAGGTTATGGCGCCAACCAAAAATCCTGCTATAAGAAAGCGCTCGAATTAGGTGCCGACATTATTGTGATGCTGCATCCGGATTACCAATATACCCCAAAACTGATTCCGGCGATGTGCACTTTGGTCGCGAATGATTTATACGATGTTGTTTTAGGTTCAAGGATCCTGAGTAAAGGTGCGCTTAAAGGTGGAATGCCCGTATACAAGTACATTTTTAACCGGATCCTGACGCTTATCCAGAACATTCTGATGAACCAGAAATTGTCGGAATACCACACCGGTTATCGCTGTTTTGACGCGGCTGTCCTGAAAAAAATAGACTATGAGAACAATGCCGATGATTTTGTCTTCGACAATGAAATCCTCGCGCAATGCTGTTACATCAAAGCCCGGATTGGCGAAATTTCGTGTCCGGCAAAATATTTCGAAGAAGCGTCATCGATCAATTTTAAAAGGAGCCTGGTATACGGAATTGGAGTGTTGCGGGTTTCTGCGAGTTACTTTTTACAGAAAACCGGCTTATTCCGCTTTGCAATATTTTCAAAATTATGAAACAATACTTGGCCAAATATTACGCGTTGCTCCCGGTTTTGCTGCTGTGTATTTTTTACACGATAAAAGCGGTCAGTTTTCCGATGCACGATTTTGCCAATTATTATTTTGGCGGGAAATTTCTGGCCGAAAGCCATTTTGCCTCTTGGGTTTATTTTCCGTATCCGTTCAATAAGGCTATTGCCGATTTGGGTTACACGAATATTTTTGTGAGTTACGCGCCCAACACGCCTTTTTTGGCCTTGCTTTTTTTACCTGTTTCTTTTTTGCCGCTGGCTGCTGCGAAATTGATATTTAACAGTATCAGCGTCCTATTATTTGTATTCACGTTGAAACGTTTGGCCGATTTTTACAAAATCAGTCTGCTGCATCTTTTATTGGTTCCGGTTCTGTTTTTCGTACCGATAAAAAACGAATTGCTGTTTGGCCAGGTCTATTTTTTGCTGTTCTTTTTATTGGGCGAAAGTTGGCTGGCCTACGAGAAGAAACGTTATTGGAAAATGGCCATCCTGTTATCCTTTGCCCTATTCCTGAAGGTTTTACCGATTTTATTGGTTGCTGTTTTCGTATTTAAGAAACAATGGCGGCCGTTGGTTTATGTCGTAGCGGCATCTTCCTCCTTGTTCCTGCTTTCCATACTTTTCAACGGTTTGGACATCTGGATTTTCTATCTTGAAAATGTCCTTCCGAAAGCATCCAACGGGGAAATTTCCGGAGCTTTTGTAGCCAATTACCAATCGCTTTTCATGTTCCTCAAGCAGCTTTTGGTTTTCGACAGCGTCCAGAATCCAAATGCGGTTTTTGATTTACCGGTTTTATTTTATGCCTTGGTTCTTGTGATCAAAATCAAACTGATCGCAATCGGATTTTATGTTACCCGAAGGGCCAACAATTCACTCTATATCTTTTCTTATTGGCTGTTGGCCATGCTCGTTATTTCGCCTTACGGAAGCACTTATGCCTTTATTTTGCTGATCTTTCCGTTTTTTGCGTTGCTGAAAAGTCCGGTTTCGGATGTACAAAAAATCATCGGATGCGGTTTATTTTTTGTGATTTCGAATATTCCTTTGTCGGCATTTTTATCGAATGAATTTCCATTTTCCTACATCCGACTGATGGCGCTGCTGTTGCTTTTCGCGTTATTCTTATCCTGGATGTATCAATATATTGAATTTAAGGTTTTGGCTTTGGCGGTAACGGTTCCACTTGTTTTGGTTTTATTCTTTAAGAAAAACGAATCCTCACCAACTGAAAACTTGCTTCCGAAAAACGCACCGATACTAATTTACGATTACAAAATTGAAAACAACAGGCTGACGTATTTCTATTGGAATGAAAACGGCGAAAATGTCGCATCGGTTCCATTTGAAAATCTGCCAATTGAAAAAGCCGAAATTAAAAACAACCAGATTTTCGTTGCCGGAAAGCAACTTACATTTGACGGAAGCAACAAACAAAAGGCTTTGCGGGTTGGGAATCAGATAATGTACCTTTCAGATTCCGGCCGTGGCATTGGGTTTTATACACTGAGAAAAATCAAAATCAATTGAAATCAAAAACCTTACATCGGATCCAGTTCATTTCCAGCAATGCCATCCGGCAGGTTTTGGTGTCGGTTTTCAGTATGGCAATTCCGTTCATCGTCATCCATTTCAGCTCCAAATCGATTTGGGGTTCGTTTGTCTCGCCGCTATTATTTTCGCTTTTGGCGCTGCAAGTCATCAATTGGGGAAACAAGGAATATTTGCTGCGGCATTTCAGCATGGAACCGGGTAAAATCATGTCGCAATATTCGCGCAATCTTTTCACGCGGCTGCCCTTGGTTTTCATTTTCTCCGGAATCGCATTTTTCTGCTTTCCGCCCGTTTTCGGAGGATGGGTTTTTATCTGGCTTTTGGGAAGGTTCGCAATCCATTCGGCGGAAGCGCTGATCATTTACGAAAAAAAATTCCGTGCATCGATCGCCATTGAACTTGCAGGTTTCCTTTTATTTTGCGGCGCATTTGCGATTTTAAAAAATGACCTTACCGTTTTGCTGGTGCTGATTTTATACAGCGCTTACCAATTTATAAAGGGAATCGCATACTTGCTGCTTTTTCGGAATTTCCTGGATTTTGGAAGCCTTAAGTTTGATTTCACTTATTACCTGATGGCATTGCCTTTTTTCCTGCTTTCCATTCTGGGCTTCCTGGCGTCGAAAGTCGACGTTTATCTCATTGAAAATATCGGGGATAAAATTGTTACCTCCGATTATCAGATCATCAACAGCCTGCTGGTTTTTACGATGTCACTCTCAGCGTTTATCTATGCGCCTTTTACTAAAAATATCTACCGGAACAATGCCGCGGTGGTTAAAAAAACCAAACAATTGCTGGTTCTTTCTGGTTTGGTTATTGTGCCGGTTTCGCTTTTGATTATTGCCGCAATCCTGCATTTCTATTTAAGGCTGGAATTTTCGGCTGCGTTTTATATCATTGCGCTGGGTTATGTTTTTCCGTCGTTCGTTTATGGAATAGAAATCGTAAATTTATTTCGCCAAAAAAAGGAAAAAACGGTAGTCCTGATTCTATTTCTTGGCGCAGCAGCAAATACGGTTCTGTCGGCTGCTTTCTTATATTTCGGTCACGGAATATACGGGGCTTTGGGCGGCGCGGCAATAGCGCAAATTTTCGTACTGTTCTTGTTTAAATTAAATTCTCATTTTGAAAAACAAAACCATCCTATTTAACCCGCGAAGCGCCAACGGCAAGCACCGGATCCCAAATTCGATCCTGCAGGTCGGTGCATCGATTCACGACAAATACGAGTATGTTTTTGTGGACGGCAATCTTGAGAAAGATCCGTGGGAAACGATTGAAAATTATTTAAAGACGGGCGAATTCAGATATTTCGGCTCGACGGTAATGCCTGGGCCGCAATTGCGTCAGGCGATTCCGTTTACGAAAAAGATAAAGGAAAAATTTCCGGATACCGTTACCGTCTGGGGCGGCTATTTCGCTTCGAACCAATACAAGACTGCATTAAATTCGGGTGTTGTGGATTATGTGATCAACGGTCCCGGCGACAATACGTTTCCAGAGCTGATAAAAGTTTTGGAAGCCAATGAGACCGAAAGCCTCGTGCTTATCAAAAACCTGATCTATAAAGATCCCAAAGGCGAAATCATCCGCACCGCTGTGGAAGCCTTGCTCGACCAGGACAAACTGCCGAAATTTCCATATGATTACCTCGATTCGTTTTATCCGGTAAGAAATTACCTGGCGAAAACTTTCATGGGCAATAAAACGCTGTCGTACCATTCGAGCATGGGCTGCCCGTTTTCATGTTCGTTTTGCGCGGTCGTTCCGATTTACAATGCGAAATGGAAAGGCATGTCGGCAGCGCGGATTTATGAAGACGTGAGATATTTTAAGGACAAATACGGCATCGATGCGGTCGAATTCCATGACAACAATTTCTTCACTTCCAAAAAACGCGTACTCGAATTTTCCGAGCTGATCATGAACGACAACATCAGTTATTGGGGCGAAGGCCGAATCGACACGATCAATATGTATTCTGACGACGATCTGAGATTGATGCGCAAAGCCGGCTGTAAGATGATCTTCCTCGGCGCCGAAACCGGAAACGACGCCGTGCTGAAACAAATGAACAAAGGCGGAACCCAAACCGGACAGATGATCAGGGATTTTGTGCTTCGGATGAAAAACGCCGACATCATTCCAGAATTGTCGTTTGTTCTGGGAATGCCCGCAAAAACGGAAAAGGAAGTCTATGACCAGATTTTGTGGGACATCAATTTCATCAAGGAAATAAAAGTGATCAACCCGAATGCCGAAATCATCATTTATCTGTTCAGCCCGGTTCCGACCGAGGGTTCTGAATTATACAAACAAATCCTCGATGCCGGGTTCTCGTTTCCGGAAACGCTGGAAGAATGGATTTCGCCAAGCTGGGAAAATTTCGACCTGCGTAAAAATCCGCTTACGCCTTGGCTGAAACCTTATATGATTGATACGATTAAGAATTTCGAGACGGTTTTGAACGGTTATTATCCGACGGTTTCCGATTTCAGGATCCGCGGTTATAAAAAGCAATTGCTGCAGCTGGTTTCGGGATTGCGATACAAAACCGGAATTTACCATTATCCCTATGAAATCAAGGCTTTGCACAAGTTATGGAAATACCGACAGCCCGAAATCGAGGGATTTTATTCGGAGTAATTCTAGCCCCGATTGTAGCGGCATCCTTTTGCGGAGTAGCGCAGCGGAGCCGTAAAAGATATAGCGGAAAGCGGGATTAGCTCCCAAAATAAAAAATGAAAGCACTTATCAAAAGAATTATCAGTCCGGTTTTACAGAAAGTGAGCGCGTTTTATTTGAAAAAGCGGCGCAAATATACCTACAAAAACATTTCCGTCTGGGTGGAACCGACGGTTTTTCCGCCGTTTATCACCATCAGCACGAAACTGCTGCTGCAATTTATCGAAACGCTGGCGCTCAAAGACAAAAAATTCCTCGAACTCGGCTGCGGCTGCGGCATCATTTCAATCCTGGCCGCACAGAAAGGCGCGGCGGTAACGGCGACCGATATCAATGTGATCGCATTGGAAGCTTTGGAAAAGAACGCTTCCAGCAATACTGTTTCGATTGAAATTGTGCATTCCGATCTGTTTGAAAACCTCGCGGAAAAATCATTTGATGTGATGGTCATCAATCCGCCTTATTACCCCAAAACACCGCATTCGGTTGCGGAAAACGCGTGGTTCTGCGGCGAAAATTTTGAGTATTTTGAAGCATTATTTGCCCAGCTTCCAAAATTCACGACTTCTGAAAACGAAATCTACATGATTTTGTCGGAAAACTGCGAGCTCCAAAAAATAAAAGCCATCGCATTAAAGAATGAAATGGCTTTTGAACTGGTTTTGGAAAAGAAAGTCGCTTCTGAAACCAATTATATCTTCAGGATCCGGAACTTATAATTTTCGGGTCGAGTCGCGTTCCCGCAATTCGGTTTTGATGACCGTGGTCTTAAAAGTATAATTCTCGTCTTTGCTTTCGAGTTTTCCGATGAGCGCTTTTGCGGCGGCCTCGCCAATTTCCGGGCCGTGTTGCGAAACCGTCGAAAGGCTTGGCGTCAATCTTCTTGACCAAACGCCGTCGGCAAATCCGATGATCGATAATTCGGATGGAATTTTATAGCCTTCCTTCAATCCCATTTTAATGGAAGCGACCGATGCGTGTTCGTCGAGCGCAAAAATCCCGTCGATTTTATGCTCCTTAAATAAGGCTGCGGCCCTTTGGTCGAAATCCGCTGTAGAATCGGTCAGGATAATCAAATGGTCGTCGGGCTTGATCTTGTTATTTTCGAGCGCTTCGAAATAGCCTTTTGCGCGCAATTTTCCAACACTGAGATTGTCGATGGAAGAAAACAGTGCGATTTTTTTACAGCCGAGTTTAATCAGGTGCTGCGTCGCGTTGATGGAAGAATCGAAATCGTCTACGATAATCTTGTCGCAGGCCACTTCGTCGGTAACGCGGTCGAACATTACTATTGGCGTGCCGTCGTTGATAATTTCCTTGAAATGCCCGAACTCGTTTAATTTTTGCGCCTCTTCAGAAATAGAAAGGATAAAGCCGTCGATGGTTCCGTTGCTGAGCATGTCGAGCGTGTGGATTTCCTTTTCGAGAGATTCGTCTGAAATGCAGGTAATCACATTATAGCCTTTTTCATCGGCGACCTTTTCGATTCCGCTGAAAACCTTGGCGAAAAACGAATTCAGGATATTTGGGATAATGACCCCGATGGTCCTGGTTTTCCTGTTCTTGAGGTTGAGCCCGATAATATTGGGTTTGTAATTTTTGAGTTTGGCGTATTCCTGGATCTTGATTTTCGTTGGTTCGCTGATCTCGGGACTATCGTTAAGCGCTTTTGAAACCGTTGAAACGGAAACATTCAATTCTTTGGCAATTTGCTTAAGTGTCGCTTTTTCTTTCATGTTTTTACAGGTTTTAACAAATATAATGGTAATCATATAACTATGCATGAAAATTCTGAAATGCTTCTTCCGATTAATTTCGGGAATTTTACAGAACCAATAATACAATCACATAAACAAATATAGGAATATAATTTTCTGACAGAAAGCATAAAATACTTTTTGCCGGTAGAATGATTATTAACCCTTTTAAAGTTTATGTTATGAAAAACGTAGTAAAGATTCAGGAAGTAGACCCGCACTGTAACAACAGAAGGAATTTTCTGAAAATCAGCGGGATGGGCGTGGTAGGCGCCGGTTTGCTAATGGCCGTCGGCTGTAATGACGATGATGATCCAATTTATACGGATAATCAATATCCGGGCGTAAGAAATGGCGTGTTCGATTTGGGCGGCGGCGATCTGGGAATCCTCAGTTATGCGTATGCGCTCGAACAATTAGAGGCCGACTTTTACACCAAGGTCGTGAACGCAAGCCAATTCAATTCTGCATTCTCACAAGAGCAAAGAACGGTACTTACCGATTTGTACAACCATGAAGTGATCCACAGGGAATTCTTCAGGGCTGCGCTCACAGGCGCTTTGCCTTCAGGTGCGACATTGCTGCCAGATTTGGCTTTTGATTACGGAAGTTTAGATTTTAACGACGTAACAACAGTTTTAGGAACCGCAAAAGCGCTCGAAGACACAGGCGTTGCTGCATACAACGGTGCCGGAAGATACATTACCAATCCTGACTATTTATTACTGGCTGGAAAGATTGTTTCTGTTGAGGCAAGACACGCATCGGCGATACGCACCTTAATCAACTTCAATTCTGTCGATTTTGCGGGTGATGACGTAGTGGATACAACAACCGGATTGGATCAGGCCAGAAAACCTTCACAGATTATTTCAGAGGTTTCCTCATTGCATTTTATCCAGACTACATTCACAGCACAATTTTTACAATAACCTAAAACTTCAGAAATCATGAATATATTAAAATTTTTAGAGTCGCTGTCAAATGAAAACATGACAAAGGCTACCGCTTCAAGAAGAGAAAGCTTTGGGCAGTTTGGACAAATTGGAAAAAACCTTGCTTTCGCTTCGATTCCGTTCGGACTTGCGGCGTTGACGAGTAAATCATATGCCAACGATATTCCGGTGACGCCATCGGATCCGGTTGGCGCGCTTTCATTGGCACTGACATTGGAATACCTTGAAAAAGAATTTTACGAAACCGCTTTGAGTACGTTAGGCCTGATCTTACCTGGCAGGGAAAGAAACGTTTTCACACAAATCGCCGCACACGAAGCCGACCATGTCACTTTTTTAACCAGTGGATTGCAGGCAAACGGCGCTCCGGTTCCGGTAAAACCAACATTCGACTTTACTGTAGACGGTGCTTTTGATCCTTTTGGAGATTATCAAACCTTCCTTCAATTTGCCCAGGCATTTGAAGATACCGGCGTAAGAGCCTATAAAGGACAGGCCGGGAATTTGATTTCCACACCAGATTTGCTGACTTATGCTTTACAGATTCACTCTGTTGAAGCGCGTCATGCTTCCGAGGTTAGAAGAATCCGCGGATTGAAAGGGTGGATTTCGGGAGACACTTCGGGATTAGACCCTGCTTTTAACGCATCATATGCCGGTGAAGACAATACCAATCAGGCAGGATTCAACGCTTCCGCACAATTTGGCGCCGCAGCAGGCAGCGAATCTTTCGATGAACCATTGACAACCGCACAGGCTGTTGCCATCGCGAATATCTTTATCGTATAAATTTATTTGCTCCTTAATAATCAGCCATCTTATTTGTTTAAGATGGTTTTTTTTATGGCTGTTTTTGAAGTTGTTTTTAAACCTCAAAATAATCTTTTACAGGTGTTTGCATTTAAAATAAATATTTGTACTTTTGCAACCCCTTTATTGGGGATGGAATGTTTAATTAAAATAATATTATGGACGCATTAAGCTACAAGACACAATCAGCCAGCAAAGCCACCGTTACGAAAGAGTGGATTGTTGTAGATGCTGACGGTCACAACTTGGGCCGTCTTGCTTCAAAAGTCGCAATGATTTTGAGAGGCAAGTACAAACCGAGTTACACACCACACGTGGACTGCGGAGATAACGTAATTGTTATCAACTCAGAAAAAATCAACCTTACAGGTACTAAAATGGACGACAAGATTTACATGCGTCACACAGGGTATCCAGGAGGACAAAGAACTTTAACCGCTAAAGTATTGCAGTCGAAAAACCCTGCTACTTTGGTAGAAAAAGCTGTAAAAGGGATGTTGCCTAAAAACAAATTGGGGGCAGAACTTTTCAGGAATTTAAATGTTGTTGTAGGTTCAGAGCACAAACAAGGCGCTCAAAAACCTAAAACTGTTAACCTAAACGATCTTAAGTAATGGCAGTAATTCACAAAATCGGCAGAAGAAAAACTGCTGTAGCCCGTGTCTATGTTTCTGAAGGAACTGGAAAAATCACGGTAAACAAAAAAGAATTCGCAACTTATTTCCCAACGGCTACTTTACAGTACAAAGTGTTACAACCAATGTCTATGACAGAAAATGTAAACAACTTTGACGTAAAAGTAAACGTTTACGGAGGTGGTTCTACAGGACAGGCAGAAGCGGTACGTATGGCTTTGGCACGTGTAATGTGTGAAGTTGGCGAAGGAAACAGAGCGATCCTGAAACCTGAGGGTTTATTAACAAGGGATCCAAGAATGGTTGAACGTAAGAAATTCGGTCAGAAAAAAGCACGTAAAAGATTCCAGTTCTCTAAACGTTAATCGTTGGATTTCGGAAATTTTACAAATTATTAAAAAAGTTATTGTTGCTTCCTTCGGGAAATTAGTTTAGCATCTAAATGGGTTGAAGATTTGAAAGATTTAAAATCTGACATCGAAAAAACACATTGCTAATTCAACAGAACGTAAACTAAAAAATTTAAAATGGCAAACAAAGTAGACGTAAAAGAATTACTGGAAGCTGGTGTTCACTTCGGACACATGACCAGAAAATGGGATCCAAACATGGCTCCTTACATATACATGGAGCGTAATGGAATCCACATTATCAACCTGTATAAAACTGCAGCAAAAATCGAAGAGGCTAACGAAGCCATGAAAAAGATCGCTGCATCAGGTAGAAAAATATTATTCGTTGCTACCAAAAAACAAGCAAAAGACATCGTTGCTGAAAAAGCAAAAGCTGCAAACATGCCTTACATCACTGAAAGATGGCCAGGCGGAATGCTGACTAACTTCGTAACTATCCGTAAAGCCGTGAAGAAAATGGCTTCTATCGATAAAATGAAGAAAGACGGTACATTCATGACCCTTTCTAAGAAAGAGCGTTTACAGGTTGATCGTCTGCGTGCAAAACTAGAGAAGAACTTAGGTTCTATCGCTGACATGTCAAGATTACCTGCTGCATTATTTGTAGTGGATATCAAAGCGGAACACATTGCCATAAAAGAAGCTCAGAAATTAAACATTCCAGTTTTCGCCATGGTCGATACGAATTCTGATCCACGTGAAGTGGATTACGTAATCCCGGCCAATGATGATGCTTCTAAATCAATCGATAAAATTTTATCTTTAGTAACTGCTGCCGTCATCGACGGTTTGGCTAACAGAAATTCTGACGCTCCGGCTGACGAAACTGAAGCTATGGAAGCTGACGCTGTAGAAGCTGCTCCGGTAGCCGAAGTGGCTGCACCGGCTGTAGAAGAAGTGGCTGCGCCAGTTGCAGAAGTTGAAACTCCTGAAGTTGCAGCTGAAAAAAAAACTGAAGAGTAAAACCCATTTAAGATTCCAGTTTTTGAATTCCAAAATCCAAGAAAGTCGCAATGAAAATTTGACGATTTGATAAAATTGGAGTCTGGAGTTTCGAAACTGGAATTTTTACTTTTAAACAAATTATAATCTTAAAAAATAACAAACAATGGCAACTATAACTGCTGCAGACGTAAATAAATTAAGAACAATCACAGGCGCCGGAATGATGGACTGCAAGAAAGCTCTTGTAGAATCTGACGGAGATTTCGACCTTGCTATCGAAAACCTGCGCAAAAAAGGACAAAAAGTAGCTGCAAACCGTTCTGACCGCGAGTCAACCGAAGGCGCTGCTATCGCTATCGTAAACGCTGATAAAACCGAAGGTGTTGCCATCACATTAAACTGTGAGACCGACTTCGTAGGAAAAAATGAAGGTTTCGTAAAATTGGCTACCGATTTGGCGAACCTTGCCTTGAAATTCGACACCAAAGAAGCTTTCCTTGCTGCCGATTTCAACGGGATTACGGTTGCCGAGAAATTAATCGAGCAAACCGGCGTTATCGGAGAGAAAATCGAAGTCGCTTCTTTCGAGAAACTGAAAGGCGCTTTCATCGGTTCTTACATCCACGCGGGTAACAAAATCGCGGTCTTGACTGCACTTTCTGCTAACGTTGCCGGCGCTGAAGAAGCTGCCAGAAACGTAGCGATGCAAGCTGCTGCGATGAACCCGATCGCTTTAGACGAAGCTGGTGTCGATTCAGACACTGTCGCTAAAGAAATCGAAATCGCAAAAGACATGTTGCGCCAGGAAGGCAAACCGGAAGCGATGATCGAAAATATCGCCAAAGGAAAACTGGGGCGTTTCTTCAAAGACAACACTTTGGTAAACCAGGATTACATCAAAGACGGCGCGATGAGCGTTGCTGCTTATGTAAAATCGGTTGACGCAAATCTGACTGTTACCGGTTTCAAAAGAGTCGCTTTAGGATAATCCGATCCTTTTCAAATATTAAAAAGATGTCTGTTTCAGGCATCTTTTTTTTTGCGAAAAATTTAGCTTCGCTGAATTCGGGCGTTGCCTGCGGCCGGGCTTTCCGGCTTTATCTTTTATGCATCGTCACCTCAGCACAAAAGGATACCGCCTGTAATCCCTAACGCAATCCGGAAACCTTGAAATCTACATATAAAAGCTAACGATTGTCAGCAATAATTTTAATAAAAGTTTTTCTGTTAAAATTATTTCTATACATTTGCTTTTAACTTTTCTTTAAGAAATTGACTGACCTGCAATTTCAAAAAATTACCTGGTTTCCCCGACCCTGTTTTCAAAAGAAAATACAAATCACAAAACCAAAACAAACATTATAATGAACAGAATTCTTATGCTGTGCCTGGCTTTCCTGGCCATCGGGCAAACCCACGCGCAAACCAAAACCGCTGCAATGGATGTGGCTTATCGCAGAAGTTCACTTTACAAAATGATGATTGACGACCCTTCAAGGCAATACGCCGATGTCATCAAAAATTCCTTCGTGCAAGGCCCGAACCAAGACAAATTCAACGAACACAATCTCGTTATCCGCACCATTCCCGCAACCGACGCCAAAGACGAATCGGCCAACATTATCGCTTTTATCGAAGCCAATAACATCGCAAGGGATATCGTCGCCAAATGGTTCGACCGTTCCCCAAAAGGCGGCTTCGACATGAAGCTGATCCAAACCCGCGGCAGCTACGACGCCAGCGACCTCGACATCTCCAAAGCGAAAATGAGCAAACGCGGAACTGCCATGCTCGCCGACGCTGGTGAAGACCTGATCAAAAATACTTTCATCCTCGTCAACGACTTTAAATATGTTTCCAAAGAAGAAGTCGCTGAAAAAACCAAGATGGCTTTGGGCGGACTTAGCAAAATCGGCGGAAGCCTGGGGGTTTCTTCTTCCCTCACGGGCGCTTCATCAGAAGCATTGACTGTAGCCGGAAAAGGTTATGTTGTAAAAACTACCGCGCATTTGTTCCGACTGGTATGGAACGAGGAAACCGCAGCCATCTTCTATAATGATTACTGGGCAGATGACGCTACGATCACTCCTGAAAGAAAAAAAGCGTTCGAGGATTCTAAAATCTTCAAGCTCGAATATGTAGGCTCCGACGTTTCGTGGGCCGATGTGCAGTCGTCTTCATTTACCCAAAAAACAAACGAGCAGCTCATCGAAAGGGCCACCAATAAAGCCGTCGACGCAGTTATTGTAAAGCTCCAGAAAGAACACGACGAATTCAAAACCAAAACGCCATTGTTCTCAGGCGAGCCAATCACCGCCAAAATCGGGATGAAGGAAGGCCTGACCGACAAATCTAAATTCGACGTCATGGAACAACAACAGGACGCCGACGGGAAAATCCAATATGTAAGCGTTGGCAGTGTAAAGGTTGACGACAGTTTTCCAATCTGGGACAACCGTTACGGCGCACAAGATGAGAATCCCGACAGTAAAATCGACCGCACCTATTTCAAGAAAGTGAGCGGTAAGGATTTCTATCGGGGCATGCTGATCGTACAGAAAAAAGGAAAATAATCACTATTCAATAACCAAAACAAACAAGATGAAAAAACAATTGATATTGACGCTCGCGCTGCTATTTTCAGTGACAGCAACATTTGCCCAATCAGCAAAAAAGAAAAAAGTAGACAAGGATACGAAAGAATGGCGTTACGAAATCGAATGCTCAGGCATCGGAAGCGACGGGACTTATCTCGTAAAAGTATGGTCTTATTCCAAAAAACCGGAAATCGCGATTCTACAGGCGAAGAAAAATGCCGTTCACGGTGTCATCTTTAAAGGTTTCGGAGGCGGGCCGAGAGAATGTACGTCACAGCGTCCATTGGCTTCTGACCCGAATATCGAAGACGAAAAATCGGATTATTTTGATAAATTTTTCGAAGATGGCGGCCAATACATGAAATATGTAACCGAATCTTCTGATGGAAGCATCGACGCGCACGACCGCCTGAAAATAGGGAAAGAGTATAAAATCGGCATCATCGTTTCGATCCAGAAAGAGAAACTGAGGCAAGATCTTGAAGCAGCCGGGATCATCAAAGGGTTAAGCTCCGGATTCTAATCCAACCATTATTATGAAAATCAAAATAGCAATCCTCGCGGCAATCCTGCTTGTTGTTGGCTGTGCCAAAAAAACGAATGCCGTTTATTACACCTACAAAACCCAATGTATGAGCGTCGAGGGCGACGGTTCCCAAACCGTAAAGGCATGGGGAAATGGCATGGATCAGTTTGATGCGGTAGAACAAGCGAAGAAAAATGCAGTACGCGACGTGCTTTTCACGGGAATTCTCGAAGGAAAAGCAGAGTGCAATACCAAACCATTGGTTCCTGAAGTGAATGCACGGGAGAAATACGAGGACTATTTCAACAAATTTTTTGCAGATGGCGGCGCTTACAAAAATTTCGCTTCTTCCAAAGACGAAAGAAATGACGGCCGCGAGAAAAAGAAAGGAAAACAAAGCGTGACCTACAGCGTCACGGTTCGCGTACTCCGCCCGGAACTCAAACAAAAACTAATTGCCGACGGCATTATTAAATAATCAAATACAATTCAGATGAAAAAAAATATTCTCACCTTATTTGCAGTGCTTTTCCTGACGTTAAGTTTCGGGCAGGCAAAAAAACCAACCATCATGGTCGTTCCAAGCGACGTTTGGTGTAACGATAACGGTTACATGATGGAATTTGACAACCAGGGAACCAAAGTGAAAATCCCGAACTACAAAAAAGCATTCCAGGAAAATTCCGATCTATTGCTGGTTATCGGAAAAATCAACACCATGATGGCCGATCGCGGCTTTCCTGCAAAAGATATGGGCGCGGCGATGAAAACGTTAGAAAGCGAAAGCGCGGAAAACTCAATGCTGACTTCAAAAACAGGAGCCGGCGTTGCCGAAAACCCGGTAGAAAAACTTAAAAAAGTGGCCAAAGCGGATATCATCATCCAACTGACGTGGAAAGTCAATACGACCGGCCCGAAAAAATCGGTGACTTTCAACCTACAGGGATTGGATGCTTATACCGACAAGCAGATTGCGGGCGCACAAGGAACAGGCGCGCCATCTTTCTCGGCAGAATTGCCAACGTTGCTCGAAGAAGCCGTACTTGCGCACCTCGACAATTTCAACGGACAGTTACAGAAACACTTTGACGATTTGTTTGCCAACGGAAGGGAAATCATCGTCCGCATTAAAAAATTCGATTCGTGGTCGGATGATCTTGAAACGGAATTCGACGGTAAGGAACTCGGCGATATCATCGAAGGCTGGATGACCGCAAACACCGTAAAAGGTCGTTACAGCCTCAGCGATTCGAGCGAAAACACGCAATTGTATGAGCAGGTAAGGATTCCGCTTTACGACGCAAACGGCAAAGCGATCGATGCCAGAGGATTTTTGAAAGGGCTTCAGGACTTCCTCAAAAAACCGCCTTATTCCATCACCAATAAATTAATGACCAAAGGATTGGGCCAGGGTGTGATCGTTTTGGGCGAAAAATAATCTAATAAAAAAAGTATGAAAAACTTAAATAAACTCGTTTGCAGCCTGTTGATTATCGCAGGAATCAGCAACACTTCGGCGCAGACTGCAGCAAAAAAATCAGCTGACGATGCCGGGAAAATCGAACTGACGGCTTTTGTCCCTGAGCAGACCGAAAAAATTCCGGATGGCGCCATGGGAATGCTGACCAATAAACTGAGCCAGATCATCAGTCAAAACGGACTCGGTTCTGCGGGTTATAATTCGAGGTTTATCATTTCGGCAAATATTGTCGTAATGACGAAAGATTTGACTGCGACCGCTCCGCCAATGACGGCATTGACATTGGAAGTCACTTTGGTAATCGGCGATGGTTTTGAAGGCCGCAAATTCGCCAGCCAAACACTTACTGTAAAAGGTGTCGGAACGAACGAGAACAAAGGATATATGGAAGCCATCAAACAGATCAATCCTAAAAATCCGGAAATCCAGTCTTTCGTCGCTACCGGAAAAACCAAAATCATCGAATATTACACCAACAATTGTGGGAATATCATGAAAGAGGCCAAAGCGATGGAGCAGCAGAACAAACTGGAAGAAGCGATTTACATGCTCACGACGGTTCCTTCCGCAGCAGCAGATTGTTACAACAAAAGTATGGCTGCCGCAGAACCATTGTACAAGAAAAAAATCGACAAGGATTGCCAGAAACAACTCATGGAAGCGAACACTTTATGGAACGCGAACCAAACGGTTGACGCGGCAAACCAGGCCGGCGAATTGCTTTCTATGGTAGATCCGCAGGCATCCTGTTATGGTGAAGTGAAAGCGCTTTCGGCAAAAATCGGAAAACGCGTCCTCGAACTTGACAAAAGGGAATGGAAATACAAAGTGGACTCGGAAATCGGGCTTGAAAGAGACCGCATCAAAGCCATCCGCGATATCGGCGTTGCTTATGGAAAAGGGCAGCCAAGAACTGTCAACTACAATGTAAGAGGCTGGTGGTAATATAAATTGCACCTTAAACAGAACCCAATCTTTTTGATTGGGTTTTTTATTTTACAGAAAAGATTATATTTGGATGTAGCATAATGCAACTATGTTTAAGACAAAGAAAGACACCGTTTACGTAATCCTTGCCGGAATTTTTATCACGAATGCCGTTGTAGCCGAACTCATCGGCGGCAAACTGATCCATATTGGCCCATACGTCATGAGCATCGGAATCCTGCCGTGGCCGGTCGTTTTCGTCACTACCGACCTCATCAATGAATATTTTGGCGAAAAAGGCGTCAAGCGGCTTTCGCTGATTACGGCCTGCCTCATCGCCTATTGTTTCCTGATCCTTTTTATGGCGATTAAGATTCCCGCCGCCCAGGGCATCAGCACGGTGACAGACGGACAATTCTTTGCGGTTTTCGGGCAGAGCTTGTGGATTATTATCGGAAGTATTACCGCCTTTATAGTTTCGCAATTGATTGATGTGACGATTTTCCATTTCCTGAAAAACAAAACCGGACAGAAAATGATCTGGCTCAGAAGCACCGGATCTACCATAATCTCGCAGTTTTTTGATAGTTTCATTGTCCTCGGGATTGCCTTTTGGATGACCGGAAAAATGTCGACCGAAATGTACATCTCTTCGGGATTCACCGGTTATTTCGTCAAGCTCGTCATCGCCATCCTGCTCACGCCGCTCATTTATCTCGGCCATTACCTGATTGAAAAATACATACACGAAAAATAATATGGAAACAAAAATCCGCTGCAAATGGTGTGTCGGCGATGCGCTATACGAAAAATACCACGATGAGGAATGGGGCGTTCCTGTTTATGATGATAAAAAATTATTCGAATTCCTGATACTCGAAACCTTCCAGGCCGGGCTGAGCTGGATTACGATCCTGCGCAAACGCGAGAATTTCCGCAAGGCTTTCGACAATTTCGACTATAAGAAAATCGCCCGATATCCTGAAGAGAAAATCGAAGCACTCATGCAGGACGCCGGAATCATCCGCAACCAGCTCAAAATCCACGCGGCAGTTTCCAACGCGGTTGCCTTTATGAAAATCCAGGACGAATTCGGCAGCTTTTCCAATTACATCTGGGGCTTTGTCGACAACAAACCCATTGTCAATAACCTTAGGAATCTTTCCCAGGTGCAGGCAACGACTCCGGTTTCAGATATGATCAGTAAGGATTTGAAGAAACGCGGGTTCAAGTTCGTTGGCTCGACCGTCGTTTATGCACACATGCAGGCCACCGGAATGGTCGACGACCATGTTGCCGATTGCTGGAAAAAGACAAGCTGATTAGAGAATTCTATAACGCCGCAATAAATTTTTCACGCGTAATTTCACGTGCGCCGAGACTCGCCAAATGATCATTATAGATCTGGCAGTCGAGTAACTTGTAATGGCGCATTTTCAAATCATTCACCAATGCGATAAAAGCGACTTTAGAAGCATTCGCCGTTTTGGAAAACATACTTTCCCCGCAGAAGATATTCCCGAGGTCGATTCCGTATAATCCGCCAACGAGCTGATCGTTTTGCCAAACCTCAACCGATTTTGCGATTCCGAGTTCGTGCAGCCTGCAATACGCTTCCAGCATTTCGTTTGTAATCCATGTGCCTTGCTGTCCGTCGCGTTTTATTTTCCTGCAATTGTAAATGACTTCGCGGAAATTCTGGTTGAAGGTGACTTTGAAAATATTGCGGTTTAAGATATTGCGCATGCTTTTGGAAACCACCAATTCTTCGGGATACAAAACCATGCGTTGCGGCGGTGACCACCACAGAATCGGCTCATCATCCTCAAACCACGGAAAGATGCCGCTTTTATACGCCAGAAGTAAGCGTTCGGGCGACAAATCTCCGCCAACAGCAACAATCCCGTGTGCATCGGCAGAATCGGCCGCAGGAAAAAACAATTCTTCGGATAAGAAATACATACAAACAGCTTTAATCGACAAAGCCCCGACTCGAGCGCCAGCGACTGGCGAAACAAATTCGGGGCTTCGTTATTTGAATCAGATTCTGTTAGAACGGCAAATCGTCGTGCTCTTCTTCTGTAAAGTTCGACGCAGGCTCAAATGTCTGTGCTGCCGGCATTGCTGGCGATTGTTGCTGCGTTGGCGCTTCAGCCTGTACTTTCTCGACTCTCCAGCCCTGGATGCTGTTGAAATATTTGGTTTCTCCTTGCGGATTTACCCATTCGCGGCCTCTTAAATTGATTGATACCTTTACCGCATCACCCGCCTTATAATTGTTGAGCAGGTCGCATTTGTCTTGTGTAAACTCGATCATGATATGCTGCGGATACTGCTCGTCTGTAGTAACCACCAATTCTCTTTTCTTAAAGCTGGCGCTCACCTGCTGCTCAGCATTAATTACTTTTACTTTTCCTGTAACTTCCATCTTCTTTTGTTTTATTATTAATTCTATTATTTGGCCAGCAACACTTTCCATGCGGAAAGCACGTCATTATTGTCTATATATTCCTTGGCTTTCCGGTGTTTCTTGAGTTCATCATCGCCGCTCAAAACACCTTTTACCGCAAAATTTTCCTTTACAAATATAGCAACTTCTTCGGTTGTGGGCAATGCTTCGACATTGCCTAATTTCCCCAGGTCGTTACCGTTAAAAATGACACTTCTCTTGATGAAATCCGGAATCGCATCCACTCCAATTCCCAGTGTTGTCAACGGTTTTTCTACCTCAAACAATCCGGCATTGGCGCGCGAATACCAGTTGTTTCCGAGCCTTGAGACGAGATCGATTTTATGTTGGTCGATATTGTCATGCGCATCGAGCACACTTTCGTGAATGTGGATCCGCACCACTTCACAGATGACCAGATTCCCGGCGCCTTCATTGACCTTACACTCAAATTGCACCGGAGATTCCGAAACACGGTACGGCTTTACGATATCCGAAGGGATTTTCGTGAGTCCGGATTTGACGAACTCATCGACGCCTTCCGCATATTCCGTGCTCGAAAGCGACGCCTGCTGCACGATGCTGAAATCGACGATATTGATGACAACTTCTTTGGTGGCGAGCACATTTTCAAGCGTGTGTTTGGTCGTATTGTCGCGGACGCGCCTTGCGGGCGAAAAAATCAGGATCGGCGGATTGGCGCTAAAGACATTGAAAAAGCTAAACGGCGACAGGTTTGGCTTTCCGGAGGCGCTCATCGTACTTGCAAAAGCAATCGGCCTCGGCGCCACGGCACTTTGCAGATATCCGTGTAATTTGGCGGTCGAAATATCTTTTGGATTGATGCTGATCATGTAGTTTTCACTTTGGACAAAAATAGGAAATCGGGTTTAGAAAGTTTGATTTTGTTGTTATGACTTATTAACCAAATGGATGAAAATGCCCTAGCCCGGATGGCAGCGGAAATCCTTTTTGTGGCTGTCATTGCGAGCGCAGCGTGGCAATCTGCCGCAGAAAAGATTGCAGCATACAGCCGGAACAGCTCCTGAACAAACACCAGGTAACCTCAGCAGATTGCTTCGCCTTGCTCGCAATGACGACGCACACAATTACGCTTCAAATATTTCGTTATCTTTAACCCACACTCGAGGCGCAGCCGAACTGTTGGAGCGCAGCGGAAAAAATTACGACCTATGCAGTTTTCGGAAAGAAAAAATGTGACGCGATGGGCACTTACGGCCGCGTCTTTTATCATTATCATCCTGATCCTTTGGAATACCTATACTTTTTTCCAGATTTTTAAGAACGAGGAACGCGTGAAGATGGAACATTGGGCCGAGGCGCTCAAATCGGTCAACAACGCCAATGAAAGCACTGATCTCGAGTTGCCGCTGAGCATCATGAACCACAACAAGACCATTCCGATTATCCTGACGAACGACAAGGACAGCATCATGAGCACGGCCAATGTGGGCGACCAGATCGTGAAGCAAACGAAAGAGGAACGGGCGTTCCTGACGAAACTCAAGAAAGAAAACGACCCGATTAAGATGGAATATTTGCCGGGGAAATTCCAGTATATCTATTATGGCGATTCGTCGCTGCTCAACAAACTGAAATACTATCCGGTTGCTTTGGTTTTGATTATTGTATTGTTTGGCGCATTGGTGTATAACTTTTACAAAAGCACCAAAATGGCGACGCAGAACAAGCTTTGGGCCGGAATGGCAAAAGAGACGGCGCACCAGATCGGGACGCCATTGTCATCGCTGATTGGCTGGATCGAGATCATGAAAGCCGACAATGTGGATGAGACGACCGTTGCCGAAATCGAAAAGGACATTGTAAGATTGCAGACGATAACGGACCGCTTCTCGAAAATCGGTTCTGAGCCGGTGCTTGAAAAACAGGACATTATTGCGGCGACACAGGAATCGTATGATTATCTGCAGTCGCGGTTTTCTAAACAGGTACATTTCTCGTTTAAGGCGCCGAAAAAACCGGTGATGGTTTCGCTCAACACCGCTTTGCACAGTTGGACGATTGAAAATCTGGTGAAAAATGCTATTGATGCCATGAAAGGCAAAGGAAAATTGTCGGTGGTGATTGTGGATGAAGGGAATTTCGTAAAGATAAAGGTTTCCGACAGCGGAAAAGGTATTCCGAAAAACCAATACAAAAGTGTTTTCGAACCCGGATTTACGACCAAGAAACGCGGCTGGGGTTTGGGATTATCGCTTACAAAAAGAATTGTAGAAGAATACCACAAGGGAAAAATAAAAGTATTGACATCCGAAGTGAATAAAGGAACGACGATGCAGGTTTCGTTTAAGAAGGAATAAAAAAAGCTGATTTCAATCCGGAAATCAGCTTTTGTTTTTGAGCCATTAGTATCTTAACGGTTTATTTTATAAATTGGCAGCAATCGCTTTTGCCAAATCTTCAAATTCTTCTTTAGACATGGTTGTTTTTCTTTGGAAACGCATATCGTCCATATCCTGAAGCGGAATCAGATGCACATGCACGTGCGGCACTTCAAGTCCGACCACAGCGACGCCAATCCGTTTGCATTCGACCGTTTTTTCCAGTGCTTTTGCCACTTTTCGTGAGAATTTCATCAATTCGACATAATGGTCTTCCTCCATATCGAAAATCTTATTGATTTCCTGTTTCGGAACGCAGAGCGTATGCCCTTTCGCGTTCGGGTTGACATCAAGAAATGCGATAAAACCGTCGTTCTCGGTGATTTTATAGCTTGGGATTTCGCCGTTGATGATTTTGGTGAAGATGCTCATAGTTCGGGATTTAGTCTCTTGAAACCTCGAGGATTTCGAATTTGAGTATGCCGTTCGGAACGGTAATTTCCGCGACTTCTCCTGCTGATTTTCCAAGCAATCCCTTGCCGATTGGCGAGGTTACTGAGATTTTCCCGGTTTTCAAATCGGCTTCGCTTTCGGCTACCAGAGTATATTTCATTTCCATACCGTTTGCCTGATTCTTGATTTTGACATTCGACAAAACCAATACTTTGGAAACATCCAATTGTGATTCGTCGATCAATCTGGCATTGGAATGGACCTCTTCCAGCTTGGCGATTCTCATCTCAAGCAAACCTTGCGCTTCCTTGGCTGCGTCGTATTCTGCATTTTCAGACAAATCACCTTTGTCGCGTGCGTCTGCTATATCCTGCGATGCTTTTGGGCGCATCACGCTTTTTAAATGATCTAATTCTTCCCGTAATTTTTTTAATCCTTCTGCTGTGTAATAAGATACTGCGCTCATATTTTCCTCATTTATATAAATAGAAAAAATCCCATCTCGACGGGATTCTTTGTGCAAATATAGTTTAATTTTTTAGTCTATAATTAAATGTTAATCATATCGAATCCAAAGTTAAATAAATTAAATTTGTTTCCGTCATTGTTTTAATAAATTTTAAAATGAAAAAATACGTTTTTATCCTTTTGCTGATGCCTTTCCTTTTCTCGTGCGACCACGATTCCGATACGCGCAACACCAATCCTTTTATTCCCGACTATTCTTTTTCTGTTACCATCAACATGAATCTTCCGGCCTACAGCGGATTGCATTCGGCACTGAATCCGGTTGCTGTAAATATTGAGGGTGCCGGCGTGAGCGGATTGATCCTGATGAAAATTTCCGATACCGATTACCGCGCCTGGGAAGCCAATTGCCCCAACCAATATCCGAGCGCCTGCTCCAGATTGACTATCGAGGGAACGAATGCCAAATGTCCCTGCGATGGATTGGTTTACAGCCTGTTTACGGGTGTTGGCGGCGGCGCTTACACCATGAAGCCTTACCGGGTCGAGATTCTCAGCGATGCGCTTCGCGTCTACAATTAAAAAATCCTGACCGCTTTCGCCATCAGGATCTTTAACTAAAATAAAATAATCTAAAACTTAACGGTCAGCCCGGTGAGGAAGTTGATTCCCGCCTGCGGGTAGTAAAAATTCTCGGTGATCGGGTTGTCATTCGAACCCAACGGCCTGTAATAATAGCTGTATGTGTAGCCATTGGAAACATATTTCTCATCGAAGATATTATTCACCAGAATATTGACGGCGATTTCGCCAATCCATTTGGGTTTCCATCGGAAAGACGCGTTGAAATTGTTGATGAAATATGCGTCCATGCTTTTACTGTCCGAACCCGTATTATCAAGGAATTGCTTTCCCGTATATTTCGAAATGAAACCAAACGACAAGCCCTGAATTGGCGTGAACAACAAGGTGCTTCCCGCAGTTGCCTCAGGTGAAAAGGCAATGTCGGTATTTTTATACACGGTCGAAACCGGCGCATAAACCACCGTTTCAAACGTATCCGGATCGTACTGCGAATCGTAGACGAGATAATTGTATTCCCTGATCTTATTCTGGCTCAAAGTCGCATTCACATCCCAGCGCAGCTGCCTGACGAACTGATAACCCGCCTGAATCTCAATCCCGGCCCTGTAACTTTTCGGCACATTCTGGCGGATGGCATCGCCCACATCGTCCAAAGCGCCGGTGAGTACGAGCTGGTTGTTGTAATTCATGTAATACAAATTGGCCGAGAGCAGAAAATCTTTGCTTTTGAATTTATAGCCCAACTCATAATCGATAAGCTGTTCAGAAACGGGCTTGATCGGATTTTTAGTCAAATCGTCGCCGTTGGGTTCTTTATTGGCCACCGCCGCCGAACCGTAAACCATGCTTTTGTCATTGAGCAAATAAGTCAATCCTGCTTTCGGGTTGAAAAAAGAATATTTTTCAGAAACATTTAAGGATTTCAAATCAGAATTCAGGCCGTCGGCGGTGTAATAAACATCGCGGAATTGCACGTCGGCAAAAGCGATCAATTTCGAAGTGAGCTCATATTCCGCTTTTCCATACACATTAAAATCTTCCTTATCGCCATTGCTTTGGTAGTATTTCGACCCGATCGGTAGCGAGGTTGGGAAAGAATCCCAAATGACTTCGCCAAAATGAATCCCGTCGTAGCGATTGTAACCACCGCCAAGAAATAAGCCCAGTTTGTCTTTTTTGTAATTGAGTGAATACACGAGTGCGTAGAAATCGCTGTTGGCCCATTTCCTTCGGATTACGTCGCCTTCTTCGGCTGCATTCGGACTTGTTGGAAAATATTCCTCCACCGATTCGCCGGGTTTGTATTCTTCGTAATAGCCTTTGCCTCGCGTGTAATTGCCCGAAATATTTCCCGACAAATAAGCATTGAACTTATGCGAAACATGCAATTGGAAATGATTCTGCTCGTAATTGTCGACCTGGTTGCCATACGTATAGAAATTGTACTTGCGTCCCGAAGTCAGCAGATTGTAGGCTTCGGCCTCGGAGGAATAATTGCGCGTGATAAAATCCCTGATTCCGGCTTCATCGCCGTTGACAACCGACTCGGGCGTACCGTACCAGGATTGATACGTGATTTCCTTTCCGCCGAAAACAATGGCCTTGACGGACGTTTTTTCGTTGACAAAACCGGCTTCGGTATAGAATGATTTGAGGTCGGAGAATGCGCGGTCGATGTAACCGTCGCTCGCGATTTTGGACAATCTGGCCTGCGCGTAGAAACCATTCTTGATTCCGGTGCCGATATTCAAAGTGTGTTTTCTCGTTCCGAAAGAGCCAACCGAATTGCTCAGTGTCGCATAACTTTCGGCTGCCGGTTTGAGCGTTTTAAGATTCAGGCTGGCGCCGAAAGCACCCGAACCGTTAGTCGAAGTTCCGACACCGCGCTGCAACTGAATATCTTCCACGGAAGATACAAAATCAGGCAGATCGACGAAATAAGTGCCCTGGCTTTCGGCATCGTTATACGGAATTCCGTTGATGGTGACATTGACGCGTGTCGCATCGCTGCCGCGCACACGGATTGCGGTATAACCCACGCCTGCTCCGGCATCCGAAGTCGTAACTACCGACGGCATTTGATCAAGCAGAACTGGTAAATCCTGGCCTAAATTGTTGTTTTCCAACTGTTCTTTGGTTATGTTGGTGAACGGGAACGGCGATTTGTCGGAAGTGCGCGTCGCCTGGAGCATGACTTCGTCGAGCTCGATGGTTTTGGTGGAATCTCTCGGGATTTCCTGTGCGGAGGAGAGAAAAGAAGAAAGAAGCAAGAGGCAAGACGTTGTGCCGATAAGCAATCTGTTGGTTCCGATTGGGTTCGCGTTAGGGATTGAAGCTAAGTGCCGCGCACTGCGGAAAGCCCGACCCAAAGGGAAACGCTCAAATTTTTCTGATGAAGCGTCTTTGCAGTGAATTTTGACCCGGGCCGAAGGCGAACTGATCGTAGATAATAAAGTTTTCATTCGTAAAAAAGTTACGAATAAAAGGGGTAATTACTCTTGTTAAAAATTAAAATTGGTTGATCCTATGACAAAAACGTGCACACTTTTGTCATTTTTCCCTCGGCGGCATTACCCGCCCAGGTTCATTGGGTATAATCTCAGCCCTTGGTAGAGCACCCCTTTGAGACCGTGCAAAAGTAATTGATAATTGATAATTAACAATGGATAATGAATAATTATTTCAATTAATCGAGATTCGGTTTTTTGCGGGTGTTTTTAATCTGTGAAATGTTGCGTTTGGCCTTGATGCGTTTTTCGATAACTGAACGCGGCACTTTAGTCGCTTTCCTTGGCTTTGGGACAATGAGCGCCTTTTTGAGGATTTCGAGGAAACGTTTGGTGACGATCTCCTTATTTTTAAGCTGGCTGCGGTCTTCGTCGGAGTTGAGGATGAGGATGTTTTCGGATGTCAGCCTTGTGGCGAGGTTTTTTGTTGCAAGCGCTTTTTCTGTTTCAGAAAGCGACTGGGAATTGTTCAGATCAAATGTCAAAACGACTTTAGACGAGACTTTGTTAACGTTTTGCCCGCCGGCGCCGCTGCTTCTCACCGCTTTGTAAGTGAGCTCCGAAATGAGCTTGTCTTCTTCCATTATTGCGGCTGGTGTGCGGACTTGAGTAAGTCGTTGACGGTTTTCACCGGATTGAAGGTAATCAAAGGCACTTCGACAAATATCGTGATCCATTTGGCCATTGCGCCGTTCCACAATCCCGGAAGCTCGTAGGCCTTGATTTCTTTGCCGTTTTTATTTTTGCTGACGATGAAACCGCTATTGTAATCTACGAATTCGCGCAGGTCGAACTTTTCGCCTTTGTAGTTCCGGACGCCGCAAACGAGGTCAACCGGATTGAAATGGGTCGATGCCGCGAGGATTTCCGCCTGTGCCGGATTCTGCAGATCAATCTGTGAGGTCTCGACGATCTGCAACGAAATATTCCCTTTGAGGTCGCGTACCCAAAATGGGCCGCCGCCGGGTTCGCCTTCGTTTTTGACCATGCCGCATACGCGGATCGGACGGTTCAGGACATAGCTGATATAGCTGATTTTATGCTCGAGCGTGTATTTCGGAAAATCGTCAATGACGGTCACGTTGAGGCTGTCTTTAAGGAAGGTGATAATTTTTTCAATATTCTTTTCCTTGATGGAATGCTGTTCGATTTGCCCCAGGCATTCGAAAATCTGATCCTGCAAACCAGTCAGGATTCCGCCCAGCGTCTTTTTGTAAAGTGCGATGCTTTCGATATGGTTCTGGATGACATTGTCGATGTTTTTGATAAAGACGATATCGGCGTCGAGGTTGTTGAGATTTTCGATCAGCGCGCCATGTCCGCCCGGACGGAAAAACAAACTGCCGTCTTCAAAGCGGAATGGTTTGTTTTCGAAATCCACAGCGATCGTATCGGTCGCCTTTTTCTGGTAGGTGTAATTGATGTTGATTTTCGTTTCCGATTCCTTCTCGACCTTGCCTTTTACCGCAGCGATGATCTTTTCGAATTGTTTTTGGTGCGATTCCGAAATCGTAAAATGCAGGAAAGAAGTGTCGTTCGAGCTTGCATAGAAAGCACTTTCATTGAGATGTTCCTCAATCGGTGTGGCGATGTGCGTCGTATATTTATGGAACGGCAGGATTCCTTTCGGCTTGTTGCAAAAATCGAAATGTTCGGGTGCGAGCAGCACTTTGATAAAATGGTAATGCTTTTGGTCGCTGTCCCACGAATGGAATTCGGGATAAATGCTTTTGAGCTTGTTCTCTACGGTTTCAAAAAACGGAAATTTCTCCAATCCTGCCAGAAAAACGGTCAGGCTTACCGCATTTTTTCGGTTGATGTACGCATTGATCGTTTCATTCTCATGGTCGTATTCCATCAAAAATTCACTGAGGAATTTAAACATCCGGCTTGCTGCGCCTGATGCGGGAACGAACTTCTTAAGTTTAAGCGACGGCTTTTTCTGGTCGAATGCTTTGGCGAATTTATTAAAATCGTCTTCCGATAATTTTAAAATCCCATCTTCCTTTTTGGCCGGTTTTTCAAGAATTGCTTTTGGCGTTCCCGTATTGAAAATTTCAAGGTGTTTTTTGATGGTTTCGGGATTGATGCCGTGGTCGTGTATCTGTACGAAATCATGCGAGGAAAAACCCATTTCCCTTGCTTTTACCAGATCGTTGATAATGGAGATGGCTTTTTCCAACCGCGTCTCCATATCGCCCGAAAGCGTAATGAACGGTTTGTTGTTTTCGACAAGCGCGTTCTTAAAAATCCCGAAGATTTTCTCGCGGTCATCCGGGCGGTCGCGCAAATCGTCCTTTTCCCAGGGCACGTCGATATCGGTCAGGAAAAATAAATCATATTTGTGTTTGCGCGCGGCTTTGTCAAGGATCGGGTCGCAAAAATTATAGTAGATTTCAGAATAGACTTTGGTGACGAGCAGGCAGGTGTCGGAAAATAAGAATCTATTGGCGACAGTCAGCACTTCATTCTCCAACCTGGTTTGCCCGACGGCAATCGGCATCAGATCTTCGGGTTGGCAAATAATCCCGGCGTCGTTGAATTTTTCCTGCAGGTAATCGCGCGCAAATTCGGGCGCCCAGACGGTTTCGAAATGCTCCGCGAGTTGTTTTGCCAGGGTCGTTTTTCCGGTGCTTTCCGGACCGTATAAGGCAATCTTTATGGTATCTGTAGGTTGCTGTTTAAGATTTTCCTCCATTCTATATAGGCCAAAATGGCCAAAATTGTAAAAACCACATATTCAAGTGACAAAATCCCCAGGCCGCGGTAGGCGTAAATTGGTACGGCGATCAAATCCCCGATAATCCATAAGGTCCAGTTTTCAATTTTCTTGAAAGCCATGTACCACATCGCCGTAAAAAACAAGCCCGAAGTGAAAATGTCTAAATAGTTTTCCGTTTTAATTTCGTAATCGAACAATTTATAAACCGCGAAAATTACGACAATTGTGAGCAAAAACATTCCGATTCCTGTTAATTTTTCAATCTTATTGGTTCGGGAAATGGCGACCACATTAGTCCCGCCTTTCTTCTTCGCCCACATATACCAGCCGTAAATGCTCATGACCGAATAATAGCCGTTGATGACCATATCGCCAAAATAGCCCGCGCGGTATAATAAGTAAACCGTAATCGTGGTAGCGATCAGTCCCGTGGGGTAAACCAGGATATTTTCTTTTTTCGCATAATACACGCTCGCAATCCCGAAAACAAAAGTGATGGCTTCGAGAATAATATCGATCCAGGCCGTGTTTTTATAAGATGCGAGAAAAAAATCGATCATAATGTGCGGTCACCTTTGATAAATTTCATGGTAAATACACACATTTCTTCGGTGAGGAAAGTGTCTTTCATTGCGGTTTTGATAAAATCCATCACATCGTCATAATCACCATAGACCTGTGTCGAGAGCGGATTTTCCAAAATGGTAAAAGGCGATTTCTTTAATTTGTTGATGAATTTGATAATCGGCTCTTCGTAATTCTTATTCATCGGATACATACTGATGTCGACGGATATTTTCATGGGTTCAGGGTTTTGTTTTGTATTAATCAAAAAAATGAAGGTCGTTTTCAAACGCGGTTCCGATGACGACCATATCGGCGCCGGCTTTATAAGCGTTTTGGATTCCGGTTTTGGAAGTAATGCCGCCACCGACAATCAATGGGATTTCGATATTTTCGGAAACTAATTTTATCACTTGTGCCGGAACCGATAAATCTGCACCGCTTCCCGCTTCGAGGTAAATCAGTTTTTTTCCGAGTAATTCGCCGGCCTGCGCGGTTGCGAGAATTTTGGCTGCATTATTCCTGTCCATTGGTTTGGTCTGGCTCACTTTGGCGACTGCGGTCTGATTGCCGCTATCGATTAAAATATAACCGGTCGGGATGATTTCGAGTTTGGATTTTTTGAGCATTGGCGCCGCTTCGACCTGGTGTTCAATTAGAAAATCGGGGTTTCTTCCCGAAATCAACGATAAGAAAAGAATGCCGTCGGCTTCGTTTGAAATTTGCGATGGATTTCCCGGAAAAAGGATAATCGGCAGTTTGCAGTTGTGTTTGATTTCGATAATCAGCGCGTCGATGTCGTTGCTAAAAACCCGGCTTCCGCCAATAAATATGTGTGTTGCGGGCGAATCACAAATTTTTTTTACCAATTCAGAAATCGTTTCCCGGACCATTTTGTCGGGATCGAGCAAGATGGCGAGCAGTTTTTTATTTGCCGCTTTGGCTTTTAAGATTTCTGGGTAGATGTTTTTCATTTTGGATCGTCCGTCCCGAAAGTTCGGGATCGGGCCGTGCAAATATACGGTAAAGATTTTTTTGCCGCGAAGACACAAAAGCGCAAAATTATTTTTCGGTGACGTAGACGAGTGTGAAGTTTTCGATTTCGACGATGTTAACAGTGAAATGTTTTTCCATGCCATTAAATTCGAGGATTGCGGTCGCTGTTTTGTCGGCGATTTCAAACGGCAGCAATTTAATATGGTCTTTGAAGCTGATGCCGATTTCGTTCTGAATTTTGAAAATGGCTTCCTTTGCGCCCCAAATCACGGTGAGTTTCCGGATGTAATCGTCGACGTTATTTTTATCGAGATATGATTCTTCCTGCGGAGCCGTGAATTTGTCGGCGATGATGAGGATCTTTTCACGCTGCTTTTCCATATCGATGCCGATATTGGCGCCGCTGTAGACGATCGCGGAAAATTCATGCGAATGCGTAATTGAAATATGGCGACCGTCGTGCAGGTGCGGTTTCCCGAATTCGTCATAATACAGATCGAAGTCGGAATAGCCGGTTTCCTGCAGGAGTTTGCGCACGCTGAGAAAGCCGCGGCGGTGCATTTCGGATTTCATGTTTAATAATCTCGCGGCGTTGCGGTCGTTGAGTCGCACTTCCGAAAGCAATTGTTCGTAGGATTCGGTGATTTTCCAGACGAAAACCTCGGTATTGGGATTGGCGGTTATGGTTTGGTGTAGCGGCATAGTTCCGGTTTTTTAGCCCCGATAGCAATGGAAATCCTGTCATTGCGATTGCGGAAAAGTGAAATAGGTTGCTTCACTTCGTTCGCAATGACAGATTGCAATGGATAGCGGGAAATGGCTTCAAAAAGTCCATCGAATTGTTTTTCAAAAGATTACGGAAAGCATTTTTATTTAGAAAAGGAATTCCGTAAATTTGCCAAAATTTTTAGCTAATACAAATATACTATAATGAGTACAACGACAATGCCTTTTGTGGCTTACAAAGTTAAAGACATTTCCCTGGCCGCTTGGGGAAGAAAAGAAATTGAACTTGCTGAAGCGGAAATGCCAGGTTTGATGGCGCTTCGTGCGGAGTATAAAAACGAGCAGCCGTTGAAAGGCGCGCGTATTGCAGGTTGCCTTCACATGACGATCCAGACTGCGGTTTTGATTGAGACTTTGATCGCTTTGGGTGCTGAAGTGACCTGGAGCTCTTGCAATATTTTCTCTACACAAGACCAGGCTGCCGCTGCAATTGCTGCTGCAGGAATCCAGGTTTATGCATGGAAAGGCTTGAATGAGGAAGATTTTGACTGGTGTATCGAACAGACGTTGTTCTTTGGCGAAGACAGAAAACCGCTGAACATGATTTTGGACGACGGCGGCGATTTGACGAATATGGTTTTTGACCGTTACCCGGAATTGGTAGCCGGAATCAAAGGTTTGTCTGAAGAAACCACTACAGGTGTTCACAGATTATATGAAAGAGTAAAAGCGGGAACTTTGCCAATGCCGGCGATTAACGTGAATGACTCGGTTACGAAATCTAAATTCGATAACAAATACGGCTGTAAAGAATCTGCTGTTGATGCGATCCGTCGTGCGACAGATTTGATGTTGGCTGGAAAAAGGGTAATCGTTTGCGGCTACGGTGACGTTGGAAAAGGAACTGCGGCTTCTTTCCGTGGCGCGGGTTCTATCGTAACGGTAACTGAAATCGACCCGATCTGTGCGCTTCAGGCTGCGATGGACGGTTATGAAGTGAAAAGGCTGAACACGGTGATTGCCACTGCGGATATCATCATCACAACTACCGGAAACAAAGACATCGTTTTGGGAAGCCACTTCGAGAAAATGAAAGATAAGACTGTTGTTTGTAACATCGGTCACTTTGATAACGAAATCGATATGGCATGGTTGAACAAAAACCACGGCGCTTCTAAAATTGAGATCAAGCCACAGGTTGACAAATATACGATCGCCGGAAAAGACATCATCATTTTGGCGGAAGGCCGTTTGGTGAATTTGGGTTGTGCGACAGGACATCCGAGTTTTGTAATGAGTAATTCATTCACCAACCAGACTTTGGCTCAGATCGAATTGTGGAAAAACAGCGCGGCATACAACAATGACGTGTACATGCTTCCAAAACATTTGGATGAGAAAGTAGCGGCTTTGCACCTTGCGAAATTAGGCGTTGAACTGGAAACGTTGAGAGACGACCAGGCAGCTTATATCGGTGTGGAAGTGAAAGGTCCGTTTAAACCGGAATATTACAGATACTAATTGTCATTGCGAGGAACGAAGCAATCTCAATGTTATTTATAAATGAAACCCTTGCTGAAAAGTGAGGGTTTTTTATTGGAAAAATACTTACCTTTAAACACCGACGAAAATAACTAAAACCGTAAAATCATGAAATCAACCAAATTAGCAGCATTGGCAGTTTTCGGAGCCTTGTCTTTGACTGCCTGCAAGAAAGAAACCGTTGAAACCGTAACGACCAATGTCGACGGCGATACGACAACCGTGGTAACTACGACCACGACCGGAGTTAAAAGCGACATCGAACTCGATTCGGCCAAAATAAAATTAGACCGCGCCAAAGAAAAACTCAAAGAAGCCATCGCCAAAGGTGACAAAAAAGCCGAGGCCGCTGCACAAAAAACCGCTGACGAAGCAGAATCGGCCTGGAACCACCTCAAATCTGACGTCAAAGAAGGCGCCGATAAAACCAAGGCAGCACTCGATGAAGCCAAAGAAAATACCAAGGAAAAATACAATGAAACGCTTGAAAAGGCAAAAGCGAAATAACGAAATTTTAAAGCCACGTGAATTCGTGGCTTTTTCTTTTATTATATTTACGTGATTATTAACTACAAACGCACACACATTGAAAAAAACTACCTTACTCGCAATGCTGTTCTGCAGCAGCGCGTTTTCACAGATTATCAATACCGCACCTTACATCCTGACCGTCGACGAACTCAAGGTATGGACTTCCGATGGGCCGACTGCTTCCCCGGACCTCATTTGTACCACACCGCTGGCGACACGATTCACCAACACCGAAACGCAGTTCAATCCGACATTGAACAACAATATGCAGATCGCTTACCTTCCGGACGGCATGAACAATTTCGGTAATTATCACGGTGAGCAAAGCCAGTTCAATCTCTACAATTTTACACATTGGGCTTATATTGATAAATTTGTGTGGTTTGGCGGAACGTCTTCGCAGAGTGTACAGATTCCGTCTTCGCCCTGGGCAAATGCCGCGCATAAAAACGGTGTGAAGATTTATGGCGACGTGTTCTTCTCCCCGACTGCTTTTGGCGGATCGACGGCGACTTTACAGAATTTCCTTGAACAGGACATTAACGGAAACTTTATCGCGATCCCGAAAATGATCGCCATCATGCAGTATTACAATTTCGATGGCTGGTTCATCAACCAGGAGACCGCGACGACTTCGACGGTTGCCAATCTGATGTACGCTTTCGTACGCGATTTAACAGCCCAAGCCGAGGCCGTCGGTAAGGAAATCATGTGGTATGATGCGATGGTATTGTCAGGAAGCGTCGGCTGGCAGAACAGGCTCAATACCAACAACAGTCCGTTTGTGCAGCGCGATGAAGATGCCGATGCCTCCAACGGTTTTGAGACGCGCGTGAGCAGCAGCATATTCATCAATTTCAGCTGGTCGGCGAGCACATCGCCAAACGCTTCACGGACACGCGCTACGGCAATCGGAAGATCGTCTTATGATGTTTTTACTGGCGCAGATATCTGGCCCGGAAGAAACCAGGGGAATTTTGAGACCAGCGGAAACGGTTTTATGACCAACCTGCATGAAAATGCGACAACGCCTTTCACTTCGTTGGGATTGTTTGCTACAAATTGCGTCTATAACAGTTCGGTTTATACCAATTTCAATAACGACCCTACGGATTATGCGTCATTTTATGCTGCAGAAAACCACATGTTTGCTGGTGACGACAGCAATCCGGCATTGGTTGATGCTACGGGATTTAAAGGATTTTCGAATTGGATTCCGGAAGCCTCGGTAATTACCGCGCCGTTTACATCCAATTTTAGTACGGGTCACGGGACGAAAAAATTTGTATCGGGCGCATTGGTTTCTTCCGATAGCTGGCACAATATGAATGACCAAAGCTTCTTGCCAACTTGGGAATGGGCTTTTTCACAGAACGGAATCTTAACCGCAAATTGGGATTTCAACGATGCGTATGACGGCGGGAATTCGATTAAGGTTTCCGGAAATTTACCCGCAAACACGCCTATTGATCTGATGCTTTACAAAACTAAAATCCCGGTTGACTTTAATAACGGCGTCACACACATCAGCCTGACATTCAAGACAAGCAACCCTGAAAACCCTAAAATGAAACTGATTGTAGTATTTGCCGATGAAGTCGCCCAACGCTATGAATTTCCGTTAACCACGGGCTTCACATCCAATGGCTGGACCAATGTGCTGACCAGTCTTATTCCGTATACAGGCCGCGAAATCGCGATGATTGGCGTGCGTTTCGATTCGGACACCACAGTTAATGATTACAGCATCAATATCGGCGAATTGAATTCTGACACGGTTCTCGGCACAGTTTCATCAGAAAAACAGCCAGGCGCCGTGATGGTTAGTTATCCTGATGCGCAGCAGGTTGTATTTACAATCAATTGGCCTTCCGTTTCGCAACTGCAATATTCCGTTTACGATTTGCAGGGAAAAGTCGTCAAAGCAAACACAATTGTGCTGAACAAAACGACCAACTTTCCTTTGAACACAACCAATATGAGTTCCGGAACTTATCTGGTGAAGTTTACCGATAAGAACAACGTTACTGAAACGAAGAAAATCATAGTCAAATAATTTTAATTGTTCTCGATACGATTTCTACGTTGCACTGCGAAATCACTCGAACTGACGGAAAACAATTGAATCGACTTCCTCGTCACTTCGAGTGATTGCGAAGCATGAGCAATTGTATCGAGAAGCATAAAAACCCATTCATTCCGGATGGGTTTTTTATTGAAATTTAGAACCGATTCAAATTAAAACCGCGTTATTTTCACTACTTTTATAAGACAAACCATTACCATTAGAGCCATGATTTCAAAGACAGTAGAAAAAGCCTTAAACAAACAGGTAACCATTGAAGCCGAGTCTTCACAGATCTATCTCGCCATGGCCTGCTGGGCCGAAGCCAAAGGGCTCGAAGGCGTAGCACAATTTATGTACAAGCAATCCGACGAGGAAAGGCTGCACATGCTCAAGATTGTGAAATTCATCAATGAAAGAGGCGGAAATGCATATATTTCAGAATTGAAAGCGCCGAATGTAACCTTCAACAACTTCAAGGAAATGTTCCAGGAACTGCACGACCATGAGATTTTTGTTTCGGAATCGATCAACCAGTTGGTGCATGTGACTTTAGAGGAGCGCGATTACGCGACGCACAACTTCCTGCAATGGTATGTGACCGAACAGATTGAGGAAGAGGCGCAGGCGCGCGCGATTCTGGATAAGATCAACCTTATCGGGGATGACAAGGGCGGGTTGTATTTATTTGACCGCGACATCCAGCAGCTTACGGTTTACAATGTCGTTGCGCCGAACAACAATCCGGGCAATAAAAATAACTAAAACAAAAAACCCATTCTTTGCAGAATGGGTTTTTTAATATCAAATGGTTCGTTTTGGTTATGCTTCAAAAGCAACTACAGAAACGTATGATTTGTTGTCTTTCTTCTTCTGGAACTGTACCACTCCGTCAACGCGTGCATGCAAAGTGTGATCCTTGCTGATGTAAACGTTTTCTCCCGGGTTGTGTTTAGAACCTCTTTGTCTTACGATGATGTTCCCTGCGATTGCAGCCTGGCCACCATAAATCTTAACACCTAGACGTTTCGATTCTGATTCTCTACCATTCTTGGAACTACCGACACCTTTCTTGTGAGCCATGACGTATAAGTTTTAAATGTTAATTATTTTCTTCTGTTGCAGTTTCTTCTGCAGTATCGGCTTTTTTCGCTTTTGGCGCTTTAGGCTCTGCTGCTACTTTTTCTGCTTTTGGTTCCGCAGGTTTGTCTGCTTTTGCCGTCGCTTTTTTCGAACCAGTCGCGCTGATCCCTTCAATTACAATTTGAGTAAGATACTGTCTGTGACCGTTTCTCTTCTTGTAACCTTTTCTTCTTTTCTTTTTGAAAATGATTACTTTGTCTCCTTTTAAGTGTTGTAACACTTTGGCTTCTACTGAAGCACCTTCTACAGCCGGGGCGCCTAAAGTGATTGTCCCATTATCGTCTAAAAGAAGAACTTTGTCAAAAGAAACTTTTGAACCTTCCTCATTAGTCAATCTGTGAACATAAACCTTTAAGTCTTTGCTTACTTTAAATTGTTGCCCTGCTATCTCTACGATTGCGTACATAACAATGATGTTTATTTGTTTATAAAATGGATGCAAATATACAACTAAATCCCAATCACGCAACCCGTTGGGCAAAAATTTTAGAAAATAGAAAAAAGAGGCAAGAGGCGAGACTTTATCTGCTTTAATGTAAGGCAATAAAATTGGGCGTGCCGGCGCCCGGGACTTTTACTTTGATTTTACGATTTTCAAAGCGCCGTCGGGCTTTCCGCGGTGCGCGGCACCTTGCTGCAATCCCTCACGCGAATACGCGTCAAATAACTATTCTTTAACAAGATACCTGAAGCCCACCGGGCTTCCTCCTTTTAATTTCAAATCTCACGCAAACATAAATTTCGGTGAAACGACTACTCTTTCTTCTTTCTTCTTGCTTCTTTTCTCTAAAAAAACATACATTTGGCGTAACAATTTTTTTTGTTGCAACACCAATACAAACAGTACAAACATTTACTAATCTTTTATGAAAAAATCAATAATGGCTTTAAGTGCTTCGCTTATGCTTGGAGGGACGATTTCTGCCCAAAAAGTGGTCTTTGAAGAATACGATCTCGACAACGGGCTGCACGTAATAATGCACAACGACCCTTCGGCGCCAGTGGTAATCACCTCCGTAATGTACCACGTAGGTTCTAAGGATGAAAATCCGGAACGCACCGGTTTCGCCCACTTTTTCGAACACCTTTTATTTGAAGGCACCGAAAACATCAAACGCGGCGAATGGATGAAAATAGTGACCGGAAACGGCGGCGTCAACAACGCCAACACCTCTGAAGACCGTACTTATTATTATGAGGTTTTCCCTTCGAACAGCCTTGAACTCGGACTCTGGATGGAATCCGAAAGGCTCATGCATCCGGTCATCAACCAGATCGGCGTGGATACGCAGAACGAAGTTGTAAAAGAAGAAAAAAGACTCCGCATCGACAACCAGCCTTATGGAAGTTTCCTTGCCGAGGTAAAGAAAAAAATGTTTACCAAGCACCCGTATCGTTGGGCGACCATCGGTTCGATGGACCATCTCGATGCTGCAAAACTCGAGGAATTCCAGGCCTTTAATAAAAAATTCTACATCCCGAACAATGCGGTTTTAATCGTTGCCGGGGATTTTGACGGCGCGAGTGCCCGAAAATGGGTCAAACAATATTTCGGCCCGATCAAAAAAGGCCCGGCTGTAATAAAACAGACTTTCACCGAAGATCCGATCACACAAACCATCAAGTCAGAATACCAGGATCCGAACATCCAGATTCCGGCCATCGTTGCGGCTTACAGGACGCCTTCTATGAAAACGCGCGACGCGAGGGTTTTGGATATGATTTCAAGCATTCTCAGCGATGGAAAAAGCTCACGCCTCTATAAGAAAATCGTAGACGATAAGAAAATGGCGCTCCAGATCGGAGCGTTCAATGTAGCTCAGGAAGATTACGGATTGTACGTACTTTACGGTTTGCCGATGGGACAGAATACGACCCAAAGCATCCTGAAGGAAATCGATGATGAAATCGTAAAGCTGCAAACCGACCTGATTTCCGAAAGGGATTTCCAGAAACTGCAGAACAAATTCGAAAACCAATTCGTCAACAGCAACGCCAGTATTGAAGGAATCGCCGAAAACCTTGCCTCTTTCTACCTATTGTATGGCGATGTGAATCTCATCAATACCGAAAACGACATGTATCACTCGATCACCCGCGAGGAAATTCGCGATGTAGCGAAAAAATACCTCAACCCGAACCAGAGACTCATCCTGGATTACATCCCATCTAAAGACAAAGCACAAAACTAAAAACGCGAGACATGAAAAAATCAATCCTAGTTTTATTAAGCTTGTCTTTCACCCTAATTATGCAAGCACAGAACAGAACTCAGCCTAAACCGGGTCCGGCGCCGGTTATAAAAATCAAAAAACCAGAAACTTTCACCTTATCCAACGGACTTAAAGTCCTGGTCGTAGAAAACCATAAATTACCGCGTGTTTCCTTCAACCTGGCCATCGACAATGCACCTTACGCCGAAGGAAACAAGAAAGGCGTTTCGACAATAATGGGAATGATGCTCGGAAACGGAAGCACCAACATCCCGAAAGTTGCGTTTAATGAGGAAGTCGATTTCCTTGGCGCCGATATCGATTTCAGTTCGACGGGCGCAACCGCAAATGCACTTTCCAAATATTCCGACCGTGTCCTGAATCTGTTGTCAGACGGCGCACTGAACCCAAACTTCACCCAGGAAGAATTCGATAAAGAGAAAGCGAAACTTATCGACGGACTCAAAACCGACGAAAAAAGCGTTCCGGCAACGGCGCGCAGGGTCGAAAGCGTATTGGCTTTCGGAAAGACGCATCCGTCGGGCGAATACCTGAGCGAGCAAACCATCAACAATGTTACGCTCGCCGATGTAAAGGCGAATTACAGTACGTACTTCGTTCCTGAAAATGCTTATCTGGTAGTCATCGGAGACGTAGATTACAATGAAATCAAAGCCAAGATCGATGATCTTTTCGGTTCATGGACAAAAGCGGGTGCGCCGAACCTTTCCTATACCGATCCGAAAAATGTGCAATATTTACAAATCAATTTTGTAGACATGCCGAACGCGGTGCAGTCGGAAATCTCATTGGTAAACACGGTAAACCTCAAAATGAGCGATCCTGACTTTTTCCCTTCCATTGTTGCAAACCAGATTCTGGGTGGCGACTTTAACGGTTACCTCAACATGAATTTGCGTGAAGCGCATGGGTGGACTTATGGCGCGAGCTCGAATCTGGGTTATGGAAAATACGTCGGCAAGTTCACTTCGTCATCTTCCGTCAGGAATGCCGTGACCGACAGCGCCGTGGTTGAATTCGTAAAAGAAATCAAACGCATCCGCACCGAAAAAGTGGCCGATGACGTATTGAAAAATATCAAAGCGGGCTATATCGGAAGATTTGTGATGCAGATCGAAAAACCGCAAACGATCGCACGTTATGCGCTCAATATCGAAACGCAGAACCTTCCGGCAGATTTTTATGAGAATTACATCAAAAGCATCAATGCCGTGACTCCGGATGACGTGCTTCGCGTGGCCAATAAATATTTCCTGATCGACAATACGCGGATCCTTGTTGTCGGAAAAGGTTCGGAAGTATTGCCCGGACTCGAAAAACTCAAAATCCCGATTTTCTATTTCGACCGGTTCGGAAACCCGATTGAGAAACCCGTGACCAAGAAAACGGTTCCGGCTGGCGTTACCGCAAAAAGCGTCATCGATACTTATATCAAAAATATCGGCGGCGAAAAAATGCTCAACAGCGTCAAATCGATCATGGCGGTTTCTTCGGGAACAGTCCAGGGCGCTCCATTGGAACTGACGGCGAAAACCACCAACGGGAAAATGCTGCGTGAAGTGAAAGCCATGGGCATGTCGATGATGAAACAGGTCGTGAACGAAAAAGGCGCTTATGTGGTGCAGCAAGGCCAAAGAAAAGACATGGCCGGCGAAGATCTGGCCGACATGAAACAGGAAGCGGTTCCGTTTTCAGAACTCACTCTGGCGAAAAAACCGGGCATTACACTTGACGGAATCGAGTCTGTCAACGGCTCGGATGCTTATGTGGTGAAAGACGGGAAATCGACTTATTATTTCGACACCAAATCCGGACTCAAAGTGGCCGAATCGAAAACCATCGACCAGGGCGGAAAACAAATGACGCAGATGGTAAATTTGGGTGATTACAGGGATGTGAAAGGAATCAAATTCCCTTATCACACCACCTTAAACATTGGGATTGAAATTGATCTGACCACTACAGATGTGAAAATTAATGAAGGCGTTTCTGATGCCGATTTTCAATAGTTAATTTTAAATAAAGTTTGAAAAGGCTGTCTTCACCGACGGCCTTTTTTATTTTTTGCCCGAAAGGTAGACCCCGAAAAGGATAATGCAGGCGCCTAAAAACTGGAATGGCGTGAGCATCTCATTGTCGAGCAATCCCCAGAAAAAAGCGACAATCGGAATGAGGTAAGTCACAGAAGCTGCAAAAACCGGCGTCGACATCTGGATCAGCCGGAAGAAAAGCAGGTTCGCGATTCCGGTTCCGACAACGCCCAGAATGATGATGAACAGAACGGAATGCTGCACCTGAGGCAAATCCATTACGCCAAAAAATCCGGAAAAGAAAAGGATAATCAGCGACGGGATGAGCATGGCGGTGAAATTTCCGGTGGAAATCGTAAGCGGACTCAAATCTGAAAGGTATTTCTTGATCAGGTTGACGTTTGTTCCGTAACAGATCGTTGCAATAAATACCAGAAATACATAACTGTAATCTGTGGCTGCCTGATCTCCGGATCCGCTGAAAACAAGCAACAGGCTTCCGACAAGGCCAACCGCAACACCGATGATCTGTGTCCTTTTAAAATTGAGCCCAAACAGAAAAGCGCCCAAAACCAACGTATTTAAAGGCGTAAAGGAATTGAGCATTCCCGTGACAGAACTCCCGATCCGTGTTTCCGCTATCGCAAACAAAAAAGCCGGAAAAAACGTCCCGAGCAGTGCGGTCAGCACGATAAACTTCCATTTGGCAGCCGGTATTTTCGACAAGGTCCTGAAACCGATAACCAACAGGAACAGCGCGGCAAAAATCATCCGCAATGCGCCCAATTGGAAAGGATTCAGCCCAACAAGCCCTTTTTTAATCAGTATAAAAGAACTGCCCCAGATTAAGGAGATAAAAACCAGCAAGAACCATTTCAATTGCTTTGCGTTCATAATCGAATTTTAACGCTCAAAATTGTAATAATTTTATGAATTACCACGCTTTTATTTTGCTATTTTTGTCGGACAACCAAACATTTGCATTGCATAACTCTTAAAATATATATTATGAATCTTACAAAATCATTATTGGCGCTTTCTGTATCGGCGATGTTGTTCGTAAGCTGTAAACAAACCGACAGTGCTCCAAAAGCGGAAGGCGATGCCGTAGCATCAACTGAAAAAGCAGCTCCGGCAAAAATGGAAACGGCGAGCTTTAACATCGAAGGCATGACCTGCGCAATCGGATGTGCCAAAACAATCGAGAAAGAATTATCCGGAATGGACGGTGTTCAGAAAGCGACCGTAGATTTTGACAAGAAAACGGCGACCGTAGAATTCGACGCCAACAAGCAAACCCCAGAAACTTTGGTTAAGACCGTTGAAGCGACCGCTGACGGAAAAACCTACAAAGTCTCGAACGTACAGTCTTCCGGAAATCACGCGATGCTTTTCGACCAGGAAAAACCGGTAAAAAAATCAAAAGCGAAAAAAGCCGAGAAAACTGCTGAGGCAAAAGAAGCGAAACCGGCTTGCTGCTCAGGAAAAAAGCACTGCTCAGAAGGCGAGAAAAAAGCTTAAAAGACAGCGCTGCACGCAAAGAAGAAAGAGCCAAGAATCAAGATTGAAATCTGATATTTGGCTCTTTTTTTAGTTTAATGTGTTCTATCTTTTTTCTTGACTCTTGCTTCTTACTTCTCGCCGCAGGCGTTCTTCTCGATCATTTCTTCCATTTCAAACTTTCCATCAGAGCCTGCATGTCGTTCTTGACATAACTTGCGGCCGGCATGACCGAATCGAAATTGGGTTTCGCATAAAAATAAACCGAACAGTCGATGAAATGTTTAATGCTGTCGGTTACATAGAACTGCGCATTGGTCGCGGCATTGCCGTTTACCTGATAGAACATTCCGTACACTTTATGGTCGTTATTGATGAACGGCTGCTCGAGGATATCGTCGGCCTTGATGACATGTTCGTAAGTGAGTTTCTGGGCGTCACGCAAAAGGACATTGATGTTGTTGTTGACCGGCTTATAGCTGATATAAATGGTGGCTTTCATCTTCGGGTAATTGATCTCGAGGTCGCAGCCGGATTTGGCCTTGATCACCGCTTCCGAATTCATGCTGAAAGTAAACGGGCAGTCGTTTTCAAAATGCACATATTCTGCCACAGGATAATCCAGCCGCAGTTGGCTTGACGGTTTTGGAAGCACGTCGTTCTTGCATCCGAAAACGCTCAAAAACACAAACGACAGTAGTGAAAGCGAAATTATTTTTTTAAACATATTGTCTATTCAATGGTTACCTTAATCTGTTTGACGCGTTTCTTGTCGACCGTCTCGATCGTAAAACGGTATTTGTCGAAATTTATTTTTTGTCCCTTTTTCGGGAAATTCCCTAATATCTCGAGGATGAATCCGGCCAGCGTTTCCGCTTCGCCTTTGCGTTCCTCAAAAACTTCGTCGTCGGCTTCAATAATCTTATAGAAATCCTTCATGTTGATTTTGCCTTCAAACAGGAAATTCTTGTCGTCAATCTGCGAATAATTGATATTCTCATCGTCGAATTCGTCGCTGATATCGCCCACAATCTCTTCGATCACATCTTCCAAAGAAACCAACCCCGATGTTCCTCCGTATTCGTCAACAACAATCGCCAAATGACTTTTCATGGCCTGGAAATCCTTCAGAAGGTTATCGAGTTTCTTATTTTCGGGAACAAAAAATGGCTCCCTGATTAAATGCTTCCAGTCGAATTCCTTTTTGCCGATATGCGGAATCAGGTCCTTTACGAACAAAACGCCTTCGATCTGGTCGATGTTGTCGCGATAAACCGGAATCCGCGAAAACCCTTTTTCGGTAATATGCGAAAGCACTTCCGTGAATGTGTCTTCGATATCGAGTGCAAAAATATCAATTCTCGGACTCATAACCTGTTTCGTATCGGTATTTCCGAAAGAAACGATGCCTTCGAGGATTTTCTGTTCGTCGTGTGAAGTGCCTTCAGAGGAAGTCAGTCCCAAAGCCTGCGACAATTGGTCGACCGAAAAACTCGATTTCTGCTTGCCCAATTTCTTATGCAGGTAATTGATCATTTTCCGTAGCGGAATAGATACCGGCGTCAGCAACTTATCCAATAAATACAAAGGCCTTGCGAAGAAACACGCAAATTTGATATTGTTCCTGCTCGCGTAAATCTTTGGTAAAACTTCGCCAAATAATAAGATGAAGAAAGTCACAACCACAACGTCTACGACAAATTTCACAAGCGGCGAGGCAATGGAAGCGAACAGTGTTTTTCCGATTATCGAATACAAAATAACGACACCGATATTGATGAAATTGTTAGCGACAACGAGCGTTGCCAGCAGTTTTTTAGGCCGTTCGAGAAGCGCGGTGATTACATTGGCCTTTTCGGGATGTTCGCGTGAGCATTCGCCAAGATCTTTGGAACTGAGAGAAAAGAAAGCGACTTCGGCAGCAGAAACCATTGCAGAACACGAAAGCAGCACAAAGATCGCTGCAAAACCAAAAAGTAAATCGGTGTCTATTGTTGAGAGTAAACTGGGCTCCGGGTCCAAATCAAATAGGATTAATTAAACAATCAGAACGGCAAATCGTTTTCTGCTGCGGGCGGCGAAGCGTCGAAATTGTGTTTCTCGCCGGGAATATTGCGGTTTCCTTCCATTTCTTTCTTGACGGAAAGGAACGTGAATTCGGTTACCTGGATTTCGGTGGTATATTTTGTCGAGCCGTCTTCAGCCTGCCATTGGCGCGATTTGATGCGTCCTTCGACGTAAATCTTATCGCCTTTGGACAAATATTTTTCGCAAATTTCGGCGGCTTTGTTGCGAACGACGAGGTTGTGCCATTCGGTGGAAGTTATTTTTTCGTTGGTCGTCTTGTTGATGTAGGTCTCATTTGTGGCAAGCGGAAATCTTCCGATGCAGTTGCCGCCGTCAAAATAATGCATTTTCACTTCATCTCCCAAATGCCCGATCAGCAATACTTTGTTTAAGGTTCCGCTCATTTTGTGTGGATTGTATTTCTTTCAAATATAGTAAAATTAAAAACTACCGCCAATCGTTTTCTATAAAATTAAAAATGACGATCGGGAAAGGAAAAGTCAGCAATTCCGTGTAGTTGATTCCGTTTTTAATTGTCCCGTTTACACCTACTTTCCAGAATTTAATATGCAGATGCTGGTGCGTGAGTTTGTGGATTTGGCTTTTCGAATTGAACTCTGAAATGGAAATGATTGTATTTTCGGAAAAAAAATCTGATTGTACTTTTTCGGAAATAAAATCGAAATCGACTTCGCTTTCCGTTTCTATCAATGGGAATTCGTAAAGGTTGTGCCAGATGCCTTTGTCGGAGCGTTTTTGGATGACCGTATTTTCGTTTTCATCCGAAACAATCAGATAATTGAAAAAACGGTTTCTCACTTTAGCTTTCTTTGATTTAACCGGAAGTTGGTTGACTTTCTTTAATTTCAAAGCCAGACAGCCTGAATTCAAAGGGCATATTTCACAATTAGGGTTTTTCGGAACACATTGCAGGGCGCCGAATTCCATCATCGCCTGGTTGAAAATTGCGGGGTTGTCCTTCGGCATCAGTTCATACGCCAGGGCGGAAAACTCCTTTTTTGCGGAAGCGTTGGCGATGTCGGTTTCGATATCAAAAAACCGCGACAAAACCCGGAATACATTCCCGTCGACCACAGGCACATTTTCGTTAAAGGAAAACGAGGCGATGGCGGCTGCGGTATATTCGCCGATGCCTTTGAGTTTCATTAAATCTGAATAATTCCCCGGAAACTTTCCATCCAATTCAAAAGCCACGATCTGTGCGGTTTTATGCAGGTTTCTGGCGCGTGAATAATATCCCAGTCCCTGCCACAGTTTCAGCACCTGTTCTTCGGACGCGTTGGCCAGGTCCAAAACCGTAGGAAACGCCTTTGTAAATGCAAAAAAATAAGGCATTCCCTGGGCGACGCGCGTTTGCTGGAGCATGATTTCGGACAGCCAGATCGGGTATGGTTCGGTTGTGTTTCGCCAAGGCAAATCCCGTTTGTTCAGTAAATACCAATCGATGAGCGACTTAGTGAAATTCATGTTAAAAATTTGGTCAACAAAAGTAAAAGTTTATGTGATTAAATTTTAATGATTTAGGTTGAATAATTGTTTTTTAAATTCATATATTTGCAACCTCAAAAAATTACACATAAATATTAAATACGAAAGAAAATGACGAAAGCAGATATCGTAGCGAAAATTTCAGAAAAATTAGGACTTGAAAAAGGTGATGTACAGGCAACTGTAGAATCTTTTATGGATGAAGTAAAAACTTCACTTGAAACAGGCGATAACGTTTATTTAAGAGGGTTTGGAAGTTTTATCATCAAAACCAGGGCTGAAAAAACAGGAAGAAATATTTCTAAAAACACTACTATCAAAATCCCTGCTCACAACATTCCGGCTTTCAAACCTGCAAAAGTGTTTGTTGAAGGCGTAAAAACGAATAACGAAGCAAAATAAACTTATTAACTAATCAGTAAAATCTTGAAGTATGCCAAGTGGTAAAAAAAGAAAAAGACATAAGGTAGCGACCCACAAACGTAAAAAACGTGCGAGAGCTAACCGTCACAAGAAGAAAAAGTAGTCTAACACTACTTTTTTCTTTTTTTAAGTTCATTGAAATTGAAGTAGAAAAGCAGAGGACAGAAAGCAGAGGACAGACTTATAAAGGCCTGAAAACTGCGGCCTGAAAACTGTAATCTCAAAAACTTCACCGGGTACAATACCTGTTAAATTATTGTTTAATCCATCTGTTTCGGCTTGCCGGAATGGATAAAAATTTACAGTGTGAATAAAGAATTAATTATTCGATCAAGTTCTGAAGCCGTAGATTTTGCCTTATTAAAAGATGGAAAACTAATTGAATTACACAAGGAAGAAGAAAAAAGCAACTTCCAGGTCGGTGATATTTTTATCGCCAAGATCAGGAAACCGGTTGCCGGACTTAACGCCGCTTTTGTAAATGTAGGCTTCGAGAAAGACGCCTTTTTGCATTACCACGACCTAGGTCCCAATTTATCTTCCCAGCTGAAATTCATAAAACTTGTAAGCGCAGGTAAAATAAAAGATTTCTCCCTAAAAAACTTTCAGTTTGAAAAAGAGATTAACAAGGACGGAGTGATCAGCGATGTGCTGAGCTCCAACCAGTCAATCTTAGTACAGGTCGTCAAGGAACCGATATCAACCAAAGGCCCAAGAATCAGCTCTGAGCTGTCACTGGCCGGACGTTTTATCGTTCTCGTGCCTTTCTCCGACAGGGTTTCCGTTTCTCAAAAAGTGGAAGTCAAAGAAGAAAAAGACCGCTTGAAAAAACTTGTGCAAGCCATCAGGCCGAAAGGATTTGGTGTTATTGTTCGTACAGTAGCAGAAGGCAAAACAACAGCCGAATTAGAAAAAGACATGGCCAACCTGCTCAGCAGATGGAACGCCATGTGTAAAAAATTACCAACCGCCCATCATCCGTCAAAGGTATTAGGGGAGCTCAACAGGGCATCTTCGATACTCAGAGATGTTTTCAATGATTCCTTTAGCGGAATTCATATAGACGATGCGGAGTTGTACAATGAAACCAAGGACTATTTACAGGAAATAGCGCCGTCCAAACAATCAATAGTTAAGTTTTATCAGTCTAAAGACACGCCTATCTTTGAAAAGTATAACATAGAGAGACAAATCAAGACTTCCTTCGGGAAAACAGTATCGATGAGCAAAGGGGCTTATCTTATTATCGAACATACCGAAGCACTGCACGTCATCGACGTCAACTCCGGAAATCGTTCCAATAAGGCCTCCAACCAGGAAGATACCGCTATGGAAGTCAACATGATCGCTGCCGCAGAAATCGCCAGGCAATTGCGCCTACGCGATATGGGCGGGATCATCGTCATCGATTTTATCGATATGTCAAACCCAGACAACAGAAAAGTGCTGTTCGACTTCCTGAGGGAAGAAATGAGCGACGATAAGGCCAAGCATAAAATCCTGCCACCGAGCAAATTCGGATTGGTGCAAATTACACGACAAAGGGTACGCCCCGAAGTCAACATCAAAACCAGGGAAGAAGATCCCAACAATGGGAACGGCGAAATTGAAGCGCCAATCCAGATCATTGAAAAGATCAACCTCGATCTGGAAAGAGTTTTAAAGACCCATAAGAAAGTCGTACTCAACGTACACCCTTTCGTGGGCGCATACCTTAGCAAAGGTTTTCCATCACTGCGTTCGAGATGGTTTCTCGAACACAAAAAATGGGTGAAAATCATACCACGTGACGCTTACACGTATCTTGAGTATCATTTCTTTGACGAAAAAGGGAATGCCATAAAAGACTAATAAGAAACCGCCTTTCGCAAGATCGGCGGTTTTTTTATGTCAAAACGTTAATCCGTTTACCGTCATTGCGAGGAGGAACGACGAAGCAATCTCCTTGTTTCAGCAGTAGCTATTTCCGGCTGTCCGCTCTATCTTTTACGGCTCCGCTTTGCTCCGCCGCAAAAGGATGCCGCTTCCATCCGGGCTAGTCTGTTCAAAATTCACTATTCGTTATTCGCAACTCAACATTCCCTTTTTGAAGTTTGAATTTTGAAATATCACTCCCGCACAATCTCAATCTTCCTTCTAATCTCATTCCCGTCCTCATCCACAACCGTTACATAATGAAAGCCCGAAGCCGGCTCGATCGCCAGTTCATGAAAAGTTTTCGTCGTTCCCTTATAGACATTGTCCACATACCAGAACAATTGCATCTCCGGATTCGGATGCGCCACCTTTAAAATTACCGGCTGCACTTCGCTGTTAAAATCCTTCGTCAGGTAAATCTTGCTGTTGCGCTTCGGATAGATAAAATCCATCGCCACGCCTTGTGTCGACGCACAATCTCCGCGAAAAGGCGGCAGTAATTGATACTCGATATGTTTCGATTTATAATACCATTCCATCACCGGAGGTAATACAAACCAGCTTTTGGTTACGATATTGTCTACATTCTCACAGCTGCTGTTCACCCGAAACTGCTCCGTCTTATCGAGATGCACCGTTTTATGATACGGGCAAACCGCCGTCGTTTTTCCTTTCAATGGCACAAACTGCCTGATCTTCGGGCAATCGTCTTTCGCCAGATAACCGCTGAGCCGGCAAACTTCCACTTCCTCGAGATCGTTCAAAGGCGTCGCAAACCATTTCTTCCGCGGCAGCAGATTAAACACATCGAACAGGATCGGTGCCGCACTCGAAACTCCGGTTAACGTCGGCCTGCCCTCGCCTGTCGCATTGCCAACCCAAACGCCAACCACATACCGCGAATTCGTACCGATCGCCCAGGCATCGCGGTTCCCGAAACTGGTCCCGGTTTTCCATGCGATCTTAAGCGAGCTGTCATAAAATTTCCACGCTTCGTCGCCTTCGGGCCGGTTCACTTCTTCCATGGCGTTATACGTAAGCCAGATTGCTCCTGCACCAAGAATATTCTTCTGGTAACTGTCTTTTCCGAAATCGGTTTTGAAGTCATTCTCATAATTGAGTTCGGCAAATTCATTCAAACGGTATTTTGCCTGGTTCGCATTGAAATAATTCACCGTCGACGACAATCCGGCATACGTCCGGCACAAATCCCAAAGATTGCTTTCGGCACCGCCCAGGATCAGCGACAATCCGTAATGGTCGGCACTCTTGGAAATATCACGCAGCCTGAATTTCTGCAATTCGTCATAGAATTTATTCACCCCAAAATCCTGCAGCATCAAAACCGCCGGAATATTGAGCGATCTTGATAAAGCCCGGTGCGCCGGAACCGCGCCGTCAAATGTCAGGCTGAAATTCTCCGGTTTGTATCCTGAAATCTGTGTCGGGACATCCGGAATTAAAGTATTCGGAAGCAATTCGCCTTCGTCGAGCATCGCCGCATAGAGCAACGGTTTCAGAATGCTTCCGGTGCTTCTTGGTGCCGAAATAATGTCCACGTCTTTCTGATGGTCCTTGTTCGTCGGCGAATTGCCCACATAACCGATCACATCGCGGTTTTGGATATCAATTACCAGGATCGCGAGGTTATTGACTTCATTCTGTTTGTACTGGTTGTAGTAATATTTCGCAATCTGGTTGACGCGATTCTGCAAAGCGATGTCGACCGTCGTTTTGACACGCTGCCCTTCCCGGGTTTTTGAAATCCGCTGTAGCAGATGCGGTGCAATTTGCGGCAAATCGAAAGGTTTTTGCGGCAATGGTTCGGCAATCGCCAATTCATAAGTTTGCCTGTCGATGACTTTTTCAGTATTGAGTTTCAATAACAGCCGGTTTCGTTTCTCTAGCAGTTTTTGTTGATTTTTTCCGGGATAAATCAAACTCGGTGCATTTGGTAAAACCGCGAGTGTCGCACTTTCCGCCCAGGACAATTGGTGCGATTGCACGCCGAAATACCGCCACGACGCCATTTCCAAACCCACTACATTTCCGCCATAAGGCGCATGTGCCGCATACAATTCCAATATTTTCTCTTTGGAATAACGGAATTCCAATCTTGTCGCGAGAACCATCTCGATCATTTTTTCGAAATACGTGCGGTTTTTTCCTTTGCGCGACAATCTGATGACCTGTTGGGTAAGCGTACTTCCACCGCGCACAATCTTTCCTGCGGCATTATTTTGCTTTACGGCATTGAACATCGCCACGAGATTGAAACCCGGATGGTGGTAAAAATGCTGGTCTTCAAAATAAACGACGCACTTCTTAAATTTATCGGGAATACTGTCCTGGGCAGGTAATCGCCATTGTCCGTCGCGCGCGATTTTGGCACCCAGCAGTTCGCCTTCACGGCTTTCTATTACCGTCGCATAGGGTTCGTCGAACAACGTCCGCGGAAGCGAAAAGTAATAAACAACCAACAGTAAAAAGACAATCGCGCTCTTTTTCCTGTTGTTGTTAATCCAATTTTTAATGCGTTGAAAAAACGCCTTGAACTTATTTTTCAAAATGAATCGTCATAACATTATTTTACCACTTCAATCCATTGTCCTTTGGTACGCGCGAGAAAAGTATGGTCATACATCGCTTCGCATTGCAATCCCGGCAGATAATAGACGCCCAGGTAAGAGGCGTTGAGCAGCACCCGGAACGTTTTGGTTTCCTTCGCTTTCATCGAGAAATAGAAATTCGTACGGTCGTCCCGGATGTCGATGTAATCGGCAGTATTGTTGACCGCATCACCATAATCGGTAAATCTTGTGTTGACAATCTCAAATCCGGATGGCAAAATCTGCGACAGCGCCACATTCTCCATACGTTCGGTACTTTGGTTTTTGATGGTGACTTCGGCAACCAATTCGGTCGCCTGCGCGATTTTAGATACATTGATGATCTGTCCTTTGCGGTTTTTGAAGACCACTCCGGCCGAAAGGTTGTTCTGGATTACCTGCTCGTTGCCAACAGGAAGGATTCCTGAATTGAGCATGCGCACATATAGTGTATTGTTTTTATTGTTCTTGATTGTGATCGAATTGGCGCCGGTTTTAATGATAAGATTTCTGTCGGCCAACGTTTTCAGCGTTGAAATGGCGGTAGTTTTTCCGTCTTGCGTATAGGCTACATTGATGCCTTTGCTGCCGTTATTTTTGGCGAATTTCGACATTGAATAAAGTCCGTAAGCCGTCGTCTGTGTACTCATCCATTCGTAACTTGATAAGTCTTTGGCGACTTTCATGGCCATCATGAAAGCTTTCTGTTTTTGACCCAATAAAATCAGGGTTTCCAAAGTCATCGCGCGATTTCGTTCGACAGAACCATAATAATAATCGTAATAATATGGCCTGTCGTCTTCCTCTAAAGTAGTTTTGGCCAACAGCATTTCGCCCGCCGATTTCTGTCCCGCCAGAACATAAGCCCCGGCCAAACGCAATTTGCTTTCGTTAGAAATCCCAACGGTTTCACGCATCCTGTTCATCGAAGACAGATCGGGAGAACCCGCCAGTGCCAAAGTATACAGTCGATATGCCTGCGCGAGGTCGTTGCCGTATTGTGGATAATATTTCCATGTCCTGGCTTCTTTCTGTTGGTGCGCAATCCATTTCGTTTTGAAACTGATTGGCAAAACATACCCTTTTTTCTCGGCCTCAAGCAAGAAGTGCCCGGCATACGACGTTCCCCAGTCATCCGCATAGGTATTGCCCGGCCAATAGGAGAATCCGCCGTTTGTCAATTGGAATCCGCTCAGGCGGTTGATTCCCGCTGTGATGTTTTTCTGAATCGTTTGCTGGCGCGTCGCGTCGATATCGGCCACATCGCTGAGGAAAAGTTGTGGAAAAACCGACGACGTAGTCTGTTCGACGCAGCCGTGAGGATACGTAATCAGGTATTGCAGCCTGCGGTTGAAATCGATGGTCGGAATGGAGGAAACTTCGAGTTTGGCGCTGTTGCTTCCTGCGACGCCAAAAGTTTCCCACGCGATTGTTTTGGAAGTATTCGGTTCGAGGACGACATCTTTGAAATCGTTCGTGAGCGGGTTTGGATTGATCATGTCGATTTCCACATCGTAAGTCGATTTCTCCTTTCCGGAAGTAGCGATAATCTGCACTTTCCCGATTCCGGTTGCGCTTCCGACAGCCAGGTTAAAATAAGCCATCTTCTCGTCGGGTTCCGTGAAACTGACTTTCTGCACCGCACTTCCGATAATGCGTAATCCATTGTTCGTTTTGATTTGGACCGTTACATCATTGATGCCTTTTTCCATCGCAAAAACCGTCACCGGAATCGTCACTTTCTCAGATGGCGAGATTTTTCTTGGCAGCGAAGCCAGCACCATTAACGGACTGCGGACAGGTGTCGCTTTTTCTACACTTCCATAAGCGCTTGTATTCGCATCGGCGGCCACGACCATGGTCCTGACAGAGCCGACATATTTCGGAAGCTGCACTTTATGTACTTTGGTTTCGCCTTTCGGAAGCACGAATGGCCCGAGGTAAATGACGATCGGCTTGAAACGATTTGCCTTTTTCGCCTTTCCGCCGCCGAGATCCTGGTCGCCACCGATACTGAAAATCTGGTTCACGGCTCCGCCATAAGCTCCGATTACATCATCATAAACATCCCAGGTTTTTACGCCCAGGGCTTCGCGCGTGTAAAAGCTGTCCCAGGCATTTGGTGTTTTGAATTTCGTCAGGTCAAGCAAACCTTCATCCACAATGGCAATCGTATAAGTCATTGCTTTTCCTGATTTTTCACTGACTTTGATGTTAAACGGCTGTTCGGGTTTCAGGACTTCGGGCATCGCAATTTTGGGTTCAAGAATGGTATTCTTATCGACCACTTCAATCGGCATGATACCATACATCCTGATCGGCGAATCGTTTTTAGTCGTGGCATGCGGCTGTAATAAAGTGATGTTGAAATAGACATTCGGCGCCATTTCGGGTGTTACCGGAATATTGACCTTTGTCTCTCCGTTTTGCGTTTTTACCCAAACTGCCTTGACTACTTTCGAGCCATTTTCAATAGAAATCAAAGCACGACCACCAGCACTTGACGGAAAGGAAACCTGCGCCTGTTCTCCAACAGCATAATTCTTTTTATCTGTCGAAAAAACGAGCATGTTGGCGGAAGAAGCATCGGTATTGCGCGTTTTTCCAGACCAATAAGGCCAGTCGATCAGCACGGTTTCCGCTGCAGCATGGCCGCCCAGCGGATCATTTACGCGAATCATATACCTGCCCCATTCCTCATCAGCTAAGGCAAATTGTACGCTTGCTCTTCCTGAAGCGTCGGTTGTGACATTAAAACTTTTAACCGCCGTAGTGGAATTCGCCGAATTGTAACTCGACAAATTGTCTTCGGAAGCATCCCACCACCAGCGCCAGTGTACGCGGAATAATTTCACCTCAAGGTTCTGGAATTTTTTCGGGTTTCCGTTTTCATCAACAGATACGATTTCGAAACGGTTGGTTTTCCGGGTTTCGAGCATTCCGTATTTATTCGGCTCAGGAGATTTGATTCCGACGTAGGTTTTGTAGGGTGAATAAGTCGCCGACATCACATCGGTGCTAAAATCACCGCCTTCCTCATATACTTTCGTGATGAAAGACGCCTTGAGCATTCCGGGTGCTTGGTTTGTAAGTTTTGGAGCAATCGTTACTACGGCTTTTCCTTCGGCATCGACTTTTCCGGTAAAGACATTGATCTCTTCGGTACTGAATTCGCGCGCCAGATCATCAAAAGAATATTTCGGATAGTTTTTAAAAGTGGTCGTTTGCGGTGAAAATTTGGCCTGCATATCCACTTTGAGATTTTTAGCCACGGCACCGTGAAGCCACGTCACCTCAAGATTTGCAATATTCGGATAAGCCGAAGAAAGAACAGCAGTGCGGAACGTATTCTTAATCTTTAAGCGGTTTGGCTTAATCGTTTCAATCTTGATATTTTTGTAGAATTTCGCGCCGCCCAAACTCACCATTGCTTCCCAGCTTCCTGTTGGCGCGTCTGAATCCGTCGGTACCACGAAAGTGTAATGGTTGAGTTCGTTTGATTTTTTTACCGTTTGGTAAACCACTTTTCCGTTCGGGTCGGACAGCCTGAACTTTATCGGATGTGATTTCGGCAATTTGTTCGCCGCATCATTCAAAACAAACGACAGGTACAAGTTATCGCCCGGACGCCAAACACCGCGTTCGCCATATATATAACCTTTGAGTCCTTTCTGCAAAGTCTCTCCCGCCACGTCAAAATTACTGACGGATAAGGAAGTTCCGTCATCGAGTTTGATATAAGTCGCGTTTTTGCCTTGTGTGACAATCGCGAAATAGGCAAATTTGTTGAGTTTAAAATAAGCCGTCCCTTCATCGTCGGTGGTTGCCGTTCCGAGTTTCTGCTGCTGGTAACTGTACAACTCGACTTTCGCCCCACCGACAGGTTCAGTCGTCACGATATTATTTACCGCAAAGAAATAGGATTTGTTTTCGCCACGTTTGGCAATCACGCCAAGGTCGGAAGCCAGTATATTCGTAGCGATCTTGGTATTGTAATAATACGAATCGCTGCACGGATCCTGCCGGTCGCGCCAACGGTAATTGTCATAATAGTAATCGTCGTAGGAGCCGCTGTAATTCACATCGTCTTCATCGACTTCCTCTTCATCTTCATCATTATTTTCATCGGTTTGGGAAGCAGACTGGCATTTGTAGAGCGAATAGGATTTTTTAAATGAAATCTCCACGCGGTAAACCGTTCCCGGCTCGGGCGTGATAATTTTAGCCAGGTCGAGCGCAAAAGTATTCCATTTGTCGAGCCTGAGCAATCGGTTCTGCCGCAGATTCACCACCGTTTTGGCAATCGGCTGCGCAACCCGCTTGAGACTGTTGGCGCCATCGAGTTCGTTGTTCTGCAGAAACTGCAGCATATTGTTTTTGTAGACTTTAAAGACCTTCACGTCAACGGCGCGCAGGTTTGCCGCTTCGAAATTGAGCTTGAGGTTGTTGGAACTCGGCATAATTGTCCCATTTTTGACAAATCTCACATTTGGCGTGATCTGTTCGAAAGAGACTTTGGTTGAAAAATTCTGAAGCATTTTCATCCCGTAATCATTCTGGATTCCCTGAAACACTTCTACGAGCAATGCGTTTGCGGGCGGATTATAAGCCGGTTCTCCATCATCATAATCTTCCTCGTCAGCAGCAACAGCCATTGCCGTATCTACCGTTTGTACCGCGGCGGCCGTTTCATTGGTCGTTTCGGGTTCGTTATTGAAAAATACTTTGAGCAGATTGCCCTGTGTGGAAAATTTGAGGTTCCTGCCATTTTCAATCGCCACAAGCCCTTTAAAATCCTGCGTTTTCTCCAACGGATCCGAAAAATTGATAAGCACCATCTGGCTATTGTCTTCCGCCGGATTGACGCTGAGTACTTTGAAAACATCGTTTTCCGCAATCGGGAAATTGATAATCCCGTTTTGCTCTGAATCGATCGCTCCGCCATTGTATTTGATCTGGATTTCGCCATTCTCGGCGGTACGCTCAATTTTATCCACAACAAACCTGAACTCATACGCTGCGGCCGTTCCTTTTTGGAATTTGATTGGCAGATGTTTTCCGTTTTGGGTAGCCGAAACCAATTTTTGCGCTTCTTCCGGGGTGATTTCGTCAGCCGCTTTTAAGGTACAATTTAAGTATTCAGAAGTTCTGCTGTAAGACTGTACGTCCTGCGTGGTCACGATAAAATCCTGTTTGACCGTTTTTATGGTGAAATGGAATTCGGATAATTTTTCAGGCGTTTTCGTCAGTTTGGACAAATGCAGCGTAATCTGGTATTCGGTGTCCTGTTTCAGTTTTTTCCCGGGGATGAAAGCGATCATATTGCCCGAAAGCGCTACCACTTTCCCATCGACACTTGGGGAAATATCAAAAAGGTTGTTATCTAAGATTTGGTTGACTTTCCATTCTTTCTTGTCGAATGCCAGCATGACGCGGATATCCGATCGCGCCGGAACAATGCCGCCGGTAAAACTCGTGATGTACTCTTTGAATAAGGAAAAATCGGAATTGAATTCTGCCGCCGATTTTTTACTGCAGGCCTGAAATACGAAAAACGCCAAAAACACGTAAACTAATCCTTTTGTTTTCATTTTTATCAAGAGTTAAATGGTTACAGGATAGCAGAAGCAAATGAAAATTTAACATTTGCGATTATTGCCATAACTGTTAAAGCCAGTTTTATATTGTACTAAAAGTAAGGTATTTTTTGAATATTTTTAAGAAGAAAATTCCCGATAAAAAAAGTGCCCGTTTTGCCGGCTTATTTCCTTCGCAAGGCAAAAAAACGCAGCATCAGATCGGAAGCCTCGTTTGCCATAACGCCGGAAATTACCGTCGTTTTCGGATGCAATTTCGTACCCATAGCGATAAAGCCCCGTTGCTCGTCGCGTGTGCCAAAAACAATTTTGGAAATCTGGCTCCAGTACAAGGCACCGGCGCACATCTGGCAAGGCTCTACAGTGACGTAAAGCGTGCAGTCTTTGAGGTATTTTCCGCCAAGGAAATTTGCGGCGGCAGTGATTGATTGCATCTCGGCGTGCGCGGTGACGTCATTGAGCATTTCGGTGAGATTGTGGCTGCGTGCGATCACTTTGTTGTTCACGACGATGACGGCGCCAACGGGAATCTCGCCTTTTCCAAAAGCAAATTCGGCTTCCTGCAGCGCTTTTTTCATGAAATACTCGTCGGTGAATACATTTTCCATGGGGCAAAAATACGGTTTTGGATAGAACTTTCGTTATGTTCACGACAAACAAACAACCTGATTCATTAATCATTATCCGCAAGAGTTAAAACAAAATTGTAGCTTTGTGGAGAATCCGGAAAACATGTCTCAAAATTTACTTTCACATATCCAGAACCCGGCCCATTTACGGTTGTTAAAAACAGCGCAGCTTCCGCAGTTGGCGAAAGAACTGCGCGATTTTATCATCGATATCGTTTCTTCAAAGGAAGGCCATTTGGGCGCGAGCCTGGGCGTAGTCGAATTGACCATTGCCTTGCATTATGTTTTCGACACGCCCGAAGATTTGCTGGTTTGGGACGTCGGCCATCAGGCATATGGGCATAAAATCCTGACAGGCCGAAAAGACAATTTTGACTCCAACAGGCAGTTTGGCGGGATTTCCGGCTTTCCGAAAAGAAGCGAGAGTGAATACGATACTTTTGGCGTCGGGCATTCTTCAACAGCGATTTCGGCAGCTTTGGGAATGGCGATCGCTTCGCGTTTAAAAGGCAATTTCGACAGAAACCACATTGCCGTCGTGGGCGATGCTTCGATTGCCTCAGGAATGGCATTTGAAGGCCTGAACCATGCCGGCGTGACCGATGCGAACCTGCTTGTGATTTTAAATGATAACGCGATTGGCATCGACCCGAGCGTTGGTGCCCTGAAAAATTACCTCACCGCAGTAAAGGAAGGTAAAAACCCGAAGCAGAACAACATGATCAAGTCCCTCAATTTTGATTATTCGGGCCCGATTGACGGGCATGATATTTTTGCGATCATCGAGGAATTGAAGCGTTTAAAAAATATAAAAGGCCCGAAATTCCTACATATTATTACGACTAAAGGGAAAGGTTTGCAGCAGGCTGAAGAAAATCAGGTGCAATACCATGCGCCCGGAAAGTTTGACAAAACCACCGGCGAAATTATATTGAAGGCGGAAGGGAATTTGCCGCCGAAATACCAGGACGTCTTCGGACTGACCTTATTGGACTTGGCCAGAAAGAACGAAAAAATCATCGGGATTACACCGGCGATGCCTACGGGAAGTTCGTTGAAATTTATGATGGATGTTTTCCCCGAACGCGCATTCGACGTAGGCATTGCCGAACAGCATGCCGTTACCTTATCGGCCGGAATGGCCACACAGGGCATGGTCATTTTTTGCAACATCTATTCGACTTTTTTGCAGCGTGCCTACGACCAGCTGATCCATGACGTCGCTTTGCAGGATTTACCGGTTATCTTTTGCCTGGACCGCGCCGGTTTGGTTGGCGAAGACGGTGCGACGCATCACGGGATTTTCGACCTCGCTTATTTGCGCTGCATTCCGAATATGATTGTTTATGCGCCTTTGAATGAAGTCGCGCTGCGCAACATCTTATATACTTCCCAATTGGGGCTGCAGCATCCGATCGCCATCCGTTATCCAAGAGGCCGCGGCGTCATTAAAGATTGGGAGCAGCCGTACCGGAAAATCGAGATCGGCAAAGCAAATTGCCTGAAAGAAGGTTCGGAAACGGCCGTTTTGTCGACCGGGGCAATCGGGAACAACGTCATTTCCGCTTTAAGCGAACTCGGCAATCCTGAAACGATCGCCCATTACGATTTTGGCTTTGTCAAACCTTTGGATGAACGATTATTGCATGAAATCTTCCAAAAATTTAAAACTATCATTACATTGGAAGATGGCGTAATTAAAGGCGGTTTTGGCAGTGCCATTGCCGAGTTTATGGCAAAAAACCAATATTGCATAAAACTTGAAATCCTTGGGATTCCGGACGAATTTACCGAGCACGGAACCGTAGAAGAGCTACAACGATTTCGTAATTTTGATGTCAAAAGTTTGGTCAAACGCTTTTCTAATCTTTGAAAAAAACAGAATTTTGCACTTTTTTAAATTCTGAAAAACGCAAAAACGGACTTCCCTTTTCATCGCACTATTTCTCTTTTTTATATCCGCAGCCAGCTTCGCCCAAACGAAAGATACCATTGTCGTAGTCAAGGATACGATAAAAGTTACTGTTCCGGAAACGTACTGGACACGTAAAAACACCGTCGGATTCGACGTCAACCAGATCGCTTTCGTCAATTGGAGCGCCGGTGGCGTGAGTTCCGTTTCGGGACTTCTGAAAGGCATATTCGTACGCAAGTACGACAACCAGAATGTGAAATGGGGCAATGAACTGATCGTGCGTTACGGGATGAACAAACAGGACGGCGTGGAATTCAGGAAGACCGACGATGCATTCCTTTTCACTTCCACTTTCGGATACCGTAAAGACACGCTGTCGAATTGGTACCATTCTGCCAAATTCAGCTTCAATACACAGTTTACCGAGGGCTATGAATATCCCAATGTGGATTTGTCGATTTCCGGCCCGTTTGCGCCAGCCTATACTTTTTTGGGAATCGGTGCGGAGTATGCCAATAAGGAAAAGCGGTTCAACCTTTACATTTCGCCGATGACGGTAAAGAACACTTTAGTACTGAACCAGCGGCTTGCGAACCAAGGTGCTTTTGGCGTAACCCCGGCAGTTTATGATGCGAATGGCGTTTTGATTTCGGAAGGCGGTCAATCGAAAACGGAATTCGGGTTTTTATTCACCGCGCACCATAAAATCGAAATCCTCAAAAACATCAACATGGAAAACCGGCTGGGCCTGTATTCGGATTACATCAATAAATTCGGGAATATAGATGTGGATTGGCAGCTGCAATTGGATTTGGTGGTGAATCAATATGTCAGGGCCAACATCAGTTCACAATTGATTTACGATGATGATATCAAAGCGAAGAAGGAAGTCGACGGCCAGCAAACCACCACCGGACCGAGAATACAACTAAAGCAAATGCTCGGAATCGGGATTGAATATAGCTTTTAGGAAATTCCTATAAAAGAAAAAGCCTGTAACAGAAGTCACAGGCTTTTTTATGAAATAAGAATTACTTCTTAGTTTTTGATCAGCTTCTGAGAATAGTTATACTCAGCAGTGTTTACTTTCAGGATGTAAACTCCGGTTTGAAGGCTTCCCAAATTGATTGATTTTTCAATGTTGAAATTATCATCATTTTGGTTGTAAACCACTCTTCCGTTCAGGTCGACCACTTGTAAATTAACTTTACCTGTGTATTGGCTGATGCGGATGTTGAATACGCCGTTAGAAGGATTTGGATAAACTTTTACAGCCGTGTCTTTATTGAAAGTTGTTGTTGCCAGTGGGAAAGCGGTAAAGTCTTCCACCTGGTCATCAGAAACGGTAATCGATCCTGAAGATGCGTTAAGTCCTAAACCTCTTCTTCTGAATACCTCAGCCATCATATTGTAGTTTGCACCACCGGTTGTAGCCTGGTCTGCTGCGAAAAGAAGGTCTCTTTCACTTATGAATGCATCGCCATTACAAGCTTGCATTTTTAAAGCATCCAGGGCCAGTCTCATTACCATGTTGTTACCACCTGTTCCGGTGTAGATATTCGGGTCATAACCATATTGGTCGATGAATCCCCAAGCAAGATCCCACATGATGGTAGCCCAGGTTTCTCCGATTTCATATTTGTAAGCGCCCAAATCATCGAAAGGTGCGTTTGAACTCGCCAATGTTCTTGGGTTCAGTTCCATGTTTGTTGTATAAGGATACAATCTCAATCCAGGTCCGTCATTCGGTTCGTTAACTGCGAAAGTTCCTATGTATTTTGGATCTGCTCCGGTATCTCCGGTTTTGATTTGCATCATCAAAGAAAACCAGTCAGACCATCCTTCTCCCATTTGCTCAAAGTTTGTCATACATCCTGCAGCCCCTGAACCGATAAGCCTGTTAGAGATACCGTGGCCATATTCGTGACCGATGATCGAGTTGTCGAAATCACCGTCAGCAAAAAGGTACAAGTTGGCTGGAATTTCCAATTTTACAGAAACAGGTCCGTTTGCCATTTCAGCAATCAAACCATCACCCACTTCTTTAGTGACGAATACTGCAGGAATTGTGATTCCAAGGATTCCGGTAGAACTCATTTGCAGTCTTTGTGGGTTGTCAGGGATACTGTCCATAACAATTACGCCCAAAGCGCCTGCATCCTGAGCTGTTTTTACTTTAAAAGCAAACAAGCAGCTTCCTCTTTTGATCAAGGCTATTTTTCCGGCTATATCGAAAGCATTTGATGGCGGCTGGCAAGCAGAATTATATCCCGGAGGAGTTGGTCCGTTTTGAACCAAAACCAGATCCGCAGTAATTCCGTTTGGAGCGGTAGGAACTTCAATATGGTCTGTCCCTTCAAAAACGTTATTGGTTGCAGTAGAGATTGGGCCAGCGATAGCAGGCGGAGACAATACTGTAATGTAATCGATTGGCGGAGCACCCAGGTTCCATAAGAACATTTGGATTCTTGGTCTTACACCATCAGCTGTAGGTGCAAAATTCGCGTTGTTCAATGTTTGTGCAGTCGCCTGGTATCCGTCTTGTGCTTCAGAAAGGACATAATCTCCAGTTCCTGTAGTTACGCCGCCTCTTCCGTAGTTATTCTGTTGGAAGTTACCATTTGCCTCATCAAAACCATATTGGTACCAAACGTCGTGCATGATGTTTACCATGTAGAACAGGTTGGTTGTAGCTGCATTCGTGTAAGTTGCTGGCAATGCGGTTTGTGGTCCGTAAGGGAAATCAAAATTTAATGTTGCGGTTCCGTCCGGAGTCAATCCAAGCGAATTGTCGCCGTTAGCATCTTCATAAGCTCTGGCGTTGTTACCTCTTGTAATGGTATATTCATTACCTGCAGCGCCGTTTGTATCATGCCATCCCCAAGGAGAAGCAAGTACATTGTCAGGATTTGTAATCGTAACGAATGGGCTGTGGTTCGGGCTTGAATAGTTGTAAGGAATTACTTTATAAGAACCAGATTCTACTTCAAGGATTGAGCTTTCGTTTCTGAACGCATTCTTAGCGAAGCTGAAATCGTGGTTGTGTTTGCTGTGGTTAGCATCCCCAAAAGTACAGTTGATCACAAGGTCATTTTTCTCCAGAAGCGTACCGTTTAAGGCATCGATTCTCAAATCCCACATGTGTTTTCCGTCAGGAGAATAAAATTGGAAAGCCCACGCAAGTTTCAATTTGCTGTCTGTCGTCGGCTGGTATACCAATTTCGCCAGAATAGGATCTTCCTGAAGTCCGTCAGTTAGTTTGAGTTTTTGGCTGCTTGTGGTTTCCGTCACTGCAAAATTTGGCACAGCGCTGATGCCCACTTTAGAATAAGCTGCAGTAGCGGCCTGGATTGCAGACAAAACCGGTGCCGTTGCATTTACTTTTCCGGCAATATTGCTTTGGAAATTATTTCCTGCAGTCAACACTTTTCCGTCTTTAAAGGAAACTTTAGACTGGGCGTTAAAAATTTCGATTCCCTGATATCTCTGAACGATAGCATAACTCGTAACTTTTGTTCCGTTTCCGGTCAATTCATTTTCTATGGACCAATCAGAAACATCCTGATTTGTGAGCCCAAACTTGTCACGACTTCCGTCGAGGTAAGCCTGAATGCTCTGTCTGCCGGTTTGCGAAAACCCTGCAAATGAGGCCATAAAAGCAATTAATAAGGTAATTTTTTTCATAATTTTAAATTTTTGATGCACAAACATAATGATTTTTTTAATAATTCGCTACAATGGTTAAAACATTAACTATCTAATCTTTATAGCCCAGAATCGTTCGATAATAGATTAGTGCATTGCCGTCTGTAAGCAAGGAAACGAAATGGCTGATGTGCAATAAACGATCGTATAAATTTTCCTTTTCCAGGTGGTGCCTTTCGGGCAGGATTTTGAGCAAAAGATTGTCATAGCTTGTCGCTTTCCCTTCAAACCTGTTGTTATAAGCCGTGATGAATTTATCGAGTAACGTATTGATAATCTGATAGCCTGTAAGTTCTTTCTCTATCACTTCGCGGCTCTGGTAAATATTTTTGACGCTGATTTTGATGATGTCGTCCATCTGCGCCTTATACTTGCTTTTATCCGTCAGGGCGAATGGGAATTTCCCCTGTAAAATCAGTTCTTCGTTTTCCACAAACACTTGCACCGCATCATTGATCAGGCTTCCGATGGCGAGTGCGCGCAGGTAACTGATACGATCTTCCTTGGTCTCGAGCGACTTGTATTTGGCCGTATCGATGCTGTCCTTGACGAGCTTGATCAGGTATTCCAAAGCATAATCTTCAGAAACAAGTCCAAGGTTGATACCGTCCTCAAAATCAATAATCGTATAACAAATATCATCCGCAGCTTCGACCAGATAGGCTAACGGATGTCTTTCAAAACCGATGTCATTTCCTGTTTTGTTTGAAATCATGCCGAGTTCGGCGGCGACTTCGGTAAAGAATTGCTTATCGGATTGGAAGAAACCATATTTCTTGTCGGCGATATTCGGTGTCGGCTTTTTCGGAAGGCTTTCTTTCGGATATTTCAGGAACGCACCCAACGTGGCATAGGAAATCCGGAGCCCGCCCTCAATTCCCGGACGGCTCGCCGTCAAAACTGAAAATCCGTTGGCATTGCCTTCAAAGTCGATCAGGTCCTGCCATTCCTTTTCGGAAAGCTGGTCTTTATACTGCTGGCCTTTTCCGATCTTGAAGTATTCGCCGATCGCCTTTTCGCCCGAATGCCCGAACGGCGGATTCCCGATGTCGTGCGCCAGTGAAGCCGCGGCGACAATCGCACCGAAATCGTTCATATGGAAACCGTGCACTTCCTTCAGATACGGATATTTTTCGATAATTTTCTTCCCAACAAGCCTTCCGATCGAGCGCCCAACGACCGAAACCTCAAGGCTGTGCGTCAATCGCGTGTGAACGAAATCGGTTTTGGAAAGCGGAATCACCTGCGTCTTGTCCTGCAGGCTGCGGAAAGCCGAGGAGAAGATAATCCGGTCATAGTCAACTTCAAAGCCAAGCCGCGTATCGTCTTGTTCCTTGCGCAGGCGCTTGCCTTTGTCGCCCTGGCGTTTGAGTGATAAAAGTTGTTCCCAGTGCATCATTTGATTTACGATTTAGGAGGGTTGATTTACGATTTTTGATTTATGGATTGGAATGTTTAAGTTTAGTCTGTTTCGGACGCATTATCATCATTATAAAAAGCCCGTTTGGCATTTTCGAGTGCCGCATTATTGACAACATAAGTATTCGAAAGCGAATCGTGCCAGCCTCTTCTTGGCCGGAACAGAAACGAAAAATTATCAAACGGAATCAATCTGCAAAGTGACCGGATCAGGATGGCATTGGCATCCGGGCGCGAACCGTCTTCGAGAACGACAATAGTTCCGGTGATAAATTTGGCGATTGTCCTTGAAAAAAATATTTCCATCACATTGGCATATAAAAGTAAGCCGGTCATAAAGATGACGATTTGCCGCAATTGGTCAGGCAATGGTGTCTGGGGAAATATTTTCCCTTGCTGCGACGGCGGAATTACAAAGAAAGCCGCTAAAGCCGGTATGCTAAGGATTATGGTGTAAATAATCACATAATCGATGATATTATGCAGCAACCGTTGCCCGTTTGAGGCAAGCAAATCCTCCGTCACTTTAAAATTTGTGGCCATCGCTTATTTGTCCTTGTATTTGTCTTCGGGGTTGGGCTTGGCGTTGGCGAGGAAGAAATTGTTTGATTTTTTCGGATACCAGCCGGCGCTCGCATCGCTCGGATTGGCGATGACGGTTTTGAGGTTGATCTCGTTGCCGACTTCAAACTTTCCTGCAGTAGTGTATTTGTAATCGAGCAGGTATTCGCCGCAATAGAAATTGCCGAATTCGTCTTTTTCTATGATTCCGGTATAGACGCCTTTTTGTTTTGTCATGGTTTTTATTTATTTCAGAATTCGTTATTCGTTGTTCTTCTGTTCGTTATTCTTTTTTTGATGCTGAATGTTAATTAACGAACAACGAATTTTGAAGTTAATCAACTGCCTAGCCCTGATTGCGCCGATATCCTTTGCGAGGCACGAACAAAGATAAAGGCAAAAGCGGGAACAGCTTCTAAAAACAAAACAGCTACCTCAAAGATAGCTGCCTCATTTTAATTATTATTAAATTAAGATCCGCACATCTCACAATCATCCGGCTCAGAACCTCGCGCGCGTTCGATCATCGCCTTGAAATCTTCGGCGGCGATTGGCTGTATTTCTGAAACGGCAACCGTTTGTGAAACTGGCGCGGCAACTGCAACTGGCGCAACAACCGGAGCCGCTGAAACCGTCACTTCCACTTCTTCCTGTACCGGAATCGGCTCTGCTTTCTTATCGTTGTTCAGCGTAAACTTGATCGCGTCTACGGCCGATTTGGTCCTTAAATAATACATTCCCGTTTTCAATCCGGATTGCCATGCGTAGAAGTGCATCGAGGTCAGTTTGGCGTAATTTGCATCCTGCATGAACAGGTTCAGCGATTGCGACTGGTCGATGAAATACCCACGCTGGCGCGACATATCGATGATGTCTTTCATAGACATTTCCCAAACGGTTTTGTATAAATCTTTCAGGTCTTGCGGAATCCTGTCGATGTTTTGCACCGATCCGTTGTGGCGCATCACTTCCTGTTTGAGCTCTTCGTTCCATAAACCTCTTTTCACTAAATCTTCCAAAAGGTGTTTATTCACGACGATGAATTCGCCCGAAAGTACGCGACGCGTGTAAATGTTCGAAGTATATGGCTCGAACGCTTCGTTGTTCCCTAAGATTTGCGAAGTCGACGCGGTTGGCATCGGCGCCACCAAAAGTGAATTGCGGACGCCGTGTTCCATCACTTCTTTTCTCAAAGATGCCCAGTCCCAACGGCCCGAAAGATCAGAATCGTTCAATCCCCAAAGGTTGTATTGGAATTCGCCGTTTGAAATTGGCGAACCTGCAAATGTTGAATACGGGCCTTCGACTTTCGCCATTTCCATCGAAGCGGTTACGGCTGCAAAGTATAAGGTTTCGAAAATTTCCTGGTTCAGTTTTTTCGCCTCGTCAGACGTAAACGGCAAGCGCAGCATGATGAATGCATCGGCGAGACCCTGCACGCCCAATCCAACCGGACGGTGGCGCATGTTGGAATTCTCCGCTTCCTTCACCGGATAGAAATTGCGGTCGATGACTTTATTCAGGTTTTTGGTCACGCGTTTGGTCACGTTGTAGAGCAATTCGTGGTTGAAGGCACCATTATCGATGAACATCGGGAGTGAAATCGACGCGAGGTTACAAACCGCGATTTCATCTTTCGAAGTATATTCCATGATTTCGGTACACAGGTTCGAAGAACGGATGGTTCCGAGGTTTTTCTGGTTCGATTTTCTGTTCGCCGCATCTTTATACAGCATGTATGGCGTTCCGGTTTCGATTTGTGATTCGAGGATTTTCTCCCACAGTTCGTGTGCGCGGATGGTTTTTCTTCCTTTGCCCTGCGCTTCGTAAGACGTATACAATGCTTCGAATTCCTCGCCGTACACTTCATACAATCCGGGGCATTCGTTCGGACACATCAGCGTCCACGCACCATCTTCCTGTACGCGTTTCATAAACAAATCGGAGGTCCACATCGCGAAAAACAGATCCCTTGCGCGCATTTCCTCTTTCCCGGTATTTTTCTTCAGATCCAAAAATTCGAAGATATCGGCATGCCAGGTTTCGATGTATATCGCAAAGCTTCCTTTTCTTTTGCCGCCGCCTTGGTCTACATATCTTGCGGTGTCATTGAAAACGCGTAGCATCGGAACGATCCCGTTAGAAGTTCCATTCGTGCCGCGGATGTAAGAGCCTGTCGCCCTTACGTTATGGATAGACAACCCGATTCCTCCCGCCGATTGCGAGATCTGGGCCGTTTGTTTCAAAGTATCGTAAATTCCTTCGATGCTGTCGTCCTGCATCGCTAATAAAAAACAAGAAGACATTTGCGCTTTCGGGGTTCCGGCGTTGAACAATGTCGGCGTGGCGTGCGTAAAGAATTTTTTCGACATTAAGTCGTAGGTCTCAATCACCGCTTCGAGGTCGTCCAAATGGATTCCGACTGAAACACGCATCAGCATATGCTGCGGGCGCTCGACGATTTTTCCGTTGATTTTGAGCAAATACGAACGCTCCAAAGTCTTAAATCCGAAGTAATCGTAGTTGAAATCGCGGTTGTAAATCACATGCGAATCTAAAAACTCCGCATTTTTCTCAATCACCGCAAATACTTCTTCCGAAAGCAGCGGCGATTCCTGGTTGGTTCTCGGGTTCACATAATGGAACATGTCGTGCATGGTTTCCGAGAACGATTTTTTGGTATTCTTATGTAAATTGGAAATCGCGATACGTGCCGCGAGTTGTGCATAATCCGGGTGGGCAATCGTCATGGAAGCCGCAGTTTCGGCCGCCAGGTTATCCAATTCTGATGTAGTGACGCCGTCATACAATCCTTCGATGACACGCATCGCGACCTTTACGGAGTCTACCAAATCGTTCAATCCGTAACACAGTTTCTTGATTCGGTCTGTGATCTTGTCAAACATTACCGGCTCTTTGTGGCCGTCTCTTTTTACTACATACATAGGCTTAAGTTTTGTGAAAATGGGAAATCCCTTTCCGATTTTCGGTTATTTGTAATTAATTGTTGTTTAAAATGTCATTGCGGGCAAAGCGCGGCAATCTTTTGAAGCATGTTCCCGCTTTTGTTGCAATCTTTTGCCTTGTTCTCGATACTCGCCTTGCAGGCGAACTCGAACTGACGGCAAAAGGATTTTCACGTCAATCGGGGCTAGGCCTCGGGAATAATCTGAATTATTTGCTAATCTAGAAATCCGCGTCGAAACTGATTTTCTGCGAATCGGAATCATTGCCCTGCCCGCTGTTCATCACGCCCGCTTTCTGGTATTCGGCCACTTTCTTTTCGAAGAAATTGGTTTTTCCCTGAAGCGAAATCATGTCCATGAAATCAAACGGGTTTGCGGTGTTGTATTCGCGGTCGCAGCCCAATTCTACGAGTAATCTGTCGGTTACGAACTCGAGATATTGCGTCATCAGTCCGGCGTTCATGCCAATCAGACTTACCGGAAGCGATTCGGTGATGAATTCCCTTTCAATCCGCAAAGCTTCCACGATAATCTCACGGATTCTCGCTTTCGAAACCTTATTGACCAAATGGTGGTTGTGCAGATGCACGGCAAAATCACAATGAACGCCTTCGTCACGCGAAATCAGTTCGTTGGAAAACGTCAGTCCCGGCATCAGACCGCGTTTCTTCAACCAGTAAATCGAGCAGAATGCGCCTGAAAAGAAAATCCCTTCTACGGCCGCAAACGCAATCAGCCTTTCGGCAAACGAATCCGAGTCGATCCATTTCAAAGCCCAGTCGGCTTTCTTTTTAATCGCCGGAAACACTTCGAGCGCATTGAACAATTCGTCTTTTTCGGCTTCGTCTTTCACATACGTATCGATCAATAACGAATAGGTTTCGCTGTGGATGTTTTCCATCATGATCTGGAAACCGTAGAAGAATTTCGCTTCGGCATATTGCACTTCGTTGACGAAATTTTCGGCGAGGTTTTCATTCACGATTCCGTCAGAAGCTGCGAAGAACGCCAAAATGTGCTTGATGAAATATTTCTCTTCGTTGTTGAGTTTGTTGTTCCAGTCGTTGAGATCCTGAGAAAGGTCGATTTCTTCAGCAGTCCAGAAACTGGCTTCCATTTTTTTATACCACTCCCAGATATCGTGGTGCTTGATCGGAAAAATAACAAAACGGTTTTTATTTTCCTGTAATATTGGCTCTATTGCTGACATATTTTTGATGGTCTTTTTGGGGATTTTAACAAATTTTTATGCTTTTAATCTGATTACAAAGATTAGGATTTGAATTGTCAAATGAAAGCCAAACTTATTCACAATCGGCTTTAGTTTTTAACAAAGGCGCAGCTCGAAATGGCTTTTTGAATAAAACGCAAAATGCTGAAAATTAATATCTTAAAAATACTAAAATTTTATAAAGTGCAGTAAAACATAGGATTTTCAGATTCCAAAAAAAGCAGAAAAAAACAGAAGCGGGAATTTATTTTTTAAGTTCTTCGGCGACCTTTTCGAGTTCGGCATACCATTCGGCGCCAAACCTTCTGATAAGCGCTTCCTTTACGAATTTATAAACCGGGACTTCGAGTTCCTTTCCTAACGAGCAGGCATCGTCGCAAATGTCCCAACGGTCGTAATTCACTGCCGCAAATTCAGAGAAATCTTTTACACGAACCGGATACAAATGGCAGGAAACCGGTTTTTTCCAACTCACCTCGCCTTGATTGTACGCCTGTTCGATGCCGCACAACGCGGTTTTTCCGTCGAAAATTACGTAGGCGCAATCTTTATTATCGATTAATGGCGTTTCCAAAGTACCGTCGGTTCCCACAACCCAAGGGCCTTGTGCTTCGATGGCGGCAATTCCTTCGCGGCGCAAAAACGGTTTTACTTTGGTGTAGATATCTTCCAAAATCTTTGTCTCGGCTTCACTCAAAGGCGCGCCGGCATCGCCATCTACACAGCAGGCGCCGTGGCAGGCCGAAAGGTTACAGACGAAATCTTTTTCGAGAATGTCTTCGGAGACGATGGTTTTTCCTAATTGAAACATTTGGCAAAGATACTTTCAATTATGGATTTTTGGATGTTAAATTTTAGGGATGGATGTGAATCACATAAATTTATAATCCGATTTCCTAAACACAAACGCACTTTTTTCGAGCGCGATGCATTTCATGGTTGTGGTTTTCCCTTTGGCTTTATCGTTAATATCGACAGCCAACATTAGCGGTTTTTCCCCGGGCTTGAAATAATCCTTGAATGCGTTGGGCATCTTCTGTGCCTGCGGCGATTTAAACAGGTCGGTAAAATTCACTTCGGCATCATTTGTATAATAAAAAGTCATTACATAATCGGCATCAGTAGCCTCGACACCTTTGCATTTATAACCGAGGATGGTTTTTCCGGGAAGCGACTTGTAGGTGAATTTCTTACCGGCAGCTTCTTTTGTGGTCATCTCGGAATAATCCGGAAGTTTGGAAGCCATCGACATTTTCTGTCCGCCTTCCCAAACGTGGTTACACTGAGCTTGTTTTTAGTATCCATAATCATCAGCATGTCGCCGGCTTGCCTGATTCTCATGCCAAAATAAGCGGCATCTTTTTGCAACAGGTAATCTGCGGTCATCGCTTTTCCTTTGCCGGATTGGATTTCCATCGTATACTGCCACGAAAAATTATAAGATTCGGGAACTGCGGAAGCATCGGCTTTGTTGGCCGCCATTGCACCGAAATCAGGCCCTTGCTGCGCATATCCGCTAATGAAAAGGAACAGTAGGAGTACAATCGAAAGCGTTGTTTTTGTTTTCATCTTGGTGATTTTTTTGTTCAAATCAAATTTAAGGATTGATTTTGAGATAATTACAGCGTATGAAAAAATTTCAGGGTCTTTTCGGGCAACAGAAAGTTAACTTATTTTTGGCTGTTTTTCTCATAGATTAGAATACTTTTGCAGCCTCAAAAAGAAAGAAGATGCAATTGGATTTCAGGGAAATAATTACAGTCGGAATGGTGCTTTTCGCCGTCATCGATATCGTCGGGACCATCCCGATTATCGTCGACCTGCGCAGCAAGCACGGCCATATCGAATCAGAAAAAGCGTCTGCTGTTGCCGGGATCATCATGATCGTTTTCCTTTTTATCGGTGAGGAATTCCTGAACCTGATTGGCATCGACGTGCATTCGTTTGCCGTTGCCGGATCGTTCGTACTGTTTTTCCTGGCTTTGGAAATGATCCTTGGCATCCGTATTTATAAGGATGAGGAAGCCAGCTCTGCCTCGATTGTGCCGCTTGCGTTCCCGTTGATTGCCGGCGCCGGGACTATGACAACCTTATTGTCGCTGCGGTCACAGTTCCAAAGCATCAATATTGTCATCGCCATTGTCTTGAACATTATCCTGGTCTATATCGTATTGCGCTCGTCTGCCAAAATCGAGAAAATTCTCGGCAAAAACGGACTCGGCGTTATCCGAAAAACCTTTGGCGTCGTGCTGCTCGCCATCGCTGTTAAATTATTCGCGGCGAATGTTAAAGGTTTGTTCGCATAGTTTATTTTTTATTAATTTCAATCAAAATTAAATTCACAAGATGAAAATTTTCACTTCAATATTGGTAATTATAGCGCTCGCTTTAATTGTTTTCAACATTACACTTCTTGATTTTGACCATTTATTTGAAGGCAACAGCATGGTTGCGCTTATCGGAATCGCGGCTTCTTTTTGTGCTGTCTTTATCCTGCTTATTTTCAGGATGTCTAAAATGATTGAGGACAAATCCAAAAACAACTAGTTTCATGTTTGATGTACTCATTATCGGCGGCGGCGTTTCCGGAATATCCTGCGCGCTCATATTGGGTTCTGCCCATAAGAAAGCCTTTGCCGCCGAAAAGAAAATCGGCATCTTCACCCACCAGAAAAACACCAACCTTCAGGAAGCCTTATTCAATAATGCTTACGGAATCGCTCCTGGCAAACTTGGCTCCGAACTGATGACAGAAAGCACCTGTCATTTATCCCAAATGTATCCGCATGTGCTGCAATTCGCCAATGAAAAAGTCATGAAGATTGAAGGCGAATACCCGAATTTTACCGTTGTGACCAATAAAGATTCCTATCAGACCAAAATGGTCGTAGTTGCCGTCGGCTGGGCCAATACGCTAATGATTGAAGGTTTGGAACAATATATCGAACCGCACAAAAAAGCAATTCCCGAAAAAAATCGCATCCAGCTTCGCAATACAGACCATAAAGTGGCCGACGGAATATACGTCGCCGGAACACTTGCCGGAAAACGAAGCCAGCTTTCCATTGCAGCCGGAAGCGGTGCAGAAGTGGCCACCGACATCCTGACTTTATGGAACAACGGCAACCAGAGCCAAAGTCACGACAGCATCAAAAAGTAATTATTTTTGGCTTAGGACCACTTTAATCATCGGATCTTCCTTCAGGACGATTTCATAGTATTTCTCTTCATCGAAAAGTTGGCGCGCAAATTCCCCCGTGAGATAGCGTTTTACAAGCGCCTTGTTTTTATTGAGCTTCAGGTCGAGTCCGTTGTCTGCGATATATTTCTGGAAGTTGTCGAAATATAGGTCGGTTTTTTCCATTTTGGAAAGGAACTGCGCGAATGTCAATCCCTTGAAAGTTTTCCTGTTTTTGTCCAATTGTTCGAATACGAAATGCCCAACCGCGCCAGATTGCATCAGGTAGGCCGTAGTTTCCTGTCCGTGCGCCACTTCAAGCGGAACGAAAATATCCGGAACGATACCGCCGCCGCCATAGACGATTTTCCCCGATTTGGTTTTGAATTTTAAAGTATCTGCGATTTTGATGCTGTCCTTATCATACAATTCGCCGTCTTCAAAGCGTTTGCCGAATTCGTTGAAATAATCTTCCGTGCCTTTCGAATAACTCTTTTGTATCGACCGTCCCGAAGGCGTATAATATCGTGCAACCGTAAGTCGAACCGCCGAACCGTCATCG